>Ga0210142_1000008_pt1 | contig 67093 bp, 70 predicted proteins | sample Goodyear_PhragC__FD_184869 | JGI IMG/M metagenome (GOLD analysis project Ga0210142, IMG submission 184869) | Wetland microbial communities from San Francisco Bay, California, USA, that impact long-term carbon sequestration - Goodyear_PhragC_D2... | ecosystem: Environmental > Aquatic > Marine >...
CGTCCCGCTGCCGCATCCCGCCGGCGCGAGGGGCTGGTCGAGCGATCCGCCGAGCCGCGCCCGCCTCGGCAAGGCGCTCACCCACGTCCGCCGCGAGCTGTCGCGGCTGGACGTTGCGTAGGATCGCGTCGTGACCATCGGCAAAGTGCTCGACGAGGCGTGGACGCTCTTCACGCGCTTCTTCGGCAAGTTCTTCGTGATCGGCCTCGTCGTCTTCGCCGTCGTGAACCTCGCCTACGCGCTGGTGGTCGAGGCGATCTCGAGCGACGCGGACGCCGCCGCCGTCACGCTCGGGATCGTCGGCCTCGCAGCGGCGGTGATCGGCACCACGTGGCTCCAGGGCGCCTTCGTCTACGCGGTGCAGGACGCGCGCGACGGCACCTTCGACTCGACGCTCCGGGAAGTGTTCTCGCGCGTCTCGTCCGCGATCGTGCCCCTCTTCGTCGCCGGGTTGCTGGCGGGGCTCGGCATCGCCCTCGGGTTCGTCCTGCTGATCGTGCCGGGGCTCTTCCTGCTCACGATCTGGGCCGTGATCGCCCCCGTGATCGTGATCGAGCGGCGCAGCGCGCTCGAGTCGTTCGGCCGGTCGCGCGCACTGGTCCGCGGCCACGGCTGGACGGTGTTCGCGATCGTCGTGATCACGAGTCTCCTCTCGGGCATCGCCAGCGGCCTGCTGCAGGCCGCCTTCTCGTTCCTGCCCCGCTTCCTCGAGATCCTCGTCGGGGCGACGATCGCCCAGGCGGTCGTCGCGCCGTTCGTCGCGATCGCGCTCGCGATCACCTACTTCCGTCTCGTGGAAGCGCAGGAGCAGCCGACCTCGACCCCAGCCGACCCGTGACGATCGATCCGGAGAGCGAACAGCGAATCGCCGAGCCCGTGTCCGCCGACGCGGTCAAGGAGGCCCGCCTCACGCCCTCGGAGGCGGTCGAGCACATGCGGATCCGGCTGCCCGAGCGCGGCAACAAGCTCCTCCGCCGGGTGCTCGAGCGGGCGAACAACGACCGCCAGCTGAAGGCGTGGTGGCACGTCTCGAACGTCAACGCAGCGGTGCGGCTCGAGATCAACGACCACTCGTGGGTGCACATCCAGATCGTCGCGAACATCGCGCTGAAGCTCCTCCGCGAGCTGACGAAGCACCACGTCGAGCCGTCGGTCGTGCGCGACTACGGCATGGCGAACCAGGACGCGGAGATCGTCGTCGTCCTCGCCGCGCTCACGCACTGCGTCGGCATGTCGGTGCACCGCCGCGGCCACGAGGACTGGAGCCTGTTCCTGGCCGAGCCGAAGCTCCACGCGCTGCTCGACGGCGTCTACGAAGACCCCGACCGGACCGTGATGGTGTCGGAGATCCTCCAGGCGATCACCAGCCACCGGGCCGACGGCGAGCCGCTCTCGCTCGAGGCGGGAATCCTCCGGGTCGCCGACGCGCTCGACATGGCCAAGGGCCGCTCCCGGATCCCGTTCGAGAAGGGTCACGTCTCGATGCACTCGCTGTCCGCCGCCGCGATCGACGCGGTGATGATCGGCGACGGCGAGACGAAGCCCGTGCGGATCGAGATCGTGATGAACAACTCCTCCGGGCTGTTTCAGGTCGACGGGCTCCTGCGGGCAAAGCTGCGCGGGTCGGGGCTCGAGCCGCACGTCGAGGTGATCGCGCACATCGACACGGCCGACGAGAAGCGGCTCGTGCCCGAGTACCGGCTCGAGATCTGATCCGGCGCGGCAGCCGGGTACAATCCGGCCGAGCCCTGCGGGATCGTCTAATGGTAGGACGCCGGATTCTGGCTCCGGAAGTTGGGGTTCGAGTCCCTGTCCCGCAGCTCCGGAGACGCCCCGACGAGGGCGTCTCCTCGTTCGAGGGTGACAGGTGCCGTTGTACGGGACGGCAACGATTGTGACAGCCTCTTTGAAGGTTTCGTAAGCAATCGCGCCCGTGTTTGTGCGCGGCGGCTACGCTCGCTTGCGACTCTAGACACGAACGGCGGCGCCGGGCTGCTCGGTCGGCCCGACTGCGGCGCGCGCCACGACCCTGTTTCCCACGCGGGAGGTTCCTCCTGAGAGCCGTGCTGATCGGCCTGTGCGCCGCCAGTCTCTGTGCGACACCCGTCGTCGCGAGCGCGAGCTCGTCCGCCGCTTCGACCCGGCAGATGATTATTCGCCCGCCGGTGCCCTCGCTGCGGAAGAGCGCGTCCGTCGTCCGCTTCTTCGAGCACCACCCCCGGCTGCTTGGCGATCCGCGGTTCCGGAAGGCCGCGAACCGCCGGCTGACCTCGGCACGCAGCGCTCTCGCGCGAGCGAGAGCCGACGCCGCGCGCGCCCGGGCGCGGATCGAGCGGAGCGAGCGCGAGACCGAGCAACGACGCCTGATGGCCCAGGTTGCCCGCTCGCCCGTGAAGGCGATCTGCTACGCCTTCGGCGACTACTGCGACCAGGCGCTGCGCGTCGCACGATGCGAGTCCGGCTACCGGACGACCGCCCGCAACGGCCAGTACCTCGGCATCTTCCAGATGGGCGAGAGCGAGCGGCGGCTCTTTGGTCACGGCGAGACGGCCCTCCAGCAGGCGCGTGCTGCCTACCGCTACTTCGTCAAGTCCGGCCGCGACTGGAGCCCCTGGTCCTGCAAGCCGTGGTACTGAGGCCCCGCCATGTTTCCTGCGCAAAGTGCGGCTCCTGTCGCGGTCGGCGGGTTCCCACGACGCGCAGGGGCTGATAGTAGAGCGGTCGTGCCGTTCTGGCGGAAGGTCGACCGCCTCCGGCCGCTGGACGAGGCGGCCGCGTACGCGCGGTGCCATGGCGACCGCGACGACTCGGTTCGTGTCGTCAAGCTTCCCCCGCGCCGTGCGCGGTACGACCTGCTCGCGACCGGCGAGGAGATCCGCCGGCGCCTCGAGGAGCGGATCGACGGACGCGACGCGGATCCCGCCCTCGCACCCAGCCCGACGCCTACCGCCTGACGAGCACCTCGTCCAGGGGCTTCTTGTCGATCACCGGCACGGTCGCCTCCTCGGCCGGGTAGCCGACCGCGAGCAACACGTACGCGCGCTCGTTCTCGGGCCGCCCCAGGATCTCGCGCAGGAAGCCCATCGGGCTGGGCGTGTGGACGAGGCTCGCGAGGCCGGCGTCGTTGAGCGCCGCGATCAGGAACCCGACCGCGATGCCCACGGACTCCCGGACGTAGTAGTGCTTCACCTTCTCCCCCGAGCCGGATCGGCCGTACGCCTGCTCGAAGACCGCGATCACGACCGGGGCGTCTTCGAGATGCGGCTTGCGCTCGTCGGTGCCGAACGGCTCGATCGCCCGGAGCCACTCCTCGGGCATCCGCCCGCCGTAGCTCCTCCGTTCCTCCTCCTCCGCGGCGGCACGGATCCTCCGCTTCAGCTCGGGCTCGGTGACGACGACGAACGTCCACGGCTGCTGGTTCGCACCGGAGGGAGCGGTCGCCGCCGCCGCGACCGCGTTCTCGACGACGTCGAGCGGGACGGGCTCGGTCGAGTAGGCGCGAATCGTCCGCCGGCGCCGAAGCGCCTCGAGGAACGCCTCCGAGCGCGCTCGCATGACCTCGTCCGGCAGGCGCTCGAACCGGTGCGGGACGAACTCTGCGGCCATGCCCCGACCATACGTCCGCGAGACAGGGCCGGGTCGGGGGTTCGCTACACTCGGTCGTCGCCACGGCCCATTCGTCTAGTGGCCTAGGACACCGCCCTCTCACGGCGGCGGCACGGGTTCGAATCCCGTATGGGCCTTTTCGGGCACCCTTCGTATCACGCGGAAACCGCGCAACCACGCGGTTTTCGGCGTATATGGAGCGAAACAGCGGCGACGCGAGGTCGTTCCAGGCGCGCCGACGATGCCCGGAGTGCGCACCCCGTGACGGCCCCGGTGGGTGCCTCGGGTGATCGCTCAGACGGCGGTCGGCGTCGCGAATCCGCTACTGGCGGCTCCGGCGGCCCGTAAGACGAGGGCCGGGTCTGGGCCCTGACCGTGACGCCACAGCTCGAGGAGTCGATCGGTGAGCAGCGCACGCCTCGAGATGAACGTGTCCGACGCAAGTGGCGATGGGTTGAGCGCCTGGAGCGCGAGCACGCAGTCGCGGCAGCGCGTCGAGCAGAATCTGCTCGCCGACATCCGCTGGCCATCCTTCCCCGACTTCCGGGCGATCGGTTCAGACTTCTCGCCAAGCTCGGTCTGACAGAACGAGCAGCGCAACGGATTCATCTTCCGGGAGTGCGCCAGTGACGAGGGCGTCTCTCCACCCAGTTCGACAGCCGGTGTTCCGGGACGGGACGCCCAAATTGCGTCGGCCATGATGGCCCTTCCTCTGGAGGTTGGCCGGAGGCTACTGCGAGGAGGCCGGGTTGCGACGCCTGTCCTCCGGAACGCACAACACCCGGATCTCTCCCACCATAGCCGCGATTCCTGCGTGCGGCCCTGGCCGTTCGGCCAGTCACCTGGCAGCGATCGAGGCAGCGGGCGGGCCGCCCGAACGCTTCCGACGCTTCCCGGCCCACACGAACGGTGTCACGGCTCTCGGCGCTGGCGCGGGGTCGAGCCGCACTCGTTGATGGAGTTGAGGTTGCGGCCCCGCCGAAAGCGTCAGAGCCGCAACCTTCGAGTGGTCTACTCGCCCTCGGCCCGATTCGGGTTGCAGCCGAAGGCAGCGCCGCCGAGTGGTCCGGCGTTCCTGATGACCTGGCCCCACGACTGTGTGCGTGTGAACCCGTCCGCGTCCGGAACTCCATTGCCAAGGACGAAGTTGTCGTTCAAGCCCGAGTAGGAGCAGGCGGACTTACCGTGCAACGGTGCCTCTTCCGAGCCGACGATCCACTTGCCGCTGCCTGTGATCTCCCCCGCGAACGCGGAACCGGCACCCATACCCGTAACGGCGGCTGCACAAACAGCCACGGCGAAAACGCGCCTCATAGTGTCTCCCTCCCCATATTCGTCGACGCCGGTCTGGCGTCGGCCGCGGGCGGACGGTACAGCACCGCCGTCGAGGCGTCAATTCGCGGCGTCCGGGGCGTACGCGCGGGGCTCGCCACCGCCCGGGCCGAGCGGAGAGGTCCGCCCAGGCGCAACTCGATCCGTTCCGGTCTCGGGTCGATCCGTTCCGGTCTCGGGGGCGCGCTGCTTCGCGCCGTCACCGACGCCGTTCCGCGCGAGCACCGGAACCTCGAGCGCAAACCCCGCATGCCCACAGGGTTTGGCGGGATCACACCAGATCGGGCGGGTCGACCGAACGAGAGTCCACCCGCCCGCTCATGGGCCCGGCAGCTCCGGGGACGATCGCCGCCGTTGCGTCCCCGCGGTTCGTGCTCATGCTCGGCTTCGCGTCGTGCTCGTGCTCACGGTCCGCAGGCCGTCGCTTCGCTTTTCCCGGTCGTGGTCAGTCCGCCATGCGGTGCGCGACCTCGTACTTCGTGACCGAGACGCGGCGGCCCGGGGTATCGCCGGTCGGCATCGCGTTGAGTGTTTCGTCGCCCTGCTTGTAGTCGTCTTCGGTTTCGAAGAAGACGATTGCGAGCGATTGGTCGGACTCCGGGTCGTGAAGGAGGATGAACTCGGTTGCGGGCATTCCTTCGGGCCGCTCTCCCTCGGCCATCTCACGCTTCACTTCGTCGATCCGTTCCTTGCTCACCGCTTCGAACGACACAACACGTGCAAGCGCCATCTGAGCCTCCCTGTCGATTCGAGACCAGCCTATGCGCGCAGGGGCACTCGTGCACAGGGCGGGACGGTTGAGTAGGACAGGCCTCGGCGAGCGCGAAGTGACACCGGTGACCGACGAGACCAAGGTCGAACGGCGCTTCGACGCCATGCTTGCCCGCGCCACGACCGTGCGGGGAGCGGCCGTCGTGATCGCCGCGGTATCGACCTCGCTCACGCTGGCGGCGGGCGCCTTCATGACGGTCGCCGACCATGACAACTTTCCTTCGATCGGATCAGGCCTCTGGTGGGCTGTACAGACGGTCACGACCGTCGGGTACGGCGATCACGTTCCCGCGACGCTGGCAGGACGGGTTGTCGCAACGCTCGTCATGTTGGCCGGGATCGGCTTCCTGACGGTGATCACCGCGGCCATCACGAGCTCGTTCGTGTCACGCTCCCGCTTCGAGCGGGCGCCGGTCGAGGGCGACGCTCCGACGCAGGAGCAGCTCAGGCAGATGGACGAGCGACTCGAGCGGATCGAAGCCGCGCTGGCCGCTCGCCCGTAGCCACCGAGTCGAGCGGGCCTGGCGGGCTGCCCGAACACCTCCCGCGGTTCCCGGCCCCAACGAGACCTCGCGGACAGGACAAGGCCGCCGGCCAGTTTGCCGAATGAGACGTGCCCCCCGGACGGGCTTCCCGGTCAGGCTCGACTCGGCCTCGCCGCGTCCCACAGGAAGTAGGCGAACAGTCCGAGCAGCGGGACGACGAGTATGACGACGAGCCAGAGCACCTTGCCGGCGACCCCCAGATCGTGGCGGCGGACGACACGGACGGCGACGAGTAGCCAGACGACGATCCAGAGGATCAGTGCCGCCGCCGCAAGGCCGGTGCCGAAGGTGTACGCAAGCGGCGCCATCGGCCGGGAGACTACCGGGCGGAAGGCCGAGCCGGCCCGGCGCCAAGCCGCCGGGCCAGCCAGAGGAGCGCGGGATCGCGCCACGGACGCTGAACGCTTGGGCCCGAAGCGCTGAGCCCACACGATTGCCGCTCGCTCCGCAAGGCTCTCGGCTCGACGGGGCGTGCCCGAAGGCAAACCCGCTGCGCGCGTCGGTGCTAGCTCGAGCGCCCCGGACGTCCAGCGCGGTGCGACGACGGAGTACGACCACGAGCCTCCGGCGGCAGCCCGTAGAACTCCTGCTCGAGCAGATACAGCGCCCAGCTGTCTCTCTGGGGCCAGGCGGTCACGTCGCCCTCGTTCCGCAGATGGCGTACCCGGAGGCGCGGTCCCTCGACCGTCTGTCTGAACTCTGAGCGCTCGGCGCGGAGGGCGGCCGCGCGACGTGCCATGAGAATGGTGTGCCCGCAAGGCAGTCGGGCGAAACGGGTTGTTCTCACGACGACGAGCAGACAGGCGGTAGGGGTTCCCGTCCCTCGGAGCCGGGACGCCTACCGGTTACCGTGTTCAGCTCTGGAGCTCGGGCGCCCGGTCTGCGACCGCCTCCCACGCAGACGCGCTGCGGAGGTTCTCCATCGCGCCGGGACCCAGCCTTGGAGTTTTCGAGCCTGCATCGTGGGCAGGCTGAATACATGGACACAGCAGGTGTGACCATCTTCGTGATCGCCGTGGTGATCGTCTTCGTGATTGCCCTACGCGAGCTCGGCCGCAATCGCTAGAGCCGGGCCGAGACCGACCTAGACGAGGTGTGCCTCGATCACCTGGCGGTCGGGGTCGACCGAGATGACCCTGACGTTCGCCGTCGCGGACATCGCGCCATAGCCGTTCACGTTGCCGTGAATCATGCGCACCTCGATCTCGTCGCCCGGCACGGGCGGCGTGGCGGCGTGGCATTCAGCTCCGCCGAGAGCGGCGTGTTCTCGGCTGAACACCCTGACGGCGTAGGTGTTCTCGTCCGGCAAGTGCGCTTCGAACCTAACGGCGGCCCCGGACGGAGCGCACCCGTGTCTCCGCACTTGGAAGGAAGGATCGTCCTACCTGGGTCGCCCGGCGCGAGCCCGAGCCGAGCGTTCAGATCGATGGCTCGGGCGGTTGCCCGGTACTCCTCGGCGCCGAGGTGCGCCCCGCGTGGGCCGCTGTCACGCGGCATGACCGAGGGCTCGGGCGGAACCGACGGCGCGACCGGTTTCAAGTGCGGACTTCGCGGTAACCCTTCCACGCCCGACAACCCGTACGGAAAGGAGCCGCAGTGAACGACGATCAGGCAAAGGGCAAGCTGAAGCAGGGCGAAGGCAAGCTCCAGGAGACGTGGGGCGACGCCAAGGACAAAGCCGAGGACGTGATCGACGACCTCGAGGACAGGGCCTCCGACGACGACTCCGACCGCTCCGCAGACCGCGACGTCGCGGAAGATCGGAGCTAGTCGTGTCCCTCCTCTGGATCGTTCTCATCGTGTTGCTCGTGCTCCTGCTCTTCGGCGGCGGCTGGGGGTACTACCGCCGCTGATCGCCTTTCGGGGGGCGGCCGGCCGGCCGGGTCGGCCGCCCCGGGTCTGCACTCGCCGCGGTCAGTCTGAGACGTCGCCGGCGCAGGCCAGATCCTGATCGCGCAGGGGCGACGACAGGGCCGTTCAGCGCGCCACGGCGGCGATCGACGCGGAGTCCCGTCGTCATCCAGCACGGGACGTAACCCTGTCGTAAGGACTCTCGGGCAGAGTGAGCGCGCCCGTCAGGCCGGGTGCGTCGACGGTGAGCCGGCTCAGGACGCCCCGTGACGCGGACGTGCTTTCGAGCGACGCGATCCTCCGCGCGGCGGGCTGAGACCTCACGGGCCTGCGCGCCCGGTGTCGCGGCCCGGACCCGTGGTCGCGGGCAGGGGCTCGCGGCCTGTCTCGCGGTGGCCGCGGCCCGCGACGCGATCCTCCGCGCGGCGGATCGCGGGCAGGGGCTCGCGGCCTGTCTCGCGGTGGCCGCGGCCCGCGACGCGATCCTCCGCGCGGCGGGCTGAGACCTCACTGGCCCGCGCGCCCCCGATGTCGCGGCCCGGGCCCGTGGTCGGAAGCCGGTGCCAAGTCACAACTTGTAACTTGTCCGGTCGGCCGGTCGCCGTCGGCGCGCGAGAAGCTCAGTGCGCACGAGGGCTCTCGGTCGCACGAGGGCTAGAGCGACTCGTCGAACACCACCTCGTATGTGTCGACGCCGAGACGCCGGCCGCGGATCTCCTCGGGGATCTCGTCGCCCATCTGGTCGAACCGCTGCTCCGAGGCCTCCATCGCCTCGCGGCTGCTGAAGAACGTGACGAACAGGCGCCTGTCACCCTGGAGCACCATCGCACGCGTGACGCCGTCCGGGATGCCAGCGGTTCCCTGCGCCATGCGCTCCTCGTTCAGCCGCCGTAGCTCGTCGACGTTGCCCCCCTCGAACGTTGCGATGCGTGCGAACAACGAACACCTCCTCGGTCGAGAGCGCCCAGGATGACGCGGTTCGGCGCGCGCAGTCAACCCCGACCGTGCGCCACGAGGCACCGCGCCGGTCCGTGCGCGCGAGCGCTGCGTCACGCGGGAGCGGGCATCTCGCGGACCAGGTCGCGCCCGAGCCTGTCGACGAGCTGCTGCAGCTCGGCGTGCTGCTCGGGCTCCCATCCATCGAGCAGCTCGCGCAGGCCGTCGCGCCGGACGGCGACGAGCCGCTCGTAGCTCTCGGCCCCCTCAACGGTCAGGCCGATCCGTCCCCCGTCCTCGTCGCGGACGTACGCCCGCCCGCGCAGCCGACCGAGGGTCTCCGTCAGCTCGCGCGGGTCGACGCGGAGCTGGGCTGCGAGCTCGGGCCCGGTGACCGGCACGCGCTCACCGAGGCGGGAGAGCAGCCACAGCTCCGGAGGCGGGAGATCGATCCGGGCGCGAACCGCGAGCCGCTCGTACAGCTCCCACCGCTGCTCGCGGCCCGCGAGCAGCGACAGGGCGCGCGCGACCTCGCGCAGCCGGTCGTCGTCGTGCGCCGGCTGGAAGCCGTCTCCGATGTCGGGTGCCTTCGCGCTCGTACGGAGCGGCACCTCGACGAGGAACCACGTGAGGGCGAAGGCGAGCAGCGCGACGCCTGCCGCAGCGAGGAAGACCGGCTGCAGCGCGTCCGTGAGCGCGTTCACGTACAGCTCGTGGATGGCGGGCGGGAGCTGCTGGATCGACGCCGGGTCGGCGGCCGCCGGCAGCTGGGTGCCGGGAGGAAGTTGCCCCGCCAGGTTGCTCGCGAACTGGTTCGCGAAGATCGCACCGAACGCCGCCACGCCGATCGAGCCGCCGACCTGGCGGAACAGCGTCGAGCCCGACGTGGCCACGCCCAGATGCTCGTAGTCGACGGCGTTCTGGGCCGCAAGCACCAGCACCTGCATCACGAGGCCGAGTCCGAGCCCGAGCACGAGCATGAAGAGCCCCGCGACGAACGTCGTGGTGTCGACCGCCAGGCGAGACAGCAGGACGAGCCCGACCGTCATGATCGCGGTGCCCACGATCGGGAACACCCGATAGCGCCCGTACCTGCTGATCAGCTGGCCGCTCCCGATCGAGGTGATCAGGACGCCGGCCATCATCGGCGTGATCAGCAGCCCCGCGGCCGTTGCGCTGTGCCCCTTGACGTTCTGCAGGTAGAGCGGCAGGTAGGTGATCGCGCCGAACAGCGCCAGCCCGACGATGAAGCCGATCGCGCTCGTGACGCTGAACACGCGGTTGCGGAAGAGCTCGAGCGGGAGGATCGGCTCGGCCGCTCGGCTCTCCACGAAGACGAAGCCGACGAGCATGACCGCGCCGAGCGCGAGCAGGACGAGCATCGGCCCGGAGCCCCATGCGTACGTCGTGCCCCCGAGGCTGGTGTAGAGCACGACTGCGGAGAGCCCGCCCGCGAGCAGTGCCGCGCCAGCGTAGTCGATCGCATGCCTGACGCGCTCGGTACGGGTGTGGAAGGCGTACGCGATCACGACGAGCGCGACCAGGCCGATCGGCAGGTTCACGTAGAAGATCCAGCGCCACGAGAGGTGGTCGACGAAGAAGCCGCCGACCAGCGGCCCGACCACGGTCGAGACCCCGAACACCGCGCCGAAGTAGCCCTGGTAGCGGCCGCGCTCGCGGGGCGGGACGACGTCGCCGATCGCCGCGATCGTCACGACCATGAGGCCGCCGCCGCCGAGCCCCTGGACCGCGCGGAAGACGATCAGCTCGAACATGTTCTGGCTCAGGCCGCACAGCGCGGATCCGGCCAGGAAGATCACGATCGCCGACTGGAGCACGATCTTCCGCCCGTAGAGGTCGCCGAGCTTGCCGTAGAGCGGTCCGACGACGGTCGACGCGAGCAGGTAGCTGGTCACGACCCACGAGAGATGCTCGACGCCGCCGAGCTCCCCCACGATCGTCGGCAGGGCCGTCGAGACGATCGTCTGGTCGAGCGACGCGAGCAGCAGGACGAGCATCAACGCCGCGAAGATCAGGCGCACCCGTGGCGCCTCGCCAGCGTTGCCCGGTCGCCACGCGTCCACCTGGGCTGCGGGCACGTTCACGGCCGGATGACGATACCGGCGGCCCTTCGACCTTCGTCGCGGTCGGTACCCGCTTGCGCCGGCGGGGCCCATCGAAGAGGCTGGGGCGAGCCGGTTCCGCCTCGACCGACGGCAAGGAGGGTGGGGCCGGCTCTGACTCGCACCCGCTAGCGGGCCGTCCAACCTCCGTCCAGGACGAGCGCGGCGCCGGTGAAGGACGCGCCGTCCCGGCCGAGCAGGTAGGCGACCGCCGCGGCGACCTCGGCCGGCTCGAGCAGCCGCTTGAGCGCCTGAGGGGCGAGCAGGACGTCCTCGATCACCCTCTCCTCGGGGACCCCGTGCACGCGCGCCTGGTCGGCGATCTGCCGCTCGACGAGCGGTGTCCGCACGTATCCGGGGCACACGGCGGCGGCGCGGATGCCCTCGGCGGCACCCTCCAACGCGAGTGTCTTGACGAGGCCCAGCACCCCGTGCTTGGCGGCGACGTAGCCGGCCTTGAAGGGCGAGGCGACGAGGCCGTGGACGGAGGCGACCACCACGACCCGGCCGTTCCCCGAGGCACGCAGCGCGCCCCAGGCGTACCGGGCCAGGAGGAAGGGGCTCGTGAGGAGCAGCGCGAGGAGGGCATCCCAGCGGTCCTCGTCGAAGGACTCGACCGGCGAGACATGCTGGAAGCCGGCGTTCGCGACCACGGCATCCAGCCGGCCGAAGCGCTCGAGCGCTGCGTCGACCGCCGCCCGGTTGGCCTCACGCGTCGTGAGGTCCGCCGCGAGCAGCTCGCCGGGGCCGTCCTCGTCGGGGCTCAGGTCCACCGAGAGCACCTGCCAGCCGTCGTCGATCAGCCGTTGCGCGACCGCGCGCCCGATCCCGCTCGCGGCACCGGTGACGAGCGCGGCCTCGCTCAAGGACCGCCGCGGACGTACACGACCTGTCCGCTGACGTACGACGCGTCGTCCGAGCAGAGGAAGGCCACCACCCCCGCGACGTCCTCGGGCTGGCCGACGCGTCCGAGCGGCGTCTGGGCAGCGCCGGCCGCCTGGAAGTCCTCGAACGAGACGCCGAGCCGCTCGGCGGTCTGGGCGGTCATGGCGGTGACGATGAAGCCCGGCGCAACGCAGTTGGCGCGGACGCCGAAGCGGCCGAGCTCGAGCGCGAGTGTCTTCGCGAGCCCCTGGATGCCCGCCTTCGCGGCGGAGTAGTTCGCCTGGCCGCGGTTGCCGAGCGCCGAGACCGACGAGACGAGCACCATCGAGCCGCTCTTCTGCTCGACCATGTGGGCCTGCGCCGCCCGCGCCGCGAGGAACGTGCCGCGCAGATGGGTGGCGATCACGGCGTCCCAGTCGTCGTCGCTCATCTTGTGCAGGAGGTTGTCGCGGATGATCCCCGCCGACGTGACGAGGATGTCCAGCCGCCCGCTCTCCGCCGCGGCCGCGACCGCGGCCTCGACGTCTTCGCGCGAGGTCACGTCGCAGCGGACGGCGCGGCCGCCGATCCGCTCCGCCGTCTCCATCGCGGCGGCCTCGTCGAAGTCCGCGACGACGACGTGCGCTCCCTCGGTGGCGAGCCGCTCGGCGCTCGCCGCCCCGATCCCACGCGCGCCGCCCGTGACGAGCGCCGTCTGTCCCTCGAAGCGCCTCACCTGAGCATCCGCAGGACGAGCTCGGCGACGCACACGGGCTTGTCCCCGCCCTCGCGCTCGACCGTCGCGAGCACGACGCCCTGCTCTCCGCCCGCGACCTCGTCGACCGACTGCACGGTGAAGTGCGCGCGGATGCGCGACCCGGACGGGACCGGCGCGGGGAATCGCACCTTGTTGACGCCGTAGTTGATCCCCATCCCGTAGCCCGTCAGCGCGAGCGTCTGCGACATCAGGGGCACGCAGAGGGAGAGCGTGAGGAACCCGTGCGCGATCGTCGTGCCGAACGGCCCCTCGGCGGCTCGTGCCGGGTCGGTGTGGATCCATTGCGGGTCGTCCGTGGCGCGGGCGAACTCGTCGATCCGCTCCTGGTCGACCACGAACCAGTCCGTCGGGCCGAGGTCCTTGCCAACCAGCTCCGTGAAGTCGCTCATGTCGGCCCCCACTGTATGACGCTCGCCGCCCACGTGTAGCCGGTACCCGCCGCGAGGAGCAGCACGAGGTCGCCGTCGCGGACGTCGCCGGCGCGCACCGCCCGGTCGAGCGCCAGGAGCGGGTCGACTCCACTCATGTGCCCCGTGTCGTCGAGGTATGCCGCCCGCTCGAGCGAGACGCCGAGCGAGGCGGCGATCGCCTCGTGCATCGAGCGCTTCATGTGGATCCCGCACAGGTAGGAGACGTCACCGAGGGTCGCGCCGCTCCGCTCCAGGGCACCCTCCGCCGCCGCGACGAAGTTCGGCAGCGACACCTCGTCGAGGCCGTCCTTCATCTCGGCCGGGTCGGCGACGTCGAGGAAGTGGCGTCGGGCGTCGACGGTCGCGTGCGAGGCCGGCTCGACGCTTCCCCCCGCCGGCACCTTCACCTGCAGCGCGAACGAGCCGTCGGTGATCGCGTGCGAGCCGAGCAGGAGGTTCCGGTCGGCGCCGGTCGAGAGGAGACCCGCCACCGCGCCGTCCCCGAAGTTGAACATGAAGCGGGAGCGCTCGTTCGCGTAGTCGAGCAGGTACGACTCCCGGCACGCGGCGACGAGGAGCACGCTGCCGAGGTGCGGCTCGGCCACGAGCAGCGCCTTCGCGACTCGCAGCGCGACCGGCGTGCCCATCGAGACGTTGTCGTACTCGACCGCGTATGCGTTCGCGCAGCCGAGCCGATGCGCGATCCAGGGAGCCGCCTGCCAGACGGCGTAGTCCTTCCAGGTCGAGCCGTAGTAGAGGACGGCTCCGATCGAGGCAGGATCGGCGTCGTGCTCCTCCAGGAGGCGCTCGGCGGCCGCAACCGCGAGGTCGCTGACGTGCTCGTCGGGCGCGGCGACGTGCTTGCCGCGGAGCCCGAACTTCGTGGCGATCACCTCCTCGGGGATGCCGCTGGCCGCACCGACTTCCGCGGCGGACAGCCAGCGCTCGGGAAGGTAGTGGGCGGTCGCGACCAGGCCTACCACGTGCGTTCCCGGGGACGGCAGGCTGCGGCGGAGCCGGGCTCCTCCCGGCGGGCGCCGCTGCCGGCCAGGGACGCGCGTGCGCTCATCCGCTCACGTCCCGGGAGCCGATCGCGCGCGTGATGATCCGGCCGAGCTCGTCGAGCACCTCGGGTGGGAGCTCGGCGCGGCCGTTCCAGAGGATCCACCGCATCCCGACGAGCTCGCCGATGCCCATCAGCGCCCAGGCGAGGAGCTCGGGGTCGCCCTGCGCAATCTCGCCGGCCTCCATCGCCTGACGGAGGCCCGCGACGTACCCGCTCGTGAGCCGCTCGTAGTGGAGGTGGAGGATCTCCGGCGAGACAAACTCGGCCTGGCGGATGATCCGGTACAGGGCGGGGTGCTCCGCGGTGAAGCGGAAGAACGCGGCGAAGCCGAGCCGCTCGGCCTCGGCACGGGTCTTCCCCTTCGACGCCCCCTCGGTCATCGCCTGGCGCACGCGGTGGTTGAGATCGACGACCAGCTCGTCGAAGACCTCCTTCTTGCTCGCGAAGTAGAGGTAGAACGTGCCCTGGCCGACCCCAGCCGCCTCGGTGATCTTCACGATCGAGGCGTCGTGGTAGCCGAGCTCGGCGAACACGGCCTCCGCCGCCTCGAGCAGGCGGCGGCGCGTGCGCTCGCCCCGCTCCGAGAGGGGCCTGCCGCCGACGCCGGTCAGCGTGTCGCTCATCGCGCGGCCCCCGTCGCGGCGGCGCGGAGCCGGTCCTTGAGGACCTTTCCCATGGACGAGCGCGGCAGCTCCTCGACGACGGCCACAGTACGCGGAACCTTGAAGCGGGCGAGCCGGGCGCGGCAGTGGTCGCGGAGCTCCTCCTCCGTCGTCGAGGCGCCGTCCCGCAGGACGACGAACGCGGCGCACACCTCGCCCCAGCGCTCGTCCGGCACGCCGACCACCGCAGCCTCGACGACGTCGGCGTGGTCGTGGAGGACGTCCTCGATCTCGGCCGGGTAGACGTTCTCGCCGCCCGAGATCACGAGCTCCTCGAGGCGCCCGACGATCCGGTAGAAGCCCTCCCCGTCGCGCTCGGCGAGGTCCTTCGTCCGCAGCCAGCCGTCGACGAAGGCGGCCTCGGTCGCCGCGGGGTTGCGCCAGTAGCCGGCGAACACGTTCGGGCCCCGGACGAGCAGCTCGCCCACTCCGGCGCCCTCCACCACGCGGCCGGAGTCGGGGTCGCGGAGCGCGACGTCGACGTGCGGGTACGGCCTGCCCGCGAAGCCGAGCCTGCGGCGAGCATCCTCGGGCGGGAGGCAGAGGACGTTGGGGGCGGCCTCGGTGAGGCCGTACCCCTGCACGATCTGCACCCCCCTGGCCTGCCACGTCTCGAGCAGCGCCGCGGGCATCGGCGCGCCGCCGACGACCACGAGCCGCAGGCTGCCGAGGTCCGCGTCCGCGAAGCCCGGATCCTGTGCCAGGAAGAGGTACGTCGCGGGCACGCCCATCATGGTCGTGACGCGCTCCTCGGCGATCAGCCGGAGCGCCTGCCCGGGGTCGAATGCGGGCTCGAGCACGACGGTCGCGCCCCTCCACCACGCGAGCAGTGGCTGGACGTTCCAGCCGCCGACGTGGAACTGCGGGAGCACCTGGAGCACGACGTCGTCGTCGCACAGCCCGGCGGTGCGGTCGAACGACAGGTTGGTCCAGAAGCAGTTCGCGTGGGTGAGCAGCGCGCCCTTCGGCTTGCCTGTCGTCCCGGACGTGTAGACGAGCAGCAGCGGATCGTCGTCACGCGGCCCTGCGGCTTCGGGCTCGCCGTCCGCCTCGAGCGTCGGGTCGCCAATGCGGGCGATCTTGACCCCGCTTCCCGCGAGGCGCGCGAGCTCGTCGTGCTCCTCCGCGGCGAGCAGCAGCGCGGGCTCGGCGTCCTCCAGCTGGTAGGCGACCTCGGGCGGGGCGAGCCGCCACGAGATCGGCTGCAGGATCACCCCGAGGCGGGCGCACGCGAAGAACGTCGCAACATGGTCGGGCGAGGTGCCGGTCAGCGTCGCGAGCCGGTCGCCGCGCCGGAGGCCGCGCTCGGCGAGGCCGGCGGCGAGCCGCGTCGCGCGACGGTGGAGTGCGGCGTAGGTGAGCTCCCCGCCGAGGAAGCGGATCGCGACGCGGTCGGGCGTCGTCCGCGCCCGGTCGGAGAGCCAGCGTCCGATCGTCAGCCGGTCGTCCATCACGCGTGATCCTCCAGGAAGGACGCGACGGAGGAGACGAAGCGCTCCGGCTCCTCCCAGAAGAACAGGTGACCGCAGCGCGGGAACCGCTCGAGTCGCGCGTCGGGCAGCAGGTCGACCAGGAGCTCCCCGTTCCGCGGGTCGACGACCACGTCCTCGCTCCCGTGCTGGACGAGCACCCGCCCGCGCAGGCCGCCCAGCCGGTCATACGCGTCGAAGGTCGCCCCGGCCGCCGCCTGCGCCGCCCAGGCCGCCGCGGGCTGTGCCGTGCGCAGCCGGTGCCCCATGATCTGCTCGACGAGCTCGGGTCGCTCGGCGACGGTCGCCGGCGCGAGCGCGTTCTCGACGAAGCGCCGCAGCGCGACCTCCGGCTCGAGGCCGACTGCCTCGGCCATCAGCCTCACGGTCGCCTCGGGCATCGGATATGCGCTGGGCCCACCGGGCGTCGTGCACGCGAGCACGAGGTGGTCGACACGGTCGGGATACGAAAGCGCGAGCTCCTGGGCGACCATCCCGCCGAGGCTCGTCCCGACGACGTGCGCCCGCCCGACGCCGGCCTCGTCGAGCACCTGGCGCGCGTCGCCGGCCATCGCCGCGGCGCTGTACGCACCCGTCGGCGCGTCGCTGTCACCGATCCCTCGGTTGTCGAAGAGGAGCACGTCGAAGCGCTGCGCGAGCGCGGGCAGCACGGGCTCCCAGCCCCAGCGTGCGTAGCCGAGCCCGTGGATCAACAGCACCGGCGGCCCCGCGCCATGGCGCTCCCAGGCGATCCTCACGCGGCTGCCTCCTCGGGGAGCGGCGGCCTGCGCGAGCGGAGGCCGCGGAGCCGGAGCGGCAGGCTCGCGAGCCCGCCCGGGACGAAGAAGACGAGCAGGATGAACAGCGTGCCGAGCAGGAAGAGCGGCTCGGAGAGCGGGACGCGCAGGACGGCCGGCAGGCTCTGTACCTCGCTCGACCCCGAGAGCGAGCCGAGCCGCTGGTCGAGGAGGGTGTAGAGAAAGCCGCCGATCATCGCGCCGAAGCGTGTTCCCGCACCGCCGAGCACGACCATCACGAGGAGCGCGAGCGTGAAGTTCGCGGTCGTCACCTCCGGGGTCGCGCCGCCGATCAGCAACAGCCAGACGATGCCGCCGAGCACCGCGAGGAACCCGGCGAGGACGAACGCGATCAGCTTGAACGGGTACGGATGGAGCCCGAGCACCTCGACGCGCTGCTCGTTCTCGCGCACCGCGCGCCAGACATGGCCGGCGGACGAGTTCACCGCGAGCCGTACGACCACGAACACGAGCACCGCGTAGCCGAGCGCGAGCCAGTAGAGGTTCTTGGTGTTGAGCACGCCCACGAACGCGTCCGGAATCTGGTCGTAGTTCAGCCCCGTGCCCTCCTCGCCCCCGGTCCAGCCGTACGGGTTCTTCTGGACGAGCACCTCGCCCGCCTGGGCGAACGCGAGCGTCACCATCGCGAACGCGATCCCGCCGACACGGAGGCTGACCGCTCCGAGCACGAGCGGGAGCGCGAGCCCGACCAGCACGACGAAGCCGAGCGTCGGCCAGAGCCCCCACTCCCAGCGGGTCAGCGCGATCGCGGTCATGTACACGCCTGCGGCGACGAACAGCGCGTGCCCGAACGAGAGGAGCCCGGTGAAGCCGAACAGCACGTCGTAGGTCAGCGCGATCCCGGCGAACAGGAGGCAGAGCGCGAGCAGCTGGAGCGTGCCCGGGCTCGAGAGCGGCCCGTTGAGCACGACGGGGATGTCGAGCGACACCTTCGGGACGAGCGCGAGCACGACGAGCACCACCGCCGGGACGCCGATCTCCGCGACGCGCCTCAATGCGCCACCCTCGGGGCGAGACCGCTCGGGCGGACGAGCAGCACGACGGCGAGCAGGAGCACCACGGCCAGGTCGCCGGTGCCGCTCGACGCGTAGTAGTTCGCGTACTGCTGGATCAGCCCGACGGTCACCGCAGCGACCGCCGAGCCGCCGATCGAGCCGAAGCCGCCGATCACCACGACGATGAAGGCGAAGATCAGCAGCGAGGTGCCGCGGGTCGGGTCGACGACGCTGAAGTAGACGCCCGACAGGACTCCGGCGAGCGCTGCGAGCGCGCCGCCGAGCGCGAACACGATCGTGAACGCGCGCCGCACGTCGATGCCGAGGGCGCTCACCATGCCACGGTTCTCGACCCCGGCCCGGATCACGAGCCCGAAGCGGGTGTAGCGGAGGAACGCCGTCAGGCCGACGAGCACGGCCGCTGCGATGCCGATCTCGACGAACCGGTCGTTGGGCACGCTCGCACCGAGGATCGTGGTGGTCTCGATCATCCACGACGGCACGGGGAACGGCTTCGGATCGGCGCCCCAGATGCCCTGCACCAGCGCGCCCAGCGCGAGCGCGAGCCCGACGGTGACGAGGACCTGCTCGATCGGCCGCTGGTAGAGCGGGCGGATCAGGACGAGCTCGACGAGCGCCGCGACGAGCGCTCCGCCAGCGATCCCGAGCGCGCCGCCGACGACGAGACGCGTGCCGGCGCCGCCGCCGATCTGGTCGCCGAACCACCAGGCGAGGTACGCGCCGACCGTGATGAACGCGCCGTGGGCGAAGTTGAGCACGCCCATCAGGCCGTAGATGAGCGAGAGCCCCGATGCGACGAGGAAGTACATGGCGCCGAGCCCGAGCCCGGTGATCGTGAGCAGCACGAACGTGCTCACGCGGCCCGGCTCCGTTCGTCGGCGCCCGCCGCGACGTGCCTCAGCCGGGGCGCTTTGCACACGAGCGGGCTCATCGCGTGCCTCCGTGGACGCCGAGCAGGCGGCGGACGTGCTCCTGGTCGGCGAGCAGCTCCTCCGCGGGGCCCGCATGCACCACCCGGCCTGCGTCGAGCACGACCACGTCCCGCGCGATCCGCTGCACGACCTGGAGGTTCTGCTCGACGAGCAGGATCGTCGTCAGCTCCGCGGCACGCTCGAGCGCCGCGGCGACGTCGGTCACGAGCAGGGGCGAGAGCCCCTTGGTCGGCTCGTCGACGAGCAGCAGGCTGTTCTCGTTGAGCAGGGCGCGCGCGATCGCGACCATCTGCTGCTGTCCCCCCGACAGGGTGCCCGCGCGCTGGCCGGCCCGTTCGCGGAGCTCGGGGAACAGGTCGTGGACGAGCTCGTAGCGCGGCTCGCCGCTCCGCTCCGCGAGCCGGAGGTTCTCCTCGACGGTCAGCCCCGCGAACACGTCGCGGTCCTCCGGCACGTAGCCGACGCCGCGGCGCACGACGGCGTGCGTCGCGAGCCGGCTCACGTCGTCCCCGGCGAGCGCGATCGCGCCGCGGCTGCGCGGCACGAGCCCCATCAGCGCCCTGAGGGTGGTGGTCTTCCCGACGCCGTTGCGCCCGAGGAGCGCGGTCACGCCGCCCGCGGGGACGTCGAACGAGATCCCCTGGAGCACGTGCGACTCACCGAGGTGGACGTGCAGGTCCCCGACGGACAGGGCCGGCGTCACGCCGGCTCCTCGGGTGCCGCGAGCGGCGTCAGGCGGCGGCGGAGGCCGGCTCCGCCGGCCGGGAGCCGCCGACGGCGAGGGGCCCGCGTCCCGCCGGCTCCTCGGGCGTCGCTCGCGGTGCCCGACCGGAGGGCACAGTATTCGACATACGGGCCCGAAAGGGCGGGTGCCGCGGGTGGCGTCAGGCGGCGGCGGAGGCCGGCTCCGCCGGCCGGGAGCCGCCGACGGCGAGGGGCCGGCGTCACAGCGGCTCTCCGAGGTAGGCGGTCTGGACGGTCTCGTCGGCCATGACGCGCTCCGGCGTGTCGAAGGCGAGCAGGGCGCCGTGGTGCATGACCGCGAGCCGCTCCGCGAGGCCCACGACGACCTCCATGCGGTGCTCGACGAGCAGCACCGTGCGTCCTTCGTCCGCGTGCACCGACCGGATCACCTCCACGAGGCCGTCGACGTCCTCGACGGACACGCCGGCCATCGGCTCGTCGAGGAGGATCACGCGGGGGTCACCGGCGAGCAGCATCGCGATCTCGAGCTTCCGCTTGTCCCCGTGCGAGAGGAGCCCGGCCGGCGAGGTGACGCGCGCTGCGAGCCCCACCTGCTGGAGCGCGGCAGCCGCCCGCTCGAGCGCCGGGCGGAACCGCGCCGCGCGGCGCACGACGTTCAGGGCGCCGCCGATCCGCGCCTCGGCCGCGAGGCGGACGTTCTCCCCGACGGTCAGGAGGGGGAAGACGCTCGAGACCTGGAACGAGCGGCCGAGCCCCGCCTGCGTCCGCCGGTAGGGGCGCATTCCGGTGACGTCCCGACCCTCGAGCAGGATCCTGCCGCTCGTCGGCCGGACGAGGCCCGAGAGCAGGTTGAAGAGCGTGGTCTTCCCTGCGCCGTTCGGGCCGATGATGCCGACCAGCTCGCCCTCTCGGACCTCGAGCGAGACATCGGCGACGATGCGCGCGCCGCCGATGTCGAGCCCGAGGTCACGGGTGGCGAGGATTGGACCGTTCGAGGACATCGATCCCCGGCCTCTGGAGCGGACGTCTACCTGGTGGCCGCCTCCGGGGGCGCCGTGTACCTGGCGCGGAGCCGCTTCAGGACGACCGTCTGGTACTTCCCGTTCTTCTGTACGAGCTTCACCTGGAACATCGGCTGGAGCATCGCGTGGTCGGAGGCGCGGATCGTCTGCTGGCCCTTCGGGCCGGTGAAGCTCCAGCCCTCGAGCGAGGAGACCATCTTGTCGACGCTCGACGTCGAGCCCGCGCCGAGCGCGTGCACGATCATCTCGCCGGCGACGAACCCGTCCGGCGTGAACAGGTCGGGCACCTGGTTGCGCTTGCGCATCGCCTTGACCAGGAAGTCGTTGACCTTGTTCTTCGGCGCGTTCGCGACGTAGTGCGAGAGGAACGAGATCTTGTCGGCCACCGGGCCGAACGTCGGGTACGACGCCCGCATGTCGAGCCCCGTGACGACGTGGTCGACGCTCGAGAACACGCCCTGCTGGTCGAGCGCGCGCCACATCGCCGGAGCAGTGGAGCCCGCCCACGCGATGAACAGGAGATCGGTCTTCTGCTGCTTGATCTGCTGCGCGAAGGGCGTGAAGTCCTGCGCCGAGAGCGGCACGAGGATCCGGTTCACCTTCTGGCCGCCGCGGTTGCCCATCACCTGGTTGACGGCGAGGTAGTTGCCGAGACCGAACGCGGAGTCCTGCGCGAAGACGGTCACGTTCTTCCCGCCGCCGCCCCCGAGGTACGAGCTCGCGGCGAGCACGTCCTGGTAGCTCTGGCGCCCGGAGCGGAACGTGTACTTGTTGATCCCCGTGATCGCGTCGCTCGCCGCGGGACCCGAGATGTAGAGCACCTTGTTCTGCTCGGCGAGGGGCGCGACCTGGAGCGCGACGCCCGACGAGACGCTGCCGGCGATGATCTTGTACCCCTTGCCGATCAGGTCCTTCGCGGCCGAGACGCCCTTCACGGGGTCGCCCGCGTCGTCCACGAGCGTCAACTCGATCTTCTGACCGTTGATCGCGTTCGTGCCCTTCGTGGCCCACGCGAGCCCGTACCTGAGCCCCTGGATGTACTGCGCCCCGTAGGCGGCGAGCAGCCCCGTCCGCGAGTAGACGATGCCGACCTTGATCGGCGCCTTGGCGCTCGGCGCCGCGTCTGCGCCCCGGGCGGACGCGCCGACCCCGGCGAGCGTCGCGACGCCTGCGACGAGCGCTGCAAGCTTGTACCACCGCTTCATCTGTGCCCTCCGTTCGACGTGTCGAGACCCGAACCTGAGACCCGATTCAGGTGTCTTATAGCAACCCGTGACACGAAGTCAAGGCCCGGAACGGCACTCCGGTCGACCCCGTGACCCCGTCGCCACTGACTGTCAGACGCCGGGATCGCGTGCGAGTTGGGCCGAGGCTGCGGGATGCGGGCGGCGCGACGTCAGGCCGAGGTCAGCTCGGCCACGAGCGGGGCGGTGTCGAGCGGGTCGTATCCGATGCGGCCCGCGATCTCCTCGCTCGTCGGGCGGGTGCCCTCGCGGAAGAGCTCGCGCAGGAGCTTCCCGGTCCCCTCCAGGCGCCACCAGTCGCGGCCGACCTCACGGCGCAGATGCCCGCGGAGCTGTGCCGAGCGGATCCAGGCCCGCAGGTAGTCCGCCGAGTAGAAGCCCGCGTCCATGTCCGCGAGGTGCGCCTCGGCCGGGTAGCGGATCCCGGTCGCGGCGGTCAGGCGCTCCTCGTACCCGTCCGGCGTCCCGCCGTCGCGCGGGAACCGGCGCCAGAACTCGAGCTCGAAGCCGAGCTTCGCCGAGTAGCGACGGAAGAGGAGCGTGTTCGAGAACGAGGCGGCGTCGGCGTTCTCGCGCGCCTGCGCGTCGTCGAGCGCGAAGTGCTCCGCGTGCCAGCCTGGCTCCCGCGCGATCGAGTCGAGCAGGAACGAGTAGATCTCCGTCAGCGCATGGTCGCGGGCCAGCCGCCGGAACGCGAGCGGCAGCGCGGGGTCGCAGCCCGCGTAGTGCAGCGCGTGCCCCGCCTCGTGCAGGAGCGCCTCGTAGTCGTGCACGCCGCCCTGCGCCCGCGTGATCAGGTGGACGAGCCGCGGCGGGTCGGTCGCGATCACGCAGGCACGCGGCGCCTTCTGGGGCCGGTCCTCGAGATCCGTGCGGATCCCGGGCTCCGACTCGAGGTCGAAGCCCATCGCCCGCAGCGTGGCGAGGCACACGGGGACGCTGCGCTCCTTCGTGTAGGTCGCCTCGAGCGGCGAGAGCCGCCGGATCCACGCCATGTGCGCCGACGCCGGGGTCTCCTCCCGGTCGGGCCCGAGCAGGCGGTCGAGCCAGCGCGCCCGCGACGGCTCGAACGCCGGCGTGCCCTCCACGCGCGCCGTGTCGACCGCGTCCGCGACGGGAGCCAGCGAGACGTCCTTCTCCGCCTCGTTCCGCGCCACCGGGTCCGCGATCCCCGTCACGGTCGACTCGAGCTCGTGCCGCGCCGCGAGCAGCGCGCGGCGGTCGTCGTTGAGGGAGGCGGAGACGTCGAGCACGGCCCGGCCGAGGGCGTCGCGGCGCTTGTAGTCGGGCTCGGTCGCGAGGCGCGCCTGGGCCGAGCGGAGCGGCAGGTCGGCCCCGTCCCACGGGACGCGCGACGCGAGGAGCGCGTTCTCGAGCGCGTCCTCCTGCTCTGCGAGCTCCCGCGTGACCACGCCGTCCTGGCACGCGAGGCGGAGCCGCGCGACCGACTCGCGGGTCGCTCCGGTCGCGTCGGTCTCGGCGGCGCGCAGGAGCTCGAGTTGCTCCCGCGTGAAGAGATCGGCATGACGTGCGACGATCGCCGCCTGGTCCGAGGTCTCCTTCTCCCCCACCCTGACCGCGCGCGCCTCCTCCGAGCGCTCGATGCCGTACTGCTCCAGCCGTCGCTCGAACGCGTCGACGGGGAGCGCGGTCACGCCGCGAGCTCCACTCCGCGCCGCAGCCGCTCGAGCGAGCGCTCTCGGCCGAGCAGCTCGAGCGACTCGTAGAGCCCCGGCGAGACCTTCGAGCCGGTCACCGCGACCCGGATCGGGCCGTAGACCGTCCGCGGCTTCTCGCCGAGCTGGTCGCAGAGCTGCTTGAGCGCCGCCTCGATCTCGAGGGCCGACCAGTCCTCGACGGTTTCCAGCGCAGCCTGCGCAGAGCGCAGGATGCGCTGGTCGAGCAGCTCCGGCTGCGGGGCCACGTCCTCGAAGAGGAAGCCTGCGAAGGCCGGGATCTCGCCCAGGGTCCCGACCTTCTCCTGCACGATCGGAGCCATCGCGCGCACCCCGTCCTCGGGCCACGCCAGACCCCGCTCGCGCAGGTACTCGAGCACCGTGTCGGCGTACGCCTCCTCGTCGAGGGCGCGCAGGTAGACCCCGTTCATCCAGTCGAGCTTCGCATAGTCGAAGGTCGCAGGGCTCCGCCCGACACGCTCGAGCGTGAACCGCTCGACGAGCTCATCCCGGCTCATGATCGTCGTCTCGCCGTCCGGCGCCCAGCCGAGCAATGCGAGGAAGTTCATCAGCGCAGGTGCGACGTACCCGGCCGCGCGGAACTCGTCGACCGAGACGGCGCCGTGCCGCTTCGAGAGCTTCCGGCCGTCCTCGCCGAAGACGTTCGGAACGTGGGCGTACACCGGCGCGTCTGCCCCGAGCGCGTCGAGCACGACGAGCTGCTTGGGCGTGTTCGAGACGTGGTCGTCGCCCCGGATCACGTGGGTCACCTCGTCGGCCCAGTCGTCGACGGGGTTGGCGAAGTTGTAGGTCGGGCGCCCGTCCGAGCGGACGATCACCCAGTCCTCGAGCTCCGCCGCGGGGAACTCGACCCTGCCCTTGACCGCGTCGTCCCAGGCGATCGTGCCCTCGCGCGGCATGCGCAGGCGGATCGCGCCCTCGTCCTCGTACGCCCTGTGCTCCGCGACCAGGCGCGCCGCCTCCGCGCGGGCGCGGTCGGCGCCGTCGAGCTGGAAGCGCGTGGCGCCGTCCCATTCGATTCCCAGCCAGCGCAGCGAGCGCTCGATCTGCGCGGTCGCCTCGGCGACCTCGCGCGACGTGTCCGTGTTCTCGATCCGCAGCAGGCACTCCCCGCCGCGCCCCCGTGCGAAGAGCCAGTTGAAGAGGAACGTCCGCACACCGCCGATGTGGAGCAGCCCGGTCGGCGACGGGGCCATGCGGACGCGGACGCTCATCGCCGGTGGATCGTAGTCGCCTCCGACCGGACGAGGCCCGAGCGGCAGCCCGACGCCACCGGGGTCCTGGCCGTTTCCCGGCGAGGGCGAGCCGCCCCGGGTTCACGCCGGTCCTGCCCCGGGCCGGGTAGCGTGGACGCGTGCTCTTCGGCGCCCACGTCTCGTCGGCGGGAGGCATCTCGAAGGCGATCGACCGGGCCGCGGAGCTCGGCTGCGACGCCGTGCAGGTGTTCACCCAGAGCCCCCGGATGTGGCGGCCGACCGCGCACGGCGAGGAGGAGGTCGCGCGCTTCCGCGCCCGGAGGGCCGAGGCCGGGATCGAGGCGGTGGTCTGCCACGCGCTGTACCTCGTGAACCTCGCCGGCTCGGACCGCGAGCTCCACGAGAAATCGGTGACCGCGATGCGGGCCTCGCTCGAGACCGCCTCGGCGATCGGCGCCGATGGCGTCGTCTTTCACCTCGGCTCGCACCTCGGCGACGGACTCGAAGCCGGGTACGAGCGCGCGGCCCCGGCGCTGCGCGAGCTCCTCGAGCTGACCGACGACCGGCTGTGGCTCGTGCTCGAGAACTCGGCGGGCGCGGGCGGGACGATCGGCCGCTCCGTCGACGAGCTCGCGTCCCTGTTCGAGCGGCTCGGGGGGCACGAGCGCCTCGGGATCTGCCTCGACTCCTGCCACTGGTGGGTGTCCGGCGTCGACGTGACGAGGCCGGCGGAGCTCGACGCGGCGCTCGCCGAGCTCGACGACAAGATCGGGCTCGACCGGCTGCGCTGCCTGCACGTGAACGACGCCGGAGCGCCGCTCGGCTCGAACCGCGACCGCCACGCTTCGCTCGAGCTTGGCGAGATGGGCGACGGCCTTGCGACGTTCGTCGGGCACCCCGCGTTCGACTCGCTGCCGGCGATCCTCGAGACGCCGGGGCCTGACGGGGGCTACGCGGGCGAGCTCCGGCTGCTCCGCGAGTTACATCGAAAGGGCCGCCGCCGGGCCGCGGCCCGCGCACGCAGGCGGGGCTGAGCGACACCCACGAGGGACTCAAGCGCGACGATGGTCACGCCGATCCGCCTGGTATGCCTCCGCTCGCCGTGCGATCGTGCGCCCTGCTCGCCGCCGCCGCGCTGGCGGCGCTCGTGCTCGCCGGGGTGGCCGGTGCGGACCGGGAGAAGATCCACCTGACGAGCGCCGGCCAGGAGGCGGCTCGTGCGGGTGTCGTCACCCGCGCAGATCTCGGCACCGCCGGCGCGTGGACCGGCGGGGCGCGGAAGCCGGATCTCGGCTCGACCTCGTCCTGCCCGGGTTTCCACCCGAAGGAGTCCGACCTCGTCCTCAACGGCGCGGCAGAGACGCGCTGGCGTGGATCCGGCATCCAGATCGACAGCGAGGCGGAGATCCTGCAGAGCGAGCGCATGCTCCGGCTCGAGTGGCAGCGCACCGTGCTCGCGCCGCAGCTCCTCCGCTGCCTGCGCGCCTCGTCCGCGAAGCAGCTCGGGCCGAAGGTGCGGTTGGTGTCGGTCGAGCGGGTTCCCTTTCCGAAGATCGCCCGCTAGTCCGCCAGCTGCGCGAAGACCCGGAAGCTCGGGCTCGACACCGGCACTTCGAAGAACTCCGGGTTCCGGCAGCCGAGCTCGTCGCTGCGGTGCTCGTAGCAGGAGGAGATCTCGGAGTGGCAGATCGGGAGCGGCGCCCTCGTCGCCTTCACGGCGCCGAACCCCTGCGGCCGGGCCTCGAGCTCCCCCAGCACATCGAGGTCGATCTCGACGTCGTAGACCTTCTGCACGCAGCCCATGTACGTGTGGCCCCAGGCCTCGTACGCGTAGACGAACGGGCAGCTGCGCGCGATGCACGCAGCGGGGTGGACGACCCGGTCGCAGTGCACGTCGCAGCGGCGGCACTCGACCTCGTCCTGCGGCCGGAGGGGTATCTCCGCAGGAGCTACGGGAGCCGGAGCGACGTCTCTCATCCACCAGATCGTCGCAAGGTCGGGCGTGCCCGCGCAAGACTTGACGTGCGCCCGGGGAACCGCTAGTGCCTCCCCGGAGGCCGTCTCCACGCGGTGACGTCGCCCGACGCCGGTCGCAGACGGCGCGAGGCGAAGCGCGCGAGCCGGAGGGGCGGCGGCGACGCCGAAGGCAGGCGAGACGGCGTCGATAGGGTTCGCGCCCGTGGTCCGCCGGGCTCTCCTCGTCGGTCTTCTCCTGGGGCCGCTCGTCGTCGTGCTCCATTACGTCGCGAACCTCGGCGACACCCTGGAGTTCGTGCTCTCCGCGCTCGCGCTCGTTCCGCTCGCCTGGCTGATCGGGGAGGCGACCGAGCACGCGGCAGAGCGGACCGGGCCGGGGATCGGCGGCTTCCTGAATGCGACCTTCGGGAACGCCCCGGAGCTGATCATCGCGCTCATCGCAATCAACGAGGGCCTGACCGAGGTAGTGCGCGGCTCGCTCACCGGCTCGGTCGTGGGGAACCTCCTGCTCGTGCTCGGGTTCTCGCTGCTCGTCGGGCCGCGCGGGCAGCTCGACCGGTGGTCGAGCTTCGTGTCGTTCGGCGCGATCGGGATCGCGATCGCGCTGTTCCTCGTCCCGGCGGTCCCGTCGTGGAGCGGGAACCCGGACCGCCAGGAGATCGTCGACCTCTCGGTGCCGGTCTCGATCGCGCTGCTCGTGGTGTACGCGATCGTGACGTACTTCTCGCTCCGGCGGCATCGGGCGATGAACCGCTCACAGGACGACGCCGACGTCCGCGTCGACGCGTGGTCGCTGAGGTCGGCGCTCGGCGTGCTCGGTGTCGCGACCGTCGTGACCGCGCTCGTGGCGGAGATCCTGGTCGGCTCCCTGGAGGCATTCGCCGAGCAGGTGGGGCTGTCGGACTTCTTCGTCTCGGCGGTGATCGTGGCGATCGTCGGGAACGCCGCCGAGCACGGCGGCGCCGTGGTCGTCGCACACCGCGGGAAGGTCGACCTCGCGGCCGAGATCGCGCTCGCGTCGGCGGCGCAGGTGGCGATGTTCCTGATACCCGCGGTCACGCTCCTGTCCTGGCTCATCGAGCCGCTCGCGCTCGGGTTCCGTGAGGTCGAGATCGCGGCGCTCGCAGGCGGTCTCCTCGTGACCGCCGCCACGCTGTTCCGCGGCACCGTCTCGAAGGGGCGCGGGGCGGTGCTCGTCGCCGCATACGTGGTGGTCGTGGTGCTGTTCTACGTCGCCGGCAACCGGGACGGCGGCACGGACGCGGTGGCGCTCGCCGGCGCACTCGCGTAGGGCCCTCAGGCGGCCGCGCGCGACCCCAGCGAGCGCGGCACGAGCTCGATCGCCCGCGCGACGTCCTCCTCGTCGACGTCCAGGTGGGTGACCGCGCGCGCGACGCCCGCGTGGATCGTCGACGAGAGCCCCACGCCGTCCTCCCGCAGCCGCGCGAGCGCGGTGTCGCGCTCGAGGCCGAGCGCGCCGACGTCCAACTGCACGAAGTTCGTCTCGACCTGGTCGAGGTCGACGGGAAGGCCCGCCGCGTGCCAGCCCTCCGCGAGTCGGCGCGCCCGTGCATGGTCCTCGGCGAGCCGCTCGACGTGGTGGTCGAACGCGTAGATGCCCGCTGCGGCCACGATCCCCGCCTGCCGCAGGGCGCCGCCGAAGAGGTGCTTCTCGCGCCAGGCGCGCTCGATCGTCTCCTCCGACCCCGCGAGCAACGCGCCGAGCGGGCAGCCGAGCCCCTTCGACAGGCAGAGCGTCACGGTGTCGAACGGCTCGCCGAGCTCGGCGGACGGGACACCGGTCGCGACGGCGGCGTTGAGGAGCCGCGCCCCGTCGAGATGCGTCGCCAGCCCTCGCTCCCGGGCCGCGTCCGTGATCGCGCGGAGCTCCGCGACCGGCCAGCACCGGCCCCCCGACGAGTTGTGGGTGTTCTCCAGCGCGAGCACCGTCGCCCTCTGGTCGGCCGTCTTCGAGCTGGGCGTGGTCACGGCGTCGAGCTCGGCGACCCCGAAGCGCCCCGCGCGACCCTCGATCGTCTCGACCATGAGCCCGGCGTGCGCCGCAGGCCCGCCGTACTCGTAGATCACCACGTGCGCGTGGCGCTCCGCGACGAGGACGTCGCCCGGACGCGTGTGGAGCTTGAGCGCGATCTGGTTCGCCATGGTCGCGGTCGGCAGGAACAGGGCCGCCTCCTGCCCGAGGAGCGCCGCCGCCCTCTCCTGCAGGGCGTTCACGGTCGGATCCTCGCGCCGCTGCTCGTCGCCGACCTCCGCGGCGGCGATCGCCGCGCGCATCCCCTCGGTCGGCCGGGTCGCGGTGTCCGAGCGGAGGTCGATCACGGCCGCACACTAGCGAGGGGACGGCGGGCTACCGTTGCCGCGTGGACCTCGAACTCCTCGAGCACCGGGTCGCCGAGCTCGGCGAGCCGACGTACCGGGCGCAGCAGGCGTGGGAGTGGGCCGCCGGCGGCGCGCCCGGGTACGACGCGATGACGAACCTGCCGCGCGCGCTCCGCGACACGCTCTCGGTCGACGTGCCGTTCTCGACGCTCGCCGTCGAGACCGAGCAGCGGGCCCGGGACGGCACGGTGAAGACGCTGTTCCGCACCGCCGACGGCCATCCCGTCGAGGCGGTGCTGATGCGCTACCGCGACGGACGGCGCTCGGTCTGCGTCTCGTCGCAGTCGGGCTGCCCGCTCACCTGCACGTTCTGCGCGACCGGCCGGATGGCCTTCGGTCGCAACCTGACCCCCTGGGAGATCCTCGACCAGGTGCTCCACTTCCGCCGCACCGAGCCCGTCGATCACGCCGTGTTCATGGGGATGGGCGAGCCGTTCATGAACGTGGACGCGGTCCTCACCGCGGCGCGCCGGCTCCCGGCGGTCGGGGTCACGCACCGACGGACGACGATCTCCACGGTCGGGTGGATGCCGGGCCTGGCACGCTTCGTCGAGGAGGTCTCGGAGCCGATCCGCCTCGCACTGTCGCTGCACGCGGCCGATCCGGCGCTCCGCAGCCACCTCATGCCGGTCAACGAGCGCTACCCGCTGCCAGAGGTGCTCTCCCTCTGCCGCACGCACTGGGAGCGGACGCGGCGCAGGGTCTTCGTCGAGTACGTGATGCTCGCCGGGGTCAACGACGCGCCCGCCCAGGCGCGTCTGCTCGCGTCGCTGCTCGGCCGAGACGCCTTCAAGGTGAACCTGATCCCCTACAACCCGACGGGGATGTACGACGGCTCGCCCCGCGCCGCGATCGCCTCCTTCAAGGCGGAGCTCGACCGGGCGCGCGTCCCCTCCACGGTCAGGCTCACGCGCGGACGGGACATCGCGGCCGCCTGCGGGCAGCTCGCGAGCGCGCCGCGGAGCCGCGCCCGCGCCGTGTAGCCTTGGGAGCCGTGTCCCGGGCTCTCGTAGCCTTATTTCTCGGCGCCGTCGCGCTCGCGGCCGGTGGGTTCCTCGAAGACGCCAAAGCCGACAAGGTGTTGACAGTCCCGAAGTACAACCAGTTCCCCGCGCTCATCATCCCGGTGAAGCGAGGAACTCCGGCGCAATGCCGAACCGAGGCGGACTCGTTCAGCCGCGCCGCGAGGGCGTTCCTCCGTCCGTACCCGTCAGACGCCGACATCTACCGCGTGCTCGCCCGCGTCCAGTTCACCGCGTTCATGGCCCACCGCTGCAACACGTCGGCCCTGCGCAAGGCGCTCTCACGGCAGCTCACCGTGAAACAGCTCCGCGAGGTGCTCGGGTTCTTCGGCTTCATGGGCGAGGTCGGGCGCCAGCTCGCCCGGTCGCCGGGCTACTGAGGGCCGCTCAGAGCTTGCGCACGGCGTCGCCGGCGCGGACGGTGCCCGCCCCCACGACCCGCGTGTTGATCCCGCGCAGGTTGAGCGCAAGACCTTCTTCGGTGCTGAAGAACTTGAGCGCCTCGAGCCCGAACCGGGCGGCGAACTTCTTGCACCCGGTGTGGGGCAGCGCGGTCACCTCGAGCACGGCGGTGCCGATCGCGAGGCGGGTGCCGGTCGGGAGGTTCGCGTCGGAGAGGTCCAGGTCGACGTAGAGCTGGTCGCCCGCGAGTGGCCAGCGGTCGCGGCTGCCCGCGACGAGGGCGATCGCGCGCGCGTTGGTGACGGTGATCTGCGCGTCCCTGTTGGCCGGCCGTCCGCCGGAGCGGCCGCGGCCGGCCCAGCTGTCCCCGACGAGCCCGTCCTCCAGGTCGAGCTCCGCCTCGTCGACGACCTCGCGCTCGTCGACCTCGGGCCTGCGCACGATCAGCTCGAGGACGCCGACGTCGGACGGCGCGGCGCGGACGTGGCCGATGCCCGTCTCGAGCTCGGTCGGGCCCACGAACGTCGTCATTGCTCCGACACCGTCGCATGGCGCCTGACGATCTGCCAGCGGCCTTCCCGTCGCGTCCAGATGTCCGTCACGTTCATGCGCCGGCTGAGGTCCCGGCCGTCGAAGCTCGCGACCTGGCTGTAGCGCGAGACGAGCACCGCCGTGTTCCCGTACACCTCGGGATCGATCTCCTCGTAGGAGAACTCCTCGATGTCGTACGGGCCTGCCGCAGCGGCGAGGAACTCCTCCCGGTCGAGCTGGCCGGCGGCACCCTGCAGGGTGAACTCGGCGGCGAGCATGCCCTCGAGCGAGTCGACGTCGTGCTCGGAGACGGCGCGCGCGAGGTCGAAGGAGAGCTCGATCAGCTCGTTGGCGACTACCGCGGTCATCCGGTCTCGATCCTATCGGGAGCATCGGCCTCGTCGAACGCGTAGCGGACGACCGGGTGCTTGGCCGCCTTCACCTCGTCGAGACGCCTGACGGGCCGCGTGTATGGGGCCTGCTCGAGCGTGTCGGGATCGGCCGCGGCCTCGGCGGCGATCGAGCGCATCGCGTCGACGAATGCGTCGAGCCGCTCCTTCGTCTCGGTCTCCGTCGGCTCGATCATCAGCGCCTCCGGAACGACGAGCGGGAAGTAGATCGTCGGCGGGTGGATGCCGTGGTCCATCAGCCGCTTGGCGACGTCGAGCGCGGTGACCCCGTGCTCGCGCTTCAGCGTCCGCGCCGAGAGGACGAACTCGTGCATGCAGAGCCGGTCGTACGGGACGTCGTACGCCTCCTTGAGCCGCGCGAGCACGTAGTTCGCGTTGAGCACCGCGGCCTCGGACATCTCGCGCAGGGCGGGCCCGTACGCGCGCATGAACGCGTACGAGCGCACGAACACGCCGAACGGCCCCGCGAAGCCCCGCACCCGGCCGATCGACCTCGGCCGGTCGTGGTCGAGCCGGAAGAGATCCCCGTCGCGCACGACGGCGGGGGCCGGCAGGAACGGCTCGATCTCCTGCGCGACGGCGACGGGGCCGCCGCCGGGGCCACCCCCGCCGTGCGGCTGCGAGAACGTCTTGTGCAGGTTGTAGTGGACGATGTCGAAGCCCATGTCTCCCGGGCGCGAGCGCCCGACGACGGCGTTCAGGTTCGCGCCGTCGTAGTAGAGGAGCGCGCCGCGCGAATGGAAGATCTCCGCCACCTCCTCGATCCCCTCGTCGAACAGGCCGAGCGTCGAGGGGTTCGTCAGCATCAGGCCGGCGGTGCGGTCGTCGACCTTCGCGCGCAGGTCGTCGAGGTCGAGGTTGCCGCGGTCGGTCGTCGCGACCTTGGCGAGCTCGAAGCCCGCCATCGTCACGCTCGCGGGGTTCGTCCCGTGGGCGGTGTCGGCCGTGACGATCACGTTGCGGCCGTGCTCGCCCCGGTCGGCGAACGCGGCCCGCATGAGCATCAGCCCCGTCAGCTCGCCCTGTGAGCCGGCCGCCGGCTGCAGCGTCACGGCGGGCAGGCCGGCGACCTCGATCAGGATCTGCTGGAGCTCCCACATGAGCTCGAGGGCCCCCTGGGCACCCTCGTCCTCCTGCAGCGGATGGAGGTCGCGGAACCCCGGCAGGGCCACCACGCGCTCGTTCACCCGTGGGTTGTGCTTCATCGTGCAGCTGCCGAGCGGGTAGAAGCCCGTGTCGATCCCGAAGTTGCGGTCGGCGAGGGCGGTGAAGTGCCGCACGACCTCGTTCTCGGGCACCTCCGGCAGCCGCGGCGGGTGTTCGCGCACGAGGTCGGCGGGGAGCGCGGGAACGAGGAGGCCGTGGGAGGGGATGCGGCCCGCCCGCCGGCCGGGACGCGACTTTTCGAAGATCAGCTCCATCCCTGCCCCCTCAGGTGCGGCCGCCTCGGGACCCGGGACTGCATTGCCCGAGGGGCACTACCCCGTCACCTCGGCGAGGACCTCGGCGAGGCGGTCGACGTCGGCCGGCGTCCGCTTCTCGGTCAGCGCGACGAGCAGGACGTCGTCGAGACCCGGGTAGTCGCGGCCCAGCGGGTAGCCGGGGTGGACGCCGTGCTCGCGGGCGCGGGCGACGACCTCGCGCGCGGGGATCGGCGTCCGGAACGCCACCTCCTTGAAGCTCGGCCGGTCGAAGGCGAGCGGCAGCGCCACCCGCTCGGTCGCGTACGCGGCGAGCGCGGTGCACGCCTCCCCCAGCTCGCGAAGCCCTTCCGGGCCGAGCCAGCAGAGGGTGATCAGTCCCGCAAGCGCGAGCAGCGTCTGGTTCGTGGTCATGTTCGAGGTCGCCTTCTCGCGCCGGATGTGCTGCTCGCGCGTCTGCAGGGTGAGGACGAACCCGCGCTTTCCCTCGAAGTCGGTCGTCTCCCCCACGATCCGGCCCGGCATGCGCCGGATGAACTCGCTCCGCGCCGCGAGGAACCCATAGTGGGGACCGCCGTAGGACTGGTGGTTGCCGATCGACTGTCCCTCGCCGATCGCCATCGCGCAGCCGTAGTTCCCCGGGGCCTCGAGCAGGCCGAGCGAGGCGAGGTCGACGTGCGCGACGGGGAGCGCTCCCTCCTCGGCGGCGGCCGCCGCGAGATCCGGGGCCGGCTCGAGGCAGCCGAAGGCATTCGGCTGCTGGAAGATCACCGCCGCGGCGTCCGTCGACGCCGCAGCCAGACGGCCCGGATCCGTGATGCCGTCTGTGTGCGGGACTTCGACCACGTTCATGCCGAAGCCCGGCGCATACGTCTTCACGACCTGACGAACCTGCGGGTGGAGCGTCTCCGCGAGCACCACCTTCGAGCGCCCGGTGTGGTGACGGGCCATGAAGCATGCATCGGCGGCGACGGTCGTCCCGTCGTAGCCCGAGGCGTTCGAGACGTCCATCCCGGTCAGCTCGCAGATCGCCGTCTGGTACTCGAAGATCGCCTGGAGGACGCCCTGGCTCATCTCCGGCTGGTACGGCGTGTACGCCGTGAGGAACTCGCCCCTGGAGAGGAACGTGTCGACGATCGCCGGCACGTAGTGGTCGTAGATCCCCATGCCGAGGAAGCTCAACTCGCGGGAGGTGTCGGCGTTCCGCGCGGCGAGCTCCTCGAGGTGCCGCACGAGGGCAGCCTCGGGGAGCGCCTCGGGCACCGCCAGCGCGCGGCCGAAGCGGACGCCCACGGGGATCTGCTCGAACAGGTCCTCGATCGAGGCGACGCCGATCGCCTCCAGCATCGCCTCGCGGTCGGCGTCGGTGAGCGAGAGGTATCCGGGGGTGGCGCTGCTCACTGCTCCGCGACGTGGGCCCTGTAGGCGTCGACGTCGAGGAGGCCGCCCACCTCGTCCGCGTCGGTGAGCCGGATGCGCACGAGCCAGCCCTCGCCGTAGGGGTCCTCGTTGACCGTCTCCGGCTCGTCGACGACCTTCTGGTTCACCTCGACCACCTCGCCGGAGAGCGGCGCGATCACGTCGGAGACGGCCTTGACGGACTCGACCTCCGCGTACGCGCCGTCCTTCGTCACCGTCGCCCCCACCTCGGGCGCCTCGAAGTGGACGAGCTCACCCAGCGAATCCTGCGCGTACCAGGTGATCCCGAGAAACGCCTCGTCTCCTGCCACCCGGGCCCAGTCGTGCTCCGGGTGGTAACGGAGGTCGTCGGGGTAGCTCTCGCTTGCGGCCACTGGATCGTCAGTGCTCCTTCCGGTAGATCGGCTTCTGCACGACCCGGGCGCGCCGGGGCCGGCCACGGACGTCGATCTCGAGCTCGGTGCCGGGCTCGGCCCGTGCGGCGGGGACGTAGCCCATCCCGATGCCGACGTCGAGCGACGGCGAGTGCGTCCCCGACGTCACCTCGCCGCCACCGGCGATCGGCATCCCCTGCCGTGGGACGGCCTTCTCCTCCATCACGAACGCGACCAGGCGGCGCTCGGGCCCGCGCTCCTTCACGCGGCGAAGGGCATCGACGCCGGTGAAGTCGGTCTCGAGCGCGCACACCCAGCCCAGCCCGGCGGAGATCGCGTCCGTCTCCTGGGTGATGTCGTTGCCGTGGAGCGGGTAGCAGACCTCGAGCCGCAGGGTGTCTCGCGCTCCGAGCCCGCAGGGCTCCGCGCCCCGCGCGAGGACGCCGTCCCAGAGCGCGACCGCGTCGTCGACCGGGCAGAGGAGCTCGACCCCCTTCTCGCCCGTGTACCCGGTCCGGCAGACCATGGCCTCGACCCCCGCGACCTCGCCCATCGCGTGCGTGAACGCGGGCGCGTCGGCGAGTCCGAGCAGGTCGAGCGACGACGGGCCCTGCACCGCGACGAGCGCATACTCGTCGGATGCGTCGCGCACGTCGACGCCGCGCGGCTCGCGCTCCTTCAGCCACTCGTAGGCGATCTGCCGGTTGCCGGCGTTGACGACGAGGAGGAACGAGCCGTGGCCGAGCCGGTAGACGATCAGGTCGTCGACGATGCCGCCCGCCTCGGTCGTCAGGAGGGTGTACTGGGCGCCGCCGTCGGCGAGCCGGTCGACGTCGTTCGAGAGCACGGACTGGAGGAATGCCTGCGCCGAGGGTCCGTCGACGTGGAGCTGACCCATGTGGGAGACGTCGAACGCCCCCGCCCGGGCGCGGACCTCGAGGTGCTCGGCGATCACGCCGGCGTACTGGACGGGCATGTCCCAGCCGGCGAACGGGACCATGCGCGCACCGAGCGAGACGTGCGCGTCGTGGAGAGGCGTCTGCCTGAGCGTCGCGCTCACGCGCGCGACAATAGCTCCGATTCCCCGGTCGGTGACCGGGAAGCGCCTCGCCTGCGGCTCAGTCCTTGAGGAAGCTCGGCACGTCGATCTCGCCCTCGTCCGAGCGCGGCCGCGGGTCGAAGCTCGGAGCGGCGGCCTCGGAGGAGCCCGTCGCGACGGCGGCCGCCTCGGGCCTGCGCCGCCGGGGCCGGCCGCCGCCGAACCCGGTCGCGATCACCGTGACCCGGACGTCCTCGCCGAGCGACTCGTCGATCACCGCGCCGAAGATCACGTTCGCGTTCGCGTCGGCATGGCCCGTCACGACCTCGGCGGCCTCGTTCACCTCGAACAGCCCGACGTCGCCGGGGCCCGTGATGTTGAGAAGCACGCCGGTGGCGCCGTCGAGGGTCGTCTCGAGCAGCGGCGAGGAGACGGCGGCGTTCGCGGCCGCGGTCGCGCGGCCCTCGCCCCGGGCGGTGCCGATGCCCATCAGCGCCGACCCGGCGTCCCGCATGATCGTGCGGACGTCCGCGAAGTCGAGGTTCACGAGGCCGGGCACCGTGATCAGGTCGGTGATGCCCTGCACGCCCTGGCGCAGGATGTCGTCGGCCATCCGGAAGGACTCGAGGATCGGGGTCGTCTTCTCGACGACCTGGAGCAGCCGGTCGTTCTCGATCACGATCAGCGTGTCGACGCGCTCGCGGAGGTTCTCGATCCCGCCGCTCGCCTGCTCGGCGCGCCGGCGGCCCTCGAAGCCGAACGGCTTCGTCACGACTCCCACGGTGAGCGCCTCGAGCTCCCGGCCGAGCTCGGCCACGACCGGCGCCGCCCCGGTGCCCGTCCCGCCCCCCTCGCCGGCGGTGACGAAGACCATGTCCGCGCCCTTGAGGGCCTCCTTCAGCTCGTCGCGGCTCTCCTGGGCGGCGGCGAGCCCCACCTCGGGGTTCGCGCCCGCGCCGAGGCCGCGCGTGACTTTCGAGCCGATGTGGATCTTGACGTCGGCGTCCGTGTCGAGCAGCGCCTGAGCGTCCGTGTTCACCGCGATGAACTCCACACCGGTGAGACCCGACTCGACCATGCGGTTGACGGCGTTCGTGCCGCCTCCGCCGACGCCGACGACCTTGATCACTGCGAGGTAGTTGCCGTTCTGGGTGCTCATCTCGACCTGCCTGAGGGTCAAGCTCTCATCGAGCTAGGGGGAGGGCTGCAACGCCTGTTTCGAAGCCAGGGTACGTACTCCTTGTCGACAGTGTCAACGGAACCCTCAAGACGTAGTGGAGATCCGAATCTCGACCTCTACCTGAGAGTCTAGGTCGCTGGGCCCGCCACCGGCCGGTCGGGCACGCTCACGTCGAGGTAGCCGGCCCCGGACGGCAGCCGCGGGATCACACGTGCCGCGACGGCGAGCTTCAGGTCGACGTCGCGCAGGCCGCCGAGCCGGAGCTCCAGGCCCGAGCGGAGACGGAGCGTCAGCTGACCGCTCGCGGTGGTGAGCGATGCGACCCGCCCCGGGAAGTGCGCGCCGGCGAGCGGGGTCACCGCCGCGACCGCGACCTGCAGGTCCCCGTCGACGATCGCGCCCGGGTCGAGGGCAACCTCCCGCGGCACCCAGATCCGGGCAAGCCCCGGACGGGCGCGGCGGTCGACACGGGCGATCACGCGGCCGCGCTCGGAGAGCACGAACGCCGACGCCCCCTGCCGGGCGACGGCGACCGGGTGCTCGGGCACGAGAGAGACCCGGAGCGTGTGCGGATAGGCGCGATCGAACGTGACGCCGGCCACGGTCGAGAGGGCGAGCACGTCGTCGCGCGCGGCGTCGAGGTCGAGCCCGACGAGGCTCGCTCCTTGCCGGTCGGCAAGCGCCCGCTCGACCTGGCGGGCGACCCCGGGCGGCGCGCCCGCCACGTCGATCGTGCGCACGCCGAAGAGGGTCGTCTCGCGGACGACGAAGAGCACGAGCAGCACCCCTGCGAGCGCGCCGAACGAGGCCAGCAGCACGCGGCCGGAGGGGACGAGCCGGCCGAGCTCGAGGCGATCACCGGCATCCGTGCGCGGGAACGGGACGACGACGCTCGCCGTGCGCGCACGCGGCCGCTCGCGTCCTGCTCGTCCCCTGTTGGCCACGGGAGCGACTTCGGCGCGGGCGTCGGTTCTCCTAGAAGTCGGGCGAGCCGAGCAAGACGACCTCGTGCTCGAGCTCGACGCCGAAGCGCTCGCGCGCCCGCCGCCCTGCCTCCCGCATTAGCGCGAGGCAGTCGGCGCTCGTCGCGCCGCCCGCGTTCTCGATGAAGTTCGCGTGACGCGGGGAGACGACGGCGCCGCCGACCGCGTGCCCCTTCAGCCCGCAGAGCTCGAGCATCCTGCCCGCGCCGAGCTCCCCGGGCGGGTTCTTGAACACCGAGCCGAAGGTCCGCCTGTTCGTCGGCTGCGTCGCCTTGCGCCGCGCGATGAGGTCGGCGACCTCTGCCCTGATCTCATCGACGGGCCGTGCGAACAGTCGGTACTCGACGCGCGCGACGACCTCGTGGCTCCGCACCAGCGAACGGCGGTATTCGAGACCGAGCTCGGCAGGCGTCAGCCAGCCGCTGCCATCCGCGGAGACGACGAGAGCCCGCTCGAGGAGCGCGTTCCAGTCCGACCCGTACGCCCCGGCGTTCATCCGCACGCCCCCGCCCGCCGTGCCCGGAATCGCGCACGCGAACTCGAGCCCGCCGAGCCCCGCCTCCCTCGCCCTGTGCAGGCAGACCGCGTTCGACGCGCCGCCGCCCGCGCGCAGCAGGTCGCCGTCCACCTCGACGTCCGCGAGCGATCCCGCGAGACGGACGACGAGCGCATCGACGCCCTCGTCAGAGGCGAGGACGTTCGACCCCAGCCCGACCGTGCGGACTGCGAGGTCGCGCGCGCCGGCCCAGGCGATCGCCTCCTCGAGCTCCGCGAGCGAGGCCGGGCGGGCGAACGCCGCCGCCGGCCCGCCCGTCCCGATCGTCGTCAGCCGGGAAAGTGGATATCCGGTGAGAACCTCCATGCCGCTCCTAGCGCTTCCGGGCGGAACCGGGAGGCGCCTCGGGAAGCGCATCGAGGATCGCGCGCGCCGCCCGCCACGGCTCGCCGACGCCGAGCGTCACGACGAGGTCCCCGGGACGCAGGACGTGGAGGGCCAGCCGCGCGCCGTCGTCGAGCGTCGGCGCCCAGAGGCGGCGCGTCGGGTCGGGCACGGCATCGAGCACCAGCCGTGCCCCGACGCCCTCCCGCAGCGCGTCGCGGCGCCCGACGAAGTCCGTCACGATCGCGACGTCGGCCGAGCCCAGCGCCTCGCCGAGCTCGCGATGGAGCTGGCGCGTCCGCTCGACGACGTGCGGCACGTAGAGCGCGACGAGAGTGCGCGGATCGCGCTCGCGGGCCGTCGCCAGCGCAGCGCGCAGCTCGGTCGGGTTGTGTCCGTAGTCGTCTACGACGGTCACGCCCCCGCGCGTGCCGAGCGTCTGGAAGCGGCGGTCCGCTCCGGCGAACGTCGCGAGGGCCGCCTCGGTCCGCTCCGGGTCGAGGCCCGCGAGGACGAGCGCCGCTCTCGCTGCAGCGGCGTTCCGGCGGTTGTGCTCGCCGGGGACGGCGAGCGGGAACGACACGGGCTCGAGCTCCTCGCCGCGTACGACCTCCGGCGCGTCGGCGAGCCAGGACTCGAGCGCCTCCCGCAGCTCGGCGAGCGAGCCGTAGCTCGCGTGGTGGTCGAGCTCGACGTTCGTCAGCACCGCGATCCGCGGGCGCAGCTCGAGCACGGACCGGTCCGACTCGTCGCCCTCGACCACGAGCCAACCCCGGCCCGCACCCGCGTTGCCGCCGAGCTGCGGGACGACGCCGCCGACGATCCAGGCGGGGTCCTCCCCCGCCTCGCGCAGCGCGTAGGCGATCATCGCGGCGGTCGTGGTCTTGCCGTGGGCGCCGGTGACGACGATCGAGGGACGACGCGCGACGAGCTCGGCGAGGAACGCTGCGCGGGGCACGCCGTCGATCCGGTCGCGATGGGCGGTCGACACGACGACCTCGAATCCCCCGGGCGGCCGAGGCTCGCCGCCGAGATCGACCTCGACCCCCTGGAGCGTCTCGGAGAAGATGGTCTCGTGCAGGTCCCAGCCGCGCACCTCGGCGCCCCAGGCACGGGCGACGTTCGCGTACGCCGACAGCCCGGACCCCGCGATCCCGACGAAGTAGAGACGGCGGCCGGAGAGGGGCTTGTGTTGATTCAACACAAGCTCACCCACGCCGCCGCTCGGCCAGGGCCACGAGCTCGTCCGCGACCGCCTCGGCCGCGTCGGGCCGCGCGAGCGCGAGCATCGCCTCGCGCATCGCGGCCCGCCGCCCCCCGTCCGCGAGCAGCTCGTCGACGAGCGACGGGACACGCTCGACGTCGGCGTCGGCGACGACGACCGCTCCGCCTCCGCGCTCGAAGTGGCGGGCGTTGAGCGTCTGGTGGTCGGCGGTCGCGTAGGGGTACGGGACGAGGATCGCCGGGATGCCCGCCGCGGCAAGCTCCCAGACGGTGCCGCCGGCCCTGGAGACGGCGAGGTCGGCCGCCGCGAGGGCCTCGCCGAAATGATCCGTCTGCGCGACGAGGACGTATCCGTCACGCGCGACCCGCGGCCGCAGCGCCTCGTAGTCGCGCTCGCCGCAGACGTGGAGGACGCACGGGCCGGACTCGCCCCAGGCGGCGATGGCCATCTCGTTGAGCGAGCGCGCGCCCGCGAGCGCGCCGAACACCGCGACCACCGGCTTGTCCGCCGGCAGTGCGAAGCGTGCCCTCCCCTCCGCCTGCGTCGCGCCGAGGTGGGTAAGCGGGATCGGCCGTCCGACCACCCTCACCTTGCGGCCGGCGCGCCCCGGGATGGCGTACGCGAGCAGCAGGCGCTGCGCGAACGGGGCGGCGAGACGATTCGCGAGCCCGAGATGCGCGTCGGCCTCGGTGACCGCGGCGGGGATCCGGCGCAGCCGCGCGGCGACGACCATGGGGCCGGCCACGTAGCCGCCGGCGCCGAGCACGACGTCCGGCCGCCGCCGCCGGAGGATCGCGAGGCAGTGCGCAGGGGCGGCCGAGGCCAGCCAAGCCGCGCGAAGCTGCGCTGCGCTCGGGCGGCGCGGCAGCCCGGAGACGGAGAAGGTGTCGAGCGGGAACCCGGCCTCAGGCACCAGCCGCGACTCGACGCGGTCGGGCGTGCCGGCGAACGTCACCGTCACGCCGCGTGCCCGCAGCGCTTCCCCGACCGCGAGCGCGGGACGTACGTGACCGGCCGTTCCCCCGGCCGCGATCACGCACGCGAGCTTCGACGACGCGCTCATTCACCGCGATGTTAAGGAGCACTCCGACGCCGCAGAGCATCACGAGGAGCGAGGAGCCGCCGTACGAGACGAACGGAAGCGGGATGCCGGTGAGGGGCGCGAGGCCGAGCACCGCCGCGAGGTTCACCGCGGCCTGGCCGCAGACGAGCGTCGTGATGCCTGCCGCGAGGCGCTTCCCGAACGGGTCGCGGCACTCGAGCGCGACGCGGAAGCCGACCCACGCGAACACCGCGAACCCCCCGATCAGGAGCGTGGAGCCGATCAGGCCGAGCTCCTCGCCCACGACGGCGAAGATCATGTCGGTGTGCGCCTCCGGGAGGAAGTTGACCTTCTGAATGCCCTGTCCGAGCCCCTCGCCGGTGATCCCGCCCGAGCCCATGCCGATGATCGCCTGGACGTTCTGGAAGCCCGCGCCCTCGGCGTCCTTCCACGGGTCGAGGAAGCTGAAGATGCGTGCCCGCCGGTACGGCTCCATGTAGATCGCGGCAAGCCCGGCGCCGAGCGCGAGGGTGGTCGCGAGCGCGTAGAGGCGGAGCGGGATCCCCGACACGAGCAGGATCGCCGAGACCATCACGGCGAGCGCGATGGTCGTGCCGAGGTCGGGCTCGACTACGATCAGCGCGCAGAAGAGCCCGACGACGAGCCCGACCGGCCGGAGCAGCTCGCCGAGGGTCGTCGGCACCGGGCGGCGCGCGAGCACCGCGCAGACCCAGATGCACACCGCGAGCTTCGCGAGCTCCGCCGGCTGCACGCTGACGGGACCGAACACGAACCAGCGTCGGGCGCCGTTGATCGCCGGGGCCGCCACGAGCACGGCGGCGCAGAGCCCGAGCGCGGTGACGAGCAGCAGCGGTGCGAGCGGCCGGAGCACGTGGTAGTCGACCCGCGAGCAGACGGCGAGCAGGACGAGCCCCACGACCGCGTAGAGGCCCTGCTTGACGAGGAACCGCATCGGGTCCCCCTCGCCGAGGGTCGCGGACGCAGAGGTCGCGCTGAAGACCATCACGAGCCCGAACGCGACGAGCCCGAGAGTGACGAGGATCAGCAGTCGCTGCTCGACCAGGCCTCGGTCCGCACGTCTTCTGTTCCCCACCCCGGGAGCTTCTGCACGAGCAGCCGGAACTCCTCCCCGCGGTGCTCGAAGCTCTCGAACTGGTCGAACGACGCACAGGCCGGCGAGAGCAGCACGACCTCCCCGGCAGATGCGGCTGCCGCCGCATCTGCCAGACCCCGCTCGAGCGTTCCGGAGACGACGTACGGGACACCTGTGTCGTCGAGGGCCGCCGCGATCTCGTTCGCCGCCTCCCCGATGAGATACACCCGATCGCCCTTCTCGAAGGAGGCGGCCAGAGCCCCGTAGGGCTCGCCCTTGCCCCTGCCGCCGAGGATCACGTGCTTCCGACGCCCGGGGAACGACGCGAGCGCGCGCAGCGCCGCCGCCGCGTTGGTCGCCTTCGAGTCGTTCACGTACAGCACGCCGCCGAGCGTCCCGATCTCCTCGAGCCGGTGCTCGACCCCGGGAAACGCCTCGAGCGCGCGGGCGATCGCCTCGTCGGGCACGCCGATCGCACGGGCGGCGGCCGTCGCTGCGGCCGCGTTCTCGCGGTTGTGGACGCCGGGGATCCGGGGCTCGGCGGGGAGCGGGTCGTCCGCCGCGAACTCGACGCGACGGCCCTCCCCGGGGACGGCCCCGAGCCCGCGCGGCACGACCGCGACGTCGTCGGGCCCCTGGCGCTCGAAGACCCGCAGCTTCGCCGCCGCGTACGCGTCGAAGCTCCCGTGCCGGTCGATGTGGTCGGGCTCGAGGTTCGTCAACACCGCGACCCGGGGCGCGAGCGTGACGACGTCCTCCAGCTGGAACGAGGACAGCTCGCAGACGATCCAGGCGTCGTCTGCCACGCCGCCCAGGAGCGAGGTCAACGGCCTGCCGATATTGCCCGCGACCTCCGCGCGCCAGGCTGCCGCCTCGAGCATCGCGCCGAGCAGGGCGGTCGTCGTGGTCTTGCCGTTCGTCCCCGTGATCCCGATCACGGGGTTCGGGAGCAGGCGCGCACCGAGCTCGACCTCGGAGATCACCGGGATCCCACGCGCGCGGGCGGCGGCGACGGGCGCCGCCGCGCCGGGGACGCCGGGGCTCTTGACGACCAGCCCGACGCCGTCGAGCACCGCGTCGTCCCAGTCACCGAGGTGCACCTCGGCGTCCAGACCGGCGGTCGCGACCGACTCCGCGGCGTCGTGGGCGACGACCTCGACGCCCTGCTCCCCGAGCGCCGCCACGGCGGCCCTGCCCGAGCGGGCGAGACCGAGGACGAGCGCGCGCGTCGGAAGCCCAGGCACGCCGGAAGGGTAGGGGCGCGGGCTCACTCCCGCCGCGCGACGGCCACGCCGCCGAGGATGGCGGCCGCCCCCACGGCCAGCACCGGGCTGAGGTGCTCGCCCAGCACGAGGGCCGCCAGGAGGAGGCCGGAGATCGGCTGGAGGAACATGAGGGGCGCCATCCGCGTGATCCCTCCGCGCGCGAGCGCCCAGTACCACCCGACGTACCCGACGATCGACACCATGACCGCGAGGAACAGCACCGCCGCCCACGACGCGGCGTCTCCTCCGGAGACGTGACCGCCCGCGGCGAGCCCCACGCCGAGCGGAGCGAGGACGAGCGCGGCAAGGATCACCCCCCAGTACGTCGTCGTCGCGCTCGACACCCCGCGGGGAACGAGCAGCGCTCCGGCGACGTACCCGGAGGAGACCGCGAGCGCCGCGACGAGTACCAGGAGGTCGCCGGCGAGCGTTGCGTCATCGTTCCCGCCACCGACGCGGACGACGATGATCAGCCCCTCGCCGGCGAGCGCGATCGCACATCCCAGGACCCACCAGCGACCCGGGAGGCGCCGCGTCACGGCCCCCGCCCAGAGCCCGGTGAAGACGGGCAGGCCCGCGAGGATCGCGACGCCGTGCATGGCCGACGTCCGCTCCTGTCCGATCGTGTAGACGACCGGGAAGATCACGAACGCCGAGGCCGCGGAGACGGCGAGGAGCGACCGCGAGTGGTGGTTCGCGGGCGGTCGCAGCCGGGTCGCGGAGACGAGTGGCACCGCGACGAGCCCCGCCAGGACGGTGCGCAGCACGGCGACGACGAGGGGCTCGAGGTTGTCGGTCGCGATCCGGGTCGCGACCGGGCTCGCGCCCCAGATCACCATGCAGAGCACGGAGACGGCCACCGGCGCGGCGAGCACGGGTGCGGACCGGCCGAGGAAGCGATCCGTGCTCAGAGCTGGAAGCGGAGGTAGTAGCGGTAGTAGAGCGCGAAGCCGATCGCGCAGAGGATCGCGCCGACGATCCAGAAGCGGACCATGATCTTCGTCTCCGACCAGGCCTTCATCTCGAAGTGGTGGTGGATGGGCGCCATCAGGAACACGCGTCTGCCGGTCCTCTTGAAGCTCGCCACCTGGATCATCACCGAGAGGATCTCGATCAGGTAGACGCCGCCGATGAACACGAGCAGCACCTCCGTCTCGGTCAGGATCGCGAGGGTCGCGATCGCACCGCCGAGCGCCATCGAGCCGGTGTCCCCCATGAAGACCTCGGCGGGGAACGCGTTGAACCAGAGGAAGCCGATCACCCCGCCGATCAGCGCCGCCGCGACGATGGCGATGTCGAGGTACTCGTGGCTGCGGCCCGCGACGGTGTCCGCCGAGCGGATCCAGTCGATCAGCGCGATGGCGAGCAGCGTGATCAGGGAGATCGCGCACGTGCCGGCCGCGAGGCCGTCGAGGCCGTCGGTGAGGTTCACCCCGTTCGCCGTGCCCGCGATCACGAGGAAGAGGAACGGGAAGTACAGCCAGTGGAGGTCGATGTTGACGTCGACAAGCGGGAAGTAGATCTCCGTGTCCATGTACCCGACGTGCGTCGTCGCCCAGCCGACGCCGGCGGTGATCACGAGCAGGCCCGCGAGCTTCCAGCGCCCGTTGAGGCCGAGCGAGCGGCGCTTGCGCACCTTGAGGTAGTCGTCCGCGAAGCCGATCACCGCGCAGCCGAACGTCGCGAGGATGATCGTCAGCCCGGGCACGGTGTAGAGCGAGACCACGAGCGCGGGCGCGAGTGCGGCGACGAGGATCAGGAGGCCGCCCATGGTCGGCGTCCCGGCCTTCACGACGTGCCCGGCCGGCCCCTCCTCGCGGATCTGCTGCCCGATCGACTGTCGCTTGAGCCACGCGATGAACTGGGGCCCCATCGCGACGGCGATCACCATCGCGATGAGCCCCGCGATCAGGACTCGTGCCATGCCTGGGAGTGTTTCTCGATCAGGGAGGGGATGCCTTCGAGCCCGACGGCCCGGGAGGCCTTGACGAGGATCGCGTCCCCGGGTCGGAGCAGGTCGACGACCTCTGCGAAGGACCCGGCGTCCGGGACGAGGCGGCCCTCGGCGCCGCGGGCGAGGTAGGCGCCGGCCGGCTCGCCGACGGCGAGCACGAGCTCGATCCCGAGCTCTTCGAGAAGCGTCGCGATCTCCGCGTGGTAGCGAGCGCTCTCCGCGCCGAGCTCGGCCATCTCGCCGAGGATCGCGACGCGGCGGCGCCCGGCCGCGCGCTCCGCCAGGTCGAGGAGCGCGGCGCTCATCGAGATGGGGTTCGCGTTGTACGCATCGTTGACGACGAGCCCGCCGCCGGGGAGGTCCCGCACCTCGCCGCGCCAGCGGCTCAGCTTGATCGAGCGTGCCCCGTCCGCCGCGCGCTCGAGCGGCAGCCCGAGCGCCTCGTACGCGGTCAGCGCGGCGAGCACGTTCTCGGCCAGGTGGCGCTGGCCGAACGGCAGCGCGAGCCGGACCCCGGCTCCGCCGACGTCGAAGCGCCACTGCTCGCCGTCCCGCGCAATGGAGCTCCGGTCGAAGCGCCGAACGACGACGTCGTCGCGACGGAGGTACGGGTCGAGGAGCGGCTCCCCGCCCGGGACGACGGCGACGCCGCCCGGTGGAAGCGCCTCGATCGCCTCCGCGTTCGCCCGCGCGACGTCCTCGACCGTCCCGACGAGCTCGAGGTGCTCGGGCCCGACGGAGGTGACGAGCGCAACAGTGGGTCGCGCGACGAGGCAGAGCTCTGCGATCTGCCCGAGACCCCGCATGCCCATCTCCGCGACGAGCACGCGCGTCTCCGGCTCCAGCCGGAGCACGGTGAGCGGCAGGCCGAGCTCGTTGTTCCGGCTCCCGTGCGCAGCGACGGTCGGCGTCACCGCGGCGCAGAGCGCGGAGAGCACGTCCTTCGTCGTCGTCTTCCCCACCGAGCCGACGATCGCGACCACCTCGGCGTCGGACCGGCCCCGCACGAGGCTGCCGAGCGCCGCGAGCGCCGCCTCCTGGTCGTGTGGCACGAGCGTCGCCGCGCCGCGCGCGACCGCGTCGTCCACGAAGCGCGTGCCAGTGTTGAGCGCGACGAAGAGGTCGCCGGGCCGCGCGTCGCGCGAGTCGTCGTGAACCCGCCGTACGACCCCGTCGCCCGGCGCGCCCCGCAACTCCCCGAGCGAGAGCGCCGCGAGCTCGGACCACGAGAGGGGAATCACCCGCGCGCCCCGGTCGGCGGGCAACGCAAGTTACAAGTTGTAACTAGCGTTGTCACGTCTGCCCGTCAGGCGTGGCCGAGCGGACGCGGGCGAGTGTCTCGCGGGCGACCTCGCGGTCGTCGAAGGGCTGGATCAGGCCGGCGACATCCTGGCCCTGCTCGTGGCCCTTGCCCGCGATCAGGACGACGTCTCCCGCGTTCGCCGCCTCGATCGCGGCCTCGATCGCCGAGCGGCGGTCCAAGTCGATCTCGACGTCCGTGCCGGCCCCCTGGACGATCTGCTCGACGATCGCGAGCGGCTCCTCGGAACGGGGGTTGTCGTTCGTCAGGATCACGCGGTCGGCCAGCTCGCGCGCGACGCGGCCCATCTCGGGCCGCTTCGAGCGGTCGCGGTCGCCGCCCGCGCCGAAGACGACCGTCAGCCTCCCCGCGCCGAGCTGGCGCGAGGCGCGCAGTGCGGAGGCCAGGGCGTCGGGCTTGTGGGCGTAGTCGACGACGACGGCGAAGTCCTGGCCCTCGTCGATCGCCTCGAACCGCCCGGGCACGCCGCGCACCGCCCGCACGCCGGCAACGATCGCCTCGTCGTCGATGTCCAGCAACGTCGCTGCGGCCACCGCGGCGAGGACGTTCTCGACGTTGAAGACGCCGAGCAGCGGCGTCTCCAGCGCGAGGCCGGCGGCGGTGAACGTCGAGCCCCGGGGGCCGAGCTCGAGCCCCTCGGCGCGCACCTCCGCCTCCGGGCGGAGGCCGAAGGTCACGAGCGGCGCACGGTGCGCGCCCGCGAGCTCGTCCGCCAGCCTGCGCCCGAACGGGTCGCCGACGTTGACGGCGGCGGGCGGAGGCGTGAGCCCGGTGAACAGGCGCCGCTTCGCCTGGAAATACGTCTCCATGTCGCCGTGGAGGTCGAGGTGCTCCTGCGTGAGGTTCGTGAAGCAGAGCGCGTCGAACCGCACCCGGTCGAGCCGCCGGTAGTGCGAGCCGTGCGAGGAGGCCTCGATCGCGGCCGCCTCGTCCCCCACGTCGAGCATCTCGCGGAACAGGCGCTGGAGGTCGATCGCCTCCGGCGTCGTGTGCGGGGCGGCGCGCGACGCGCCGCCGACGAGCCACTCGACGGTCCCCACCATCCCTGTCGGCCGCCCGTCCGCCTCGAGGATGGCGCGGAGGAGGTGAGTCGTGGTCGTCTTGCCGTTCGTGCCCGTGACGCCCGCCACCGTGAGCCGCTCGGTCGGCGAGCCGAAGAAGACGTCGGCGGCGACCGCCATCGCGGCCCGCGTCGACTCGACGAGGAGCTGCGGCGCCGCGGCAGCGACCGGACGCTCCACGACGAGCGCGACGGCGCCGGCCGCGAGCGCCTCGGCCGCGAGCTCGTGGCCGTCGCGGCTCGCTCCCGGCACGCAGAAGAAGAGCGCGCCGCCACGCACGCGGCGGGTGTCGTAGGCGAGGTCGAGGATCTCGACGGGTCGCCCTCCGATCACGTCGCTCGGCAGGAGCGCGCGAATGAGCGCGTCGAGCTCCATCGGCGCGATTGTAGGGGTGAGGCTTCCCTCGCCCGCCCGGGTGCGCGCGAGGGACGTCCCACCCCTACGTCAGGGCGTGACGAACGACGCGACGAGCGAGGACGAGCGCTTCGTCTCGGGCGCGTCGGGCGGCACCTCGAGGTACTGGAGCGCGAAGCGGGCGATGTCGCGGAACACCGGGGCGGCGACCGTGCCGCCGTAGATCTGGCCGTGCGGCTCGTCGACCATCACGAGGATCGCGAGCCGGGGCTTGCGTGCCGGGACGAGCCCCACGAACGAGGCGACGTACTTGCTCACGTAGCGCCCGTTCTCCGCCTTGTTCGCCGTGCCTGTCTTGCCGGCGACGGTGTAGCCCGGGATCGCGGCCTCGGTCCCCGTCCCCTCGAGGACGACGTCGCGGAACATCGCGATCATGCGGTCGGCGGTGTGCCGCGAGACGACGCGCCGACCCGCCCCGTGCGAGATCCGCTTGCCGCCGATCTTGTCGATCACGTGCGGCGTCGGCATGACGCCGCCGTTGCCGATCGCGGCGTACGCGCTGATCATCTGGAGCGGCGTCACCGCGATGCCCTGGCCGATCGGCACCGTGCCGATCGTCGACCCCGACCATTCGTCGTAGGGCAGCACCATGCCCGGGCTCTCGCCGGGCAGCTCGCTGCCCGTTGGGTGCCCGAAGCCGAACCGGTCGATCCAGCGGGCCAGCTCGCGGCCGCCGAGGCGCTCCTTCGCGATCGTGACCGTGCCCACGTTCGAGGACTCCGCGAGGATCTGGCGGACCGTCATCCGCTCGGCCGGCCGGTAGTGGGAGTCGTGGATCACCCGGTCGGCGACGTGGATCGTGGGCTGCAGCCAGAACGACGTCTCGGGCGTGACGACGTTGTCCTCGAGCGCCCCGGCGATCGTGACGATCTTGAACGTCGAGCCGGGCTCGTAGACGTCGGTCACCGCTCGGTTGCGGCGCAGGTCGGCAGGGGCCGACGCGAAGTGATTGGCGTCGAAGGTCGGCGCGTTCGCCATTGCCAGGATCGAGCCGTTGCGCGGGTCCATCACGATCGCCGTGCCGCCCTTCGCGCCGTACCGGGAGACCGCGGCAGAGAGGAGCTGCTCGGCGTTCGCCTGGATCTGGTGGTCGATCGTGAGCACGACGTTCTTCCCCGGCCGCTCCCGCCTCGACTTCACGACGTCGATCGCCTGACCGGCGGGGTCGCGGACGACGATCTCGTACCCGGGCTTCCCCGCCAGCGTGCGGTCGAGCGACCGCTCGAGCCCGTCGAGGCCGAAGTTGTCGGTGCCCGCGAACCCGAGCACGTTCGCGGCGACGCGGCCCTGCGGGTACGAGCGCCGCTCCTCGGGGTAGAAGCCGAGCCCGGCGACGTGCTGCTGCTCGAGCGTCGCCGCCTTCGCCGCGTCCGCCTTGCGCTCGATGTAGACGAACTGCTTCGTCCGGTCGCGCAGCTGCGGGTAGAGCCGGTCGGCGTCGAGCCCCAGCGCCCCCGCGGCCTTGACCGCCGCCTTCTTCGGCGCGAGGATGTTGCGCGGGTCGGCGTAGACCGTGATCGCCTGCTCGCCGATCGCGAGGGGCTCACCCGTGCGATCGAAGATCGTGCCGCGCCCGGCGGGGATCTCGATCGTCTGCCGATGCTGCCGCGACGCCATCGCCTCGAAGCTCGGCGCGCGGACGACCTGGATCCAGGCGGCGCGTGCGAGGGTCGCCGCGAAGAGGAGCCCGAACCCGACGAGCAGCAGCCGGATGCGGACGTTCGCGCGGCGCTCGGTCACGGACGACCCCCGCGATGACGCGACCGGGGCACTAGTGCTCCAGCCGCAGGTACGTGGTCGTGTTGGGATCCGCGGGCACGAGACCGAGCTTCGACGCTGCCTCGCTCTCGATCCGCGCGTTGGAGGACGCGCTCGAGAGCTGGGCGCGCGAGGTCGCGATCTCGGCCTTGAGCTCGGCCCGCGTGTGGCGGAGCTCGTCGAGCTGCACGTTGAGCCGGAGCACGAGCACGTTGATCGCGACGACCCCCGCGAGCAGCGTGCCGATCACGACGATCCACAGCACGCCGCCGCCGAGCGCGCCCCGCGCGACACGGGCCCTCCTCGGCGCGGCCTGCGCGATGGCGGACATCAGGTCTTCACCGCGACGCGCAGGCGGGCGGACGCCGAGCGGGGGTTCGCGTCGACCTCGCTCCGGTCGGGCCGGACGGGCTTCCGTGTGAGCGGTCGGAGGGCCGGCTCCTTCCCGCAGACGCAGATCGGGAAGTCGGGCGGGCACGTGCAGCCCTTGGCCTGCTCCGCGACGAAGCGCTTCACGATCCGATCCTCGAGCGAGTGGAACGAGATCACGGCGAGCCGGCCGCCCGGCCGCAGCATGCGGAGTGCGGCCGGCAGCGCGGACTCGAGGGATGCGAGCTCGTCGTTGACCGCGATGCGGAGCGCCTGGAAGACGCGCTTCGCGGGATGACCTTCACCGAATCGGGCGGGAGTCGGGATCGCGAGCTTGATCACGTCCACGAGCTCGCTCGTCCGCGTGAACGGCTCCGTCTCCCGGCGCCGGACGATCGCGCGGGCGATCGGCCGCGCATAGCGCTCCTCGCCGTAGCGGCGGAAGATCGTGACGAGCTCCGACTCGTCCCACGTGTTCACGATCGCGGCGGCGCTCGGCTCGGAGGAGGGGTCCATGCGCATGTCGAGCGGCGCGTCCGTGGCGTAGGAGAACCCGCGCTCGGGACGGTCGATCTGCATCGACGAGATCCCGAGATCGAGCAGGATCGCGTCGGTCTCGACCCCGTTCGCGGCGAGCTGCGCGAGGACGACCGCGAAGTCGCCGCGCAGGAAGCGGACGTCGACGCCGGCGCGCGCGCGGAACCGGTCGAAGAACGACTTCACGGAGGGGTCGCGGTCGATCGCGACGAGCTTGCCCCGGCCTTCGAGGTCCTCCGCGAGCAGGCGCGCGTGGCCGCCGGCGCCGAACGTCGCGTCGACGACGGTCTCTCCCGGCTGCACGGCGAGGAGCTCGCGCACGCGTGCAGCGAGGACCGGGACGTGGTCAGCTTCCGTGTGCGGCAAGACGTTCGGCAGCATGCTCGACGCTCCCTTCGACGGCGGTCAGGTGCTTCTCCCAGGAGGCGGGGCTCCAGAGCTCGAGGTGGTCGTAGTTGCCCGCGACGACCACGACGCGCTCGAGCCCGGCGTGGCGCACGAGCGGCGCGGGGACGAGGACGCGGCCCGAGCCGTCGATGTCCGCCTCGCCCGCGCCGGAGAAGAAGAACCGGCGCAGATCGCGCGCCTCGCGCGAGAGCGGGTCGAGCGCCGACATCCGTGCCTCGACGGTCACCCGCCAGGTCTCCCGCGGGTAGACGGCGACGTTCCCGTCGATGCCGCGAGCGAGGACGACGCCCTCGCCCAGCGCTTCGCGGAAGCGCGCCGGCAGCGTGAGGCGGCTCTTCTCGTCGATCGTGTGCTCGAAGGTGCCGATGAACATCGCCGTGGGCCGTGGTGAACCGTATCCGTGATCCCCACGATGTCCCACTTTATGCCACCAAGCCCCACTTGGCAAGTCCCGCGTGCGCACAGGCAGTCGCGCGGCGGTCCGGGATCGGGCCGATCCGCGCGGGGGTCCGCTCAGCGAGCGGTGACGTGACGGGGCGCGACGCCCCTGCCCGTGAGCGCGCCCGCGCCGCAGCGCGCGGCGAAGGAGACAGCCTCGTCGGACGGGAGGCCCGCCCCGAGCGCGTACGTGAGACCGGCCGCGAAGCTGTCTCCCGCGCCGTACGTGTCGACCACCTCGCCGGGCGGGACGGCGGCCGAGAACGGGCCGCCGGGGCGAGCCCACCCTCCGAGCGACCCGGACGTCGTCACGACGAGCCGGGGCTCCGGGTCGAGGTCTCCCGCGCGATACTGCTCGGCACGGTCCTCGCCGCTGCCGACGAGCGCGTCGAGCTCGACGCCGCTGCGGCGGAGCACGTCGAGCTCGCGGGGCGTCGCGGTCAGCACCCGTGACCGCCGCGCCTGCACGAGCGCGTCGACGTCTCCTGCGACGAAGAACACCGCGTCCATCTCTCCGAGCTCGTGCCAGGGCAGGCGGTCGTCGTGACCGCGCGGAACGAGCTTCGGGCCGACCGTGGTGATCGTCCGCTCGCCCGCGTCGTCGATCTGCGTGAACGCCCATCGCTGGGGCCGCTCGTCGGCGCCCGAATGGACGACGACTCCCCGGCCCTCGAGCTCGCTGCGGGCGCGCCGGCCGAGGTCGTCGTCGCCCAGCGCGGTGAAGAGCGCCGCCTCGTCCGCGAGCAGCGCGAGCTGGACGGCGGCCACGGCCCCCGCCCCGCCCGCCTGCTCCCACTGGTCGAACGAGTGCGCGATCTCTCCCGAGCCGGGCACGCGGTCGACGCGCGCGAAGCGAATCCACTCGACGTGCCCGACGACTGCCACGCGCATGATGGGAGTCTGCATTAGGTGCGATCCGCAACGCGGATCGCACCTAGACCTCACAGGCGACGGGCGACGCGCGTTTGCCTGGATGATGGATGCCGTGGCGACGATCCCGCCGTTCGAGACGTTCTACGCCGAGCACGCGGGCGAGGTGCTGCGGCTGCTCCGACGCCGGCTCGGTCGCGACCGTGCGGACGACGCGTTCCAGGAGACCTTCCTCCGGGCGCTGCGCGCGTACGACCGGCTGGGCCACGGAGAGCACCTCCGCGCCTGGGTGCTGACGATCGCGACGCGCGTCGCGATCGACACGCACCGCCGCGCCGGTGAGCCCGCCGCAGAGCTGCCAGAGCTGCCGCATGCGGACGGACGCCCGGCGTACGAGGAGCTCGCGTTCCTCACCGACGCGCTGCCCCCGAAGGAGCGGGCGGCGGTCGTGCTCCGCTACGGCTACGACCTCGACTACGACCAGATCGCCGCCGCACTCGGCTCGAGCTCCGACGCGGCCCGTCAGGCCGCCTCCTCGGGCGTGCGGCGTCTGCGAAGGAGGGCCACATGACCGTTCCCACCGATCTCGACCGCCGCTTCCGAGACGCCGCCGTCCAGGCCCGGCTGCTCGACGCCGGCTACGACGTCGTCGACAGCCCCGTCGGCCCGCTGCTCGTCGCCGCGACCGAGCAGGGGCTGCTCCGGGTGTCGTTCGACGCGGGAGGAGACCCCGCGGAGTCGCTCGAGCAGATCGCCCGCCTCGCAGGCCCCCGGGTGCTCCGCGCCCCGCGGGCGGTCTCGGCCGCCCGGCTCGAGCTGGACGAGTACTTCGCCGGCCGGCGACGTGGCTTCGACCTGCCGATCGACCTCCGCGGCCAGGCGCCCTTCACGGTGTCCGTGCTCGGCGAGCTCGCGAAGGTGCCGTACGGCCACACCCGGACGTACGGGGAGCTGGCGGCGCGCGCCGGCAATCCCAGCGCGGCCCGCGCGGTCGGCACGGTGATGAACCGCAACCCGCTGCCGATCGTGCTCCCGTGCCACCGGATCGTCGGCTCGTCGGGCAGCCTCGTCGGCTACGGCGGAGGGCTCGAGCGCAAGGAGCTGCTGCTCCGCCTCGAGGGCGCGATCCTCTGACTCGCCGTCCGACGCAAGGGCGGCCCGGGCTGAGCCGCGCACGCCGGCGGGCTCGGGTCACGAGTCGCCCACGAGCTCGGCCGGATGCCTCCTGGGAGCGGCCGCCTCTCGCTTGACAAGCCCCGACGCGTGTGAATGACTGGCCGCGTTCGGCGGCGGATGCGGCCACCGTTGGAGCTGTCATCGACGCAGACAAGACTCGGAAGGGAGATCGGGATGATCGGTAGACGACGTCTCAGGTTCGGCCTGATGTCGGTCGTGGTGGTAGTTGCGGCCGCAGCGGCCGTTGTGGTGCCCTCGTCGGGCGCGAGCGCCGCCGACGCGAGCACGTACGTCGTGCTGTTCAAGGGCTCCACCGTCCCGGCCGACGCGGCCACGACGATCCAGAGCGCGGGCGGAACCCTCGTCTACAGCTACTCCGAGATCGGCGTCGCGATCGCCAGCTCGACCAGCTCCTCGTTCGGCACCACGCTCGCCCAGAACGGCAAGGTCGAAGGCGCCTCGCCCACAGCGGGCTTCGGCACGCGGGTCGAGGACCAGACGGTGGAGGTCGTGGACGCAGCGAGCCTCGCCGACGGGCCGGTCTCCGACGCCGATCCGCTGTTCCCGCAGCAATGGGACATGACCCAGATCCACGTGCCGGAGGCGCACGCGATCACCGGCGGCAGCCCGTCGGTCGTCGTCGGTGACCTCGACACCGGGCTCGACTACACCCACCCCGATCTCGCGGCGAACGTGGACTTCGCGGACAGCGTCTCCTGTGTCGGCGGCGTGCCCAACCAGGATCCCGCCGCCTGGAACGACGACAACGGGCACGGCACCCACACGGCCGGCACGATCGCCGCCGCCGCGAACGGGATCGGCATCGTCGGTGTGGCACCGAACGTGAAGATCGCGGGGATCAAGGTCGGCAACGCCGACGGCTACTTCTTCCCGGAAGCGGTGATCTGCGGATTCATGTGGGCGGGCTCGCACGGCATCGACGTGACCAACAACAGCTACTTCGCGGATCCGTGGCTCTTCAACTGCATGAACGATCCGGGGCAGCGGGCCATCTGGAAGGCAGAGCAGCGGGCGATCCGCTACGCGATGCAGCAGGGAGTGACCGTCGTCGCGGCACAGGGCAACGAGAACATCGACCTCAGCAAGCGGAACACCGACACGATCAGCCCGGATGACGGCACACCGGTCTCACGCGAGGTCACGAACGCCTGCAAGGTCGTGCCGGTCGAGGTTCCGGGCGTGATCGGCGTCACAGCAGACGGCAACCTGCTGCAGAAGTCCTACTACTCGAGCTACGGGAGCGGAGTCGTCCAGGTCGTCGCCCCCGGCGGCGACTCACGCTTCCAGCGGACGACCGCCGCTCCGCGCGGAACCGTGCTCTCCACGTTCCCGGGGAACCGGTATGCCTTTGCGCAGGGCACGTCGATGGCGGCGCCGCACGTGACCGGCGTCGCAGCGCTGGCCATCTCCGCGCACGGGAAGATGTCGCCGGGCGCGCTCCAGGCGTTGATCAACCGGACGGCAGACCCCATGGCGTGCCCGCCCAATCCGTTCAGCCCGGGACCGCCCTTCAACTTCGAGGCGATCTGCCTGGGCGGCGGTGGCTACAACGGCTTCTACGGCCACGGGCAGGTGAACGCGCTCCGCGCCGTCACCGGGTAGCTCCCCACCGACCCGACCTCGGACAGCGAGGGCCCGCCCCCGGCGGGCCCTCGCGTCGCTCCAGAGTCACACGTGCGCCGCACGCCACTGACGCTTTCGTGACGGCTGGCGACGCAACGGGATGGCCGGCGACAGCGGCAGCGTCGGGGCCGACGCGGAGCCTCGCCTCTCGCCGGTTCCGCCCTCGCAGAGACCGAGCTCGCCGGGCGTGCCTTACGGCAGCAGCCGGTAGCCGACGCCCCAGTCGTTGACGACCATGCCGTCGGCGCCCGCCGCCTGGAGCTTACGGCGCAGACGGGAGGCGTGGGAGTCGACGGTGCGCGTGCGGATCCCGTTGCCACGGATGCCCCACACGTCGCGGAGGAGCTCGGTCTTCGTGAACACGCGCATGGGGTCGCTCGCGAGCTTGCCGGCGAGCTCGAACTCCCGTCCGGAGAGGCGGACGGCCAGCTCCCCCACCCGCACCTGTCGGGAGCGGTGGTCGACGACGAGCGGCCCGGCCTCGACGACCTCCGCCTGCCCGAGCGTCGCGCGACGCAGGAGCGCCCGCAGGCGTGCGAGCAGCTCCGGGTACAGGTCGCGCGGGACGACGTCGTCGGCTCCGCTCTCGAGCGCCCGCACGCGGACGATCGGGTCGGCGCCGGGGTCGGTGAGCACGATCACCGGCACGTTGCGGTCCCACGCCCGCCCGGGCTCGCCCGCACGGAGCCGTCGGCAGAGGTCGGTCTCGCCCGCGATCACGACGTTGGGCATGAGACGCTCGGCGATGTCGAGCGCCCGCGCGCTCCAGGCGGCGCCGAACACCGTGAACCCGTCATCGCGCAGCTGCCGCTCGATGTACTCCCTCGTCCCGGGCTCTCGCTCCGCCAGGAGGACGGCGTTGGCGCTCACGCCACGACGCTAGAGGTGCAGGCGACACGACGCCAGATGTCCTTTGGGCCATTTCTGTGACGATTCACCCACAGCCGTCCGGGACGGCCACGTATGGAGACGCTCATCCTCACCGCCAACGGGATCGGGTTCCACGCGCTCGCCGACGGCCCCGCGGACGGTCCGCTCGTCCTCTGCCTGCACGGGTTTCCCGAGCTCGCCCGCTCGTGGCGCAGGCAGCTGCCCGCACTCGGCGAGGCGGGCTATCGGGCCGTCGCACCCGACCTGCGCGGGTACGGGCAGACGGAGCGACGCGGGCCGTACGGCATCCGGACGCTGGTCGACGACGTGGCCGGTCTCGTCGCCGCGCTCGGCCGCGAGCGGGCGGTGCTCGTGGGGCACGACTGGGGCGGCGCCGTCGCCTGGAGCACAGCCGCCCTGCGCCCGACGGTCGTCGACCGGCTGGTGGCGGTCAACTGCCCGCCGCCTGCCGAGCTCTTCCGCTCGCTGCTCCGCTCGCCCGCGCAGCTCCGCCGGTCGTGGTACATCCTCTTCTTCCAGCTGCCGTGGCTGCCCGAGCGGCGCCTGGCAGCGAACGGCGCCGAGGTCGTCGCACGTGCCCTCGTCGGGGGCGCCCACCGCCGTGGCGTGTGGTCGGCGGAGGAGCTCGACACCTATCGGGCCGCGTTCGCCCGGCCGGGGCGCGCGAAGGCCGCGATCGACTGGTACAGGGCGGCGTTCCGGAGCGCCCTCCGACCGCGCCGCACACGGCCGCTGCCGCGCGTCTCCGCCCCGACGCTCGTGCTCTGGGGCGTCGAGGACCGCTTTCTCGGCCGCGAGCTCGTCTCGCCCGAGGCCTTGCGGCGGGTGCTCGCCGAGGGCAACCTTCCGACGGTGGTCTGGATCGAGGACGCAGGGCACTTCGTCCAGAACGAGTCGCCGGAGCGCGTCAACGCCGAGCTCCTGTCCTGGCTCGGCCCGGCGACATGAGTCCGGCCCTGTCGTTCGTGAGTGTGCTCGGGGGCAGCAAGTTACAACTTGTAACTTGGGCTCTCGTCGCAGCCTGGACGGCGGGCACGCCGCTGTCGGAGGCGCGTACCGAGGTCGCGGCGGCGCCGCTCCTCGGGCGGATCGTGGTCGTCGGCGGGATCCTCGAGAGCGGTGCCAACTCGCGGCGCGTCGACGCGTACGACCCTGCCCGCGACGCCTGGACGCGCCTGCCGGACCTCCCCGTCTCGGTCGACCACGCCGCGGCCGCGTCGGCGCGGGGCCGGCTCGTGGTCGTCGGCGGCTACGACTCGGGGCGGCAGCCGCTGCGGGCGGCATTCCTGTACGACGGCCGCCGTTGGCGCAAGCTGCCGGCACCGCCCGAGGAGCGCGCGGCCGCCGCGGCGACGGCGACGATCGGGGGGAAGGTCTGGGTCGTCGGCGGCCGGACGCGCCAGGGTCTCGCCACGGACGCGCTGCTACTCGACCTGCGGACGCTCCGCTGGCGCGTTGTGCCCGGGCCGCGACCGCGCGAGCACCTCGCCGCGACGGCGCTCGGCGGACGCGTCTACGCGATCGGCGGGCGGCTCGCCGGCAACGACACGAACCTCGCCACGGTGGAGCAGTACGACCCGCGCACGAACCGGTGGCGCGACATGCCCGATCTCCCCGCGCCGCGAGGTGGGACGGGCGCCGCCGCGATCGCGGGCCGGATCGTCTCGATCGGCGGCGAGTCACCACAGGGAACGGAGCGAGCGGTCTGGGCCCTGCGGCCCTCCGTCGGGAAGTGGGTGCGCCTGCCCGACCTGCCGACCCCGCGGCACGGGCTGGGCGTGGTGGCCCTCGCCGGGCGGGTCTGGGCGGTCGCGGGCGGGCCGGAGCCCGGGCTCTCGGTGAGCGGCGCGGTGGAGAACCTCCCACTCGGCCCGCGCTAGTCGAGCGGACGCGGGAGGGGGCAGGGCGGCGGCGTCAGAGACGGCCGCTGCGCACGACGCCCCACATCAGCCAGAGGCCGAACGCGCCGGAGATCACGAACCCGACGACGGACAGCAGATGGAGCCCGATGACGTGCGGTCCGCTCTTCGCCAGGACGCCGATCAGCGACGAGCCGACGAGGCCGCCCAGGATCACGAGCGCCACCGCGATCCGGTTCACGGCCACGTCCAGGTGGTGCGAAAGGTCGTCGACCCCCGGGTTCGAGATCTTGACCAGGAGCTCGCCGTCTGCGAGCTCGGCGAGCACGGCGTGCGCCTGCCGCGGCATGTCGAGCGCGATCTCCCCCAGCTCCTGCGCCTCCCGGCGGGTGCGAAGCGCGAGCCGGCGGGGCGAGAGACGCTCGGCGACGAGCTGCCGCGCGTACGGCTTCGCGACCTCGAACACGTTGAAGTCCGGGTACACCTCCACTGCGACCGAGCCGAGCGTGGCGAGCGCCTTGTCGAGGATCACGAACCGCGTCGGGAGGCGCAGGTTCATCGTGTAGATCAGGTCGAGGCCCTCGCGGATCGCCTCGATCGGGTCGATCTCCGAGAGCCGCGAGCCGTAGTACCGGTAGTAGAGCTCCTCGAGCCGGGAACGGAGCTCGTCCTCCCGCTCGCGTGGATACCGGACGCCGAGGTCGGAGAGCCGGCGAGGCAGGGCGGAGACGTTCTCGGTGGCCGCGTCGACGAAGAGTCGGGTGAGCCGCGACATGTCCTCGTCCGTGAGCCGGCCGGCGAGCCCGAAGTCGACGAGCCCCAGCCGCCCGTCGTCGAGGTGGAGGATGTTGGCCGGGTGCGGGTCGCCGTGGAAGAAGGCGTGCCGGAAGATCATCGTCATCCACGCGTCCGTGAGCCGGAACGCGAGGTCGCGGCGCTCGACGTCGTCCCAGGCGGCGAGGTCGAGGTCGCGGACGTGCGTCCCCTCGAGCCGCTCGAGCGTGAGGAGCCGGTTCGTCGTGTACCGCCACCAGACGCGCGGCACGGCGACGCGCTCGTTGTCCGCGAAGTTGCGCCGGAAGGCCTCCGCGTTCCGCGCCTCCTGCTGGTAGTCGAGCTCCTGCCGGATCGAGCGGGCGAACTCGTCGACGAGCTCCCCGGCGTCCACGAAGTCGAGCTGCCGCACGCGCTCCCGGACGACGCGCGCGACGGACGCCATCAGCCTCAGGTCGGACTCGATCTGACGGGGTGCGGTCGGACGCTGCACCTTGACGACGACGTCCTCGCCGTTCGGCAGCGTGGCCCTGTGCACCTGGCCGATCGAGGCGGCGGCGATCGGACGCTCGTCGAACGACACGAACGCCTGCTCGATCCCGATGCCCAGCTCCTCGCGCACGACGCGCTCGACCTCCTCGATCGGGAACGGCCTGACGTCGTCCTGGAGCTTCCGCAGCTCGACGATCATGTCCGGCGGCACGATGTCGGGCCGGGTCGAGAGCAGCTGGCCGAACTTGACGAACGTCGGGCCGAGCTCGTCGAGCATCTCGCGCAGGCGCCGCCCGCGGTCGCCGTCCGCCTCGCCGTCGACGGCGCGGCGCCGCTCGAGGAGGTACCCGAAGCCGTGCCGCGTCGCGACCCGGCCGATCTCCGTGACCCGGGCGAGGCTTCTCTGCGACCCGGGGGCCATCTCTCAGCGGGGACGGCCGTCGTCCTCGAGCAGCCGCAGGCGATGCTCGAGCTGCGCGACGCGGAGCTCGAGGTCCTCGAGCTCCTCGCGGCGCGCGACCCCCGCCTTCTGCAGCGAGCGGTCGACGACCTCGTCCCTGCGGGCGCCGAGGCGCTCGGCCTCCGCCCGCCACGCCGCGAACGTGTCACGCACGGCGTCGCGCATCGCGCTCCGCTCGATGCCCATCCTGCGGGCGACGTCGTCGGCGAGCTCGTCGGCGACCTCGGCCCCCAGGCTGGCCAGCCCGATGCCGGCGAGCAGGAGCTCGGACACGGGCCGCGGCCCTTCTTCGCGCGGGGCGTTCATGCCCCCATACTAGGCCGCCCTCAGCGGGCGCGGCCGTGGGGGCGGCCGCTGCGGCGCTGGCGGCGCCGCTCGCGCTTGGCCGCCGACGCTGACGAGGAGGCTCCGTCGGCCGGGACGGGCGCGACCGGCTTGGCCACCGAGGCCGCGACCGGCTCCGGCTGCGGCTCCTCGACCGGGGTGAGCAGGGCCCCGCCGACCGACACGTCGACCGCGCCCTCGTCGTCGCGTCGTCGCGCGTACTCGGGCTCCCGCTCCTTGAACATCGCGAGCAGCGGCGCGGCGACGAAGATCGAGGAGTAGGCGCCGGAGCCGATCCCGATCACGAGCGCGAACGCGAAGTCCTTCAGCGTGTCGCCGCCGAACAGCAGCAGCGAGACGATCGGGACGAGCGTGATGAAGGTCGTCGCGAGCGAGCGCGGGATCGTCTCCCAGAGCGAGACGTTCCCGAGCACGCGGAACGACGCCCGCTTCATCAACGTCATGTTCTCGCGGATGCGGTCGAAGATGATGATCGTGTCGTACATCGAGTAGCCGAGCACGGTGAGCACCGCGGCGACCGTGGCGGTCGTCACCTCCTGGCCGAGGAGGGCGTAGATCCCGATCGTGATCACCACGTCGTGGGCGAGCGCGACCATCACCGGCAGCGCGAACTGCCACTGGAAGCGGAGCGAGATGTAGCCGACGATCAGGAGCAGCGAGACGATGATCGCGAGGAGTGCGCCGCGCGCGATCTGACGTCCGAAGCTCGCCGAGACGTTCTTCACCCCGAAGGACTGTGCGTTGACGGCGGACGTGAGGTCGGACTGGAGCGCCTGCACCTCGTTCGTCGCGAGCGACTCCGTGCGGATCTGGAAGCTCTTGTAGGCGCCGCCGGTCGAGGAGCCGCGGCCCTGGATGACCGCGTTCGCCTGACCGATCTTCGCGGCCTGGGCGCGCACGTCGTCGAGCTGCACCGGCCGCGGCGTCTCGAACGCGATCTGCGTGCCGCCCTTGAAGTCGATACCGAGGTTGAGCCCCTTCACCGCGAGCGCGCCGAGCGAGATCACGACCACGGTGCCGGAGATCGCGAACCAGAGCCTGCGCTTGCCGATGTAGTCGAGCTTCAGCCAGCTCGGAATGCCGCCGCCCGCGGCGCCCATGAGCCTGGGGCTGTCGAGCACGTCGAGGCCGGCGAGCACCGCGAGGAAGGCGCGGGTGGCGAGCACCGCCGTGAGCATCGAGATCGCGGTGCCCACGAGCAGCATCAGCGCGAAGCCGCGCACGCTCGCCGTCGCGACCGCGAACAGGACGAGCGCGGTGATCGCGGTGACGACGTTCGCGTCGACGATCGTCGCGAAGCCCTTCGTGTATCCGGTCTGGATCGCGCCCCTGACCGAGCGCCCGGCGCGCACCTCTTCCTTGATGCGCTCGAAGATGACGATGTTCGCGTCGGCGGCCACCCCCAGTGTGAGCACGAGGCCGGCGATCCCGGGCAGCGTCAACGTGACGTTGAAGAGCAGGATCGCGGCGTACAGGATCGCCGCGTAGACGATGAGGCCGAAGACCGCGACGAGACCGAGGAAGCGGTAGACGATGAGCAGGAAGAGCGCCACCGCGATCAGGCCGACGAGCGCCGCCTTCTTCGCCTGCTGCAGCGAGTCGCGTCCGAGCGTCGCCGAGATCGCGGTCTGGTCGAGGGTGCGGAACTCGACGGGCAGCGCGCCGGTCTGGAGCACGAGCGCGAGGTCCTTCGCCTCGCCGATCGACGCGAGCCCCGAGATCTGGGCCCCGTTCGAGCCCGAGATCCCGCCCGGGTACTGCTCGAAGTCGATCGACGGCCATGACTTGATCTCGCGGTCGAGCACGATCGCGAAGTGCTGGAGGAAGTTCCGGTAGTCGCCCTGCCCCGCGCCGACCGTGTTGTAGAGCAGCTTCCCGCGGATCGCGATGTCGCGGGTGATCTGCTCGAAGGTCTTGGCGCCCTGGCCCGTGAAGTCCATCAGGACGATCGGCTCGCCGGTCTGCGTGTCGAAGTCCTGCCGGGTGCCCGACAGCTTCAGGTCCTTCCCGGTCATCTCCGGGACGGTCGGCGGTGTGTAGCGCAGGAGGTACCAGTAGTTCCGGGTCGGGGGCGACTCCGCGACCCCGGGGCAGACGACGTCGGTCGGGCCGCAGTGCACGACGACGGTCTGGGGCGGCACCGCGAGCAGCTTGAGGCCCTTCGGCACCTTGCCGCCCCACTTGGCGAGCGCCGCCTGCTTCGTCTGCACGGGGCCTCGCACGAGCTTCTTGTCCTTCGTGCGGAACACGTAGTACGTGTCGGGCTCGCCCTTCGCCGCCAGCGCCTGCTGGCCGACGAGCAGGTCGTAGAGCTTGGGGGTCGGGATCGGCTGCTTGGTGCGCGCGTCCACCGACGGGGCGACGAGGTTCTTCTCGAGGTCGAACAGCTCGAGCTGCGCGGTCTTGCCGATGATCTGCGCCGCCGCCGCGGGGTCCTTCACGCCGGGGAGCTGGATCGCGATCTGGTCGGAGCCCTGCGTCCGGATCTCGGGCTCCGCGACGCCGAGCTTGTCGACGCGGTTGCGCATGATCGAGACCGACCGGTCGAGGTCCTCCTTCGTCAGCTTGCGGTCGCGCGGCGGGACCGCCTGCAGCGTGACCTCGAGCCCGCCCTGGAGGTCGAGGCCGAGCGTCGGCCGTTGCTCGAGCGGCGACCCCGGAATCGCCAGGAGCGCCACGCCGACGAGTGCCACGGCGACGAGGCCGACGACGAAGTAGGCAGCGCGACGCGTCACGCATGCCTCCGCTGGCGCGGCCACGTATCCGTCCCGCGAGGAGCAGGCGAGGCCGGGACACGGGGAGCCCCGATACCGGGCGCGATCGGGGCGACCGAGGGCGAGGCACGGCGCCGCTCATCGCGCGCCAGGAATCGGGAGGGCGTTGCTGGAAGCTGCACTTCGGGCGCTCAGGTTAGCGGCGCTCGAGCGCCGCGGGGCTCTCCGCGTCCTCGTCGCTCACGAAATCCTCGGAGTCGTTAACACTGTCTACTCCGCCCGGGGCCTCGGCCCCGTCCTTGAGCGCGTCGGAGCCGGGCTCGTCGTCGTCTTCCTCGGGCTTCACGACGCCCGCCACGGCGCGGCGTGCGATGCGCACGTGGACCGCGTCGGCGACCTCGACGATCAGGTCGTCCTCCTCGTCGATCTCCTGCACGATCCCGTACAGGCCGCCGACCGTGAGGATCTCGTCGCCCGGCTCGACGGTGGAGAGCAGGTCGTTCTGCTGGCGCTGGCGGTTGCGCTGCGGGCGGATCAGGAGCGCCCACAGCAGGACGAGCATCGCGACGAGCAGGATCAGCTGTGCCAAGGTTCCTCCTCCGAGCCGGCGGCGAGCGAGGCGAGCACGCTCGCGCGGTACGCGTCGAACGTGCCGTGCGCGATCGCGTCCCGCGCGCCGGCGGTCAATCTCACGGTGAACCACAGATTATGCAGGGTCAACAGCCTGAGGCCGAGGAGCTCCTGCTGGTTGACCAGGTGCCGGACGAACGCGCGAGAGAAGCGCTCGCAGGCAGGGCAGCCGCACCCGTCCTCGAGGGGACGGGGGTCACGCGCGAAGCGGGCGTTGCGCAGGTTGAGGCGTCCGCCCCCCGTGAGGGCCGAGCCCGTCCTCGCGGTACGGGTCGGGAGCACGCAGTCGAACATGTCGACCCCGCGCGCGATCACCTCCAGGATCCCCTCCGCGTCGCCGAGGCCCATGAAGTAGCGGGGCCGGTCGGCGGGAAGCGCCGGTGCGGCCCAGCCGACCGTCTCGAGCATCTCCGGGCGCGTCTCGCCGACCGCCAGCCCTCCGAGCGCGAACCCGTCGAACGGCAGCGCCACGAGCCCTTCGATCGAGCGGCGGCGGAGCTCGCCGTCGGTGCCGCCCTGGGCGATCCCGAAGCGAAGCTGACCGGGAGCCCTGGGCGCGTCGACCTGGCGCTCCGCCCAGAGCTGGGTGCGGCGCACCGCGGCCTCGTGCTCGCGCCGCGAGACGTCCGCCGGCGGGCAGATGTCGAGGCACATCGCGATGTCGGAGCCGAGCCGCGTCTGGATCTCCGCGACCCTTTCGGGGGTGAGGCGCTCGGCGCTCCCGTCGTACACCGAGCGGAAGGTGACCCCTTCGTCGTCGACCCGGGCCAGCGTGTCGCGGAGCGAGAACACCTGGAAGCCGCCCGAGTCGGTCAGGATCGGCCCCTCCCAGCCGGTGAACGCGTGGATCCCGCCGAGCTCGGCGATCACCTCCTCGCCGGGCCGGAAGTGGAGGTGGTAGGTGTTCGCGAGCACGACCTCTGCGCCGAGCGCGCGCACCTCCGCCGGAAGCAGCGTCTTCACCGTCCCCTTCGTCCCCACCGGCATGAATGCAGGCGTGCGGATGCTGCCGTGGGCCGTCTGGAGCAGCCCGGCGCGCGCGGCGCCGTCCATCGCCTCCACGACGAAACAGCTCATCGCGCGAATCTAGTCGTCTGGCGCGGCAAAGCCGTGTCAGAGGACCAGCATCGCGTCACCGAAGGAGTAGAAGCGGTACCGCTCGTGGATCGCGACCGCGTACAGCCGTCGGGTCTCCTGCACGCCGGCGAACGCCATCACGAGCGCGAGCAGCGTCGTTCGCGGCAGGTGGAAGTTGGTCAGCAGGGCGTCGACGCGCCGGAACTCGAAGCCCGGCGTGATGAAGAGATCGGTGCGGCCCTCGGATGGGCCTCCGCGCGCGAGCGTCTCGAGGACGCGGGTCGTGGTCGTCCCCACCGCGAGCACCCGGTCGGCCGCCTCGATCCTGTCCCGGGCGCGGGGCTCCACCGTGTAGCGCTCCCCGTGGAGGGCGTGCTCCTCGAGCGTGTCGGTCGTCAGGGGCCGGAAGGTGTCGAGCCCGACGTGGAGCGTGACGGTCTCGTGGTCGACCCGTGCGAGGAGCGCGGGGCTGAAGTGGAGGCCGGCCGTCGGCGCCGCGGCCGAGCCCGGCTTGGCGGCGTAGACCGTCTGGTACCGCTCGGGGTCGGTCGGCCTCTCGCGGATGTACGGGGGGAGCGGCAGCTCGCCGGCGGGCTCGCCCGGGACGCGGACGCGCCAGCGTCCCTCCCCCAGCGGCCTGACGAGCTCGACGTGCCCCGCCGCCGCACCGCCGCGTGGGACGAGCTGCTCGCCGGCCCGGAGCCGGCGCGACGGCCGCGCGAGCGCCTCCCACACGTCCGCCCCGAGCCGCTCGAGGAGCAGGAGCTCGACCTCGCCGCCCGTCTTCCGCCGCAGCAGCAGCCGGGAGGGGACGACGCGGGTGTCGTTCACGACCACGAGGTGCCGGTCGAGCTCACCGGGCAGCTCGGCGAACGAGCGATGACGGATCGCCCCGGTCGCGCGGTCGAAGACGAGCAGGCGCGAGGCGTCGCGCGGCTCGGCGGGTCGCTGGGCGACGAGCTCGGGCGGCAGGTCGTAGTCGAGCTCGTTTGCTCTCATCCGGCCGCGAGCGTAGCCTTGGGCCCATGGATGAACAGGCACTCGAACGGGCGCGGAAGCGAATTGCGGAAGCGCGCAGTGAGGGCGTGGCGGGAGCTCGGCTCGACGCGGCCCTCGAGCGTGCGCGTGCGGAGATCATGCGGCTCACGCGCGTGGCGGACGACCTCGAGGCATCGCTGCCGAAGCAGGTCGCGACCGCGGTGCGCGACGGGATCGCGCGCGAGGTCGTTCCGGTCAGCCGGAGCCTCGCGGAGATCCGCGGCGGCGTGAACCAGGCACTGAGGCGACTCGAGCGGCTCGAGCAGGAGCTGATCGCGGAACGGACCGCGAGGATCGAGGATCTCGGCATCCTGGTCGATCTCGTCTCGTCCGGCTGGAGCGGCGTGGACGCGCGGCTCCGTCGGCTCGAGTCCGGGATCGAGGGCGTCGTCGTGCCGCTCCCGACGGAGCGGGACGAGGTCACGCATCCGGCCGACAACGCGGCCGTCGCGTAGGCCCCGGCTCAGCCCAGCGCGACGGCGACCGCGCACGCGGCCGCCCACACGGCAACGGTGAGGAGTAGCGGCAGGTCGGCCACGAGGACCGCCTCGGGCTCCTCGCCCAGCCCGCGGCGCCGGAGCAGGCTCAGGTAGCGGACGAGCCCGAACACCACGAGCGGCACCGTCAGCGCGATCCACCTCGACTCGTTGGCGGTGAGCGTGTACGCCGCGTACGCCGCGATCGTCGTCGCCACGACCAGCCCGAGCAGCGGGTCGAGGACGCGGGTCGAGTACCCGGCGAGCGCGGGCCGTGCCCGGACCCCTTCGAGCCTGAGCTCCGCGCGTCGCTTCGCCAAGGCGAGGAACAGCGCGAGCAAGAAGGTGCAGAGCAGGAGCCAGGGCGAGATCCGCACGTCCACCGCGATCGCGCCCGCCGCCGCCCGCAGGACGAAGAGCGCCGCGATCGTGACGACGTCGACCACCTCGACGGCCTTCAGCCCCAGCGAGTAGGCCAGCTGGAGAGCGAGGAACGCGAGCATGCAGGCCAGCGAGCCGGCCCCGAGCACGGCGGTGAGGGCGAGCGCCGTACCGGCGAGCGCTGCGGCGGTGGTCAGCGCCACGCCCTGCGTGAGGTCGCCGCGGGCGACGGGCCTGGCGCACTTGACCGGATGGAGGCGGTCGGAGGCGGCGTCGCGG
>Ga0210142_1000009_pt1 | contig 56369 bp, 51 predicted proteins | sample Goodyear_PhragC__FD_184869 | JGI IMG/M metagenome (GOLD analysis project Ga0210142, IMG submission 184869) | Wetland microbial communities from San Francisco Bay, California, USA, that impact long-term carbon sequestration - Goodyear_PhragC_D2... | ecosystem: Environmental > Aquatic > Marine >...
CTGCCATCCGGTCGGCGTCCGGGTCACGCCATGGCCGGCGGGGGACAGCTGCGTCCGGCTCGACCTCGCTCCAATGGTGGTGTCGGGCCGGGGAGCCTCGTAGTCTTGGCTCGTGCGCGCGTGCCCGAGCTGCGGCCGGGAGAACCCGGACGGCGCCCGCTTCTGCAGCGACTGCGGCGCGGGGCTGGAGGCCGTGGGCTCGGGCGAGGTGCGCAAGACGGTCACCGTGCTCTTCGCCGACGTCACCGGCTCGACTGCGCTCGGCGAGCGGCTCGACCCCGAGTCGTTCCGGCGGGTCATGGCGCGCTTCTTCGACGCGGCGAGGGGTTGTCTCGAGCGCCACGGCGGCACGGTGGAGAAGTTCATCGGCGACGCGGTCATGGCCGCGTTCGGCGTCCCGCTCGTGCACGAGGACGACGCGCTGCGTGCACTGCGGGCAGCCGTCGAGCTCCGCGAGGCGGTCGTGTCCATGAACACGGACCTCGAGCAGACCTACGGCGTGTCCTTGCAGCTGCGCACCGGCGTCAACAGCGGCGAGGTGGTCGCGGGAACCGAGGAGCGCCTCGTCACCGGCGACGCCGTCAACGTGGCAGCGCGCCTGGAGCAGGCGGCCGGACCCGGCGAGATCCTGATCGGCGAGCAGACGTACCGGCTCGCGCGGGGCGCGATCGAGGCCGAGCCGGTCGACGGCCTGGTGGCCAAGGGCAAGTCGGAGCCGCTGCGGGCCTACCGGCTGCGCGGCGTCGTGGAGGGGGCGCCCGCGTTCGAGCGGCGCCTCGACGCGCCGCTCGTCGGCCGCCGCGACGAGCTCGCCCGCGTCAGGTCGGCATTCGACGACGCGGTGTCGGCGCGGCGGTGCCGACTCGTCACCGTGCTCGGGCCGCCGGGCATCGGCAAGTCTCGGCTCGCCCGAGAGATCTCGGCCGAGCTCGACGGGGAGGCCTCGGTCCTGACCGGCCGGTGCCTTCCCTACGGCGAGGGCATCACGTACTGGCCTCTCGTCGAGATCTTCCGGGAGGCCGACGCGGAGGCCGAGCTCGAGGAGGCGCTGTCGGCCGGTGCGCCGGAGGAGGTCTTCTGGTCGGTTCGCAAGGCGCTCGAGCAGCGTGCACGCGAACAGCCTCTCGCGCTCGTCGTCGAGGACATCCACTGGGCGGAGCCGACCCTGCTCGACCTGGCGGAGCATCTGGGCGACTGGACGCGTGACGCCCCCGTGCTCCTCCTCTGCCTGGCACGACCGGAGCTGCTCGACGAGCGCCCGGCCTGGAGCGGCGAGTCCCTGATGCTCGAGCCGCTCTCGGACCGCGAGTCCGAGGAGCTGATCGGCAACCTCGTATCGAGCGCCACTCTCGGCGGGGACGTGCGCTCGAGGATCCGGGACGTGGCCGAGGGAAACCCGCTCTTCGTGGAGCAGCTGCTCGCGATGCTCGCCGAAGGTGGAGACCCCGACCACGTACCGCCGACGATTCACGCGCTCCTCTCCGCCCGTCTCGACGGGCTCCCGGCCGAGGAGCGCGACGTGCTCGAGCGGGCATCCGTGATCGGCCTCGACTTCGAGTGGGAGGCGCTCGGCGAGCTCTCTGCCGACCGGCGCAGGCCGGCGGGGGCGTGGCTCGCCGCGCTCGTGAGGCACGAGCTGATCCGGCCGCACGACGTGATCGCGGACACGTTCACGTTCCGACACGCGCTGATTCGCGACGCGGCCTACGGCCGTCTGCCGAAGGAACGTCGATCCGAGCTCCACGAGCGGTTCGCCGAGTGGGCGGACGGCCGCGGGGAGGAGTTCGAGGAGATCGTCGGCTACCACCTCGAGCAGGCGTTTCGCTGGATCGCGGAGCTCGGTCCGCCCGACGCGCGGGCGGTCGGGCTCGCCGAGCGTGCGGCCGAGCGCCTCGCCTCGTCCGGCCGGCGCGCGCATGCGCGCGGCGACGGCCCCGCGGCGGCGAACCTCCTCGAGCGTGCCGCCGGCCTGCTTCCCGAGGACGATCCCGGGCGGCTCGAGCTGTTGCCCCTCCTCGGCCGCGCGCTGCGCGACACCGCTCGGCTAGAGCGCGCGGAGGCGGTGCTCTCCGAAGCGGTCGAGCGTGCCCGAGCCGCGGGCGAGCATGTGCTGGCCGCTGACGCCGCGCTCACCCTCGTCGAATACCGTTTACACGCGACGACCGCGCCGCGAGAGGACGCGCTCGCGGAGGTCGAGGCGGCGACACGCGTGTTCCGGGAGGCAGGCGACGAGGCGGGGCTCGCTCGTGCGCTCGCGCTCGGGGGGCGGCTTCGCTTCTGGGCCGGCGAGGCGGCCGCGGCACACGAGAGCCTCGAGGAGGCAGCGCGCCACGCGCACAACGCGGGTGACCGCTACCTGGAGGCCGAGTGTCTCCAGTACGTCCTCGCCGCGATCGTCCACGGTCCAATGCCCGTCGTTCAGGGGCTCGCCCGCGTCGAGGAGATCCGCTCGCGGGTGGAGGAAAACCGCAGGCTCGACGTCGCGGCCCTCGTCGCCCTCGCACGGCTCGGTGCGATGGAGGGGCGAATCGACGCCGCGCGCTCGTCGATCGCCCGCGCGAGGGCTCGCGCGGAGGGCGGGCTCGAGGTGGAGCGCTACTCGCACGTCGCCACCGCTGCAGGGGACATCGAGCTGCTCGCCGGGGACGTCGATGCGGCGGAGCGTGGGCTCCGTCCGGCGTGCGAGCGGCTCGAGCAGATGGGGGAGCTGGGGTACCTGGCGAGCGCGGTGCCGCCGTTCCTGGACGCGCTCTACCGGCTGGGACGCGACGACGAAGCCCTCGTCCTCTCGGAGCGCTGGCGGCCCGAGCTGAACACCGTGCCCGAGGACGTCGACGCACAGGTCGGCTGGCGTTGCGTGCGGGCGAAGCTGCTCGCGCGCCGGGGCGAGCTCGCGGACGCCGAGCGCCTCGCGCGCGAGGCGACTGCCATCGCCCGGCCCACCGACTACCTGGAGATCCGGGCCGAGGCGCTCACGAGCCTGGCCGAGGTGCTACGAGTCTCGGGCCGCCCCCAGGAGTCACAGGCGGCGCTGGACGAGGCGCTGCACCTCTACGAACGGAAGGGCAACCTCGTCGCCCTCGAGAACCTGTTGCGCCACTCCGCGCCCGCCGTCGAGAGCTGAGAGCGACGCAGGGCCGTCCTCGCGCCGTGCCCGTCCATCTCAGCCGGGAGGAGGCCCGCCGCATCGCGGTGCGCGCCCAGCTTCTCGACGCCCCCCGGCCGACCGATCTGGTGGCGGTTGTCCGGCAGCTGACGCTGCTGCAGATCGACCCGACGGCTGCGGTCGCGCCGAGCGCGGACCTCGTCGCCTGGAGCCGGCTCGGATCGTCGTACCGGCCGGCCCAGCTGCAGGAGGCTCTCGAGCAGGACCGGACGCTTTTCGAGCTCAACGCGACGGTGCGACCGATGGACGACCTGGCGCTCCACCTGTCCGGCGCAGCGGACTGGCCGAGTCGCGAGAAGCCGCGACAGTGGCTCCACGCCAACGACGCCTTCCGCCGCGACGTCCTCGACCTGCTCGGCGCATCGGGACCGTTGCTGTCGCGGGACATCCCGGACACGAGCGCGGTGCCGTGGCCGTCGACGGGGTGGACCAACAACCGCAACGTCACCCAGATGCTCGAGCTCCTCGCGATGCGAGGCGAGGTCGCGATCGCCGGACGGCGCGGGCGGCAGCGGCTGTGGGACCTGGCCGAGCGGGTCTACCCGGCCGGCGCGCCCGTCCTCGCGGTGGACGAGGCCGCCCGGCTGCGCGACGAACGGCGGCTGTGCTCGCTCGGCATCGCGAGGGCGAAGACCACCGCGGTTCCCGTCGAGCCGTGGGACGTCGGCGGGGCGGGCGAGCCGGCGACCGTCGAGGGCAGCCCCGGCACGTGGCGTGTCGACCCGCGGGCGATCGGGCAGCCGTTCGAGGGGCGAACGGCGTTGTTGTCGCCGTTCGACCGTCTGGTGCACGATCGCGTGCGCGCGTCGGAGCTCTTCGACTTCGACTACCTGCTCGAGATGTACAAGCCGAAGGACCGGAGGCGCTGGGGCTCCTTCGCTCTCCCAATCCTCCACCACGACCGGCTCGTGGGGAAGCTGGACGCGACCGCAGACCGCAAGAGCGGCAACCTGGTCGTGCACGCCGTGCACGAGGACGTCCGCTTCGATCGGGTCACCACCGAGGCAGTGCATGGGGAGATCGACGAGCTCGCGGCCTGGCTGGAGCTGCAGGTCGTGCGCCCGCGCGCCCGCGCCGGGCGGCGGGCGAGGAGCGGCTGACCCGCGGGCTCGCGACCCTGCTGCCGCGCACGGTGGGGTCGCTCAGGCATCGTCGCGGGAAGTCCGCCGTCATCGAACGAGGAGACGTCCAATGCAGCTCGGGATCGGTCTGCCGAACACCATGGCCCACGAGACGGACCGGTCGTTGATGCTCGACTGGGCGCGCCTCGCCGACCAGGCGGGCTTCGCGATGCTGGGCACGATCGACAAGCCGAACTACGACTCCTGGGACCCGCTCACGACGCTCGCCGGCGTCGCCGGCGTGACCGACCGCATCGGTCTGGCGACCACGATCCTCCAGCTGCCGCCGCGCAACGAGGTGGTCGTCGCGAAGCAGGCCGCCGTCGTCGACCGGCTCTCGGCCGGACGTCTCGTGCTCGGCGTCGCGCAGGGAGGGCGCGAGGACGACTACGACGCACTCGGTGCGGCGTACGAGGGGCGCTCTGCGCGCTTCGAGCGGCAGATCGGCCGGATCCGTGCGATCTGGGAGGAGGCACGGACGTCCGACCGGGACCACGGCGTTCTCGGGCCGCCGCCGGTGCAGGATCCCGGTCCGCCCATCTGGGCGGGCGCGTCGCAGCCGAGGGCGGTCGAGCGGGCGCTGCGCAGCGCCGACGGCTTCGTGTTCGGGACCGCGGGCGCCGCCGCGATGGCCGAGCGAGCCCCGGCGATCCGGGACGGTTTCGCAGCAGCGGGAAAGCCGGACGCCACGATCGCCGGTCTCGCCTACGTGGCGGTCGACGACGACCCGCAGACGGCCCTCGAGGAGGGTGCACACCACGTCCTTCGCTACTACGGTTCGCTCTGGACGGAGCCGGCGAACCTGATCCACCACGGCCCGAGCAGGAAGATCGCCGAGGAGATCGCGGACTATGCGGACTCGGGGATCGACATCCTGATCGTCTTCCCGCAGATCCCGCGCCTCGAGCAGGTGGAGCGCCTCGCCGAGGACGTGCTGCCGGCGTACGTGGGCTCCGGTACTCGTTCGGCTGCCTGACCGAGTCAGCCGAGGCCTGTCGCGGCGGTCGCGCGGCGGGGCGGCCGTGCCGGTGCCCGCTTGTACGCTTTTCCGCGTGCGACGACGCGTACCCGGCGAACCTCACGCCGAACCGGCCGCCAGGCGCGGCTCCTCGCGTGCGCTGCGGGCGGTCGTGCCGGCGCTCGGCGTTCTCGCGCTCCTCGGGATCGTGACCGTCGCCGCGACGGGATCGACGCCGAGGGGCTCGGGCAGCTCCACGTCACCCGCGGACTCCTTGCTGGACACCGTCTTCAGCCTGATGCTCGTCGCGCTCGCCGTTACGCTGGCGGCCGTCGTCTTCCTAATCGTACGCTGGCGGGAGCACGAGTGGACCGCGCCGCGCAAGCGACGCGACCTGCACGCGCTGGCGACCCTCCTGGCGTTCGGGTTCGCGCTCGCCCTGTACGTCCGGCTGCGCGGCTGGCACCTCTCGTTCGACCCGCAGCAGACACCGCTCGATCGTGCTGAGGGGAGCCCTCCTGTGCCGGGCCTCCAGGCCGGGTCCGATCCCGGCTACGCGTTCGAGTTCGCGTGGCTCCCCGTCGTCGTCGTGCTGGCGCTCGCCGCCCTCGGCGTGTCGGCACTCGTCCTCTCGGCCTGGCGCAAGCGGTCCTCCGAGGAGGGCGCGGCACTCGCGGGCGACCTCGCCGTCGCGCTCGATCTCACACTCGACGACCTCCGCGCCGAGGCCGATCCGCGCCGGGCCGTGATCGGCGCGTACGCGCGCCTCGAACGGGTGCTCGCCGCACACGGCGAGCCTCGCCGGCCCGCGGACACGCCGGAGGAGCACGTGTCACGCGTCCTGTCGACCCTCGACGTCGACAGGAGCAGCATCCGCCGTCTCGCCGACCTCTTCGTCCGGGCGGAGTTCTCGCAGCACCACGTCGACTCGGGGATGAAGGACGAGGCGATCGACGCGCTCGTGCACGTGCGGGACGAGCTTCGGGCGGCCACGCCGCGCCCCCGTGGAGCACCTGCCGCTGCCGGGGTGCCTGCGTGACCGGGGGCGGCCTCGCGCGCGCGCTCCGCCTGCTCGTCCTCCCGACGATCGCTCTTCTGGTCGTGGCGGCGTTTCTGCCGGGCAGGCTCGCGCCGGGCGTGCGGATTTACGCGCTGATCGCGTGCGGGATCGTCCTCTGGCTCGCCCTGGGGGCCATGCGCCGCGCCTTCCCGCCCGTCGGCAGCCTCCGGGGCGGGCGACCGAGGCCGACGCGCCGCCCGCCGGCGCCGCGCGGCCTCGCGGAGCTCGAGAACGTCGTCGCGCTCGGGCTGGACGACGCGCTCGACCTCCACGTCAGGCTGCGTCCCCGACTGAGGGCGCTGGCGGCGTCGCTGCTGGAGAGTCGCCGCGGCGTCGCGCTCGACGACCAGCCGGAGACCGCGCGAGAGCTGCTCGGAGACGAGACGTGGGAGCTCGTGCGACCCGATCGACCCCCGCCCGACGGGCGGGCTCGCGGCCCGTCCCCCGAGGCGCTCGACCGCGTCGTCGGCTCGCTGGAGCGGCTGTAGTGGAGCTCCGGGAGGTCCACGAGCTGTCGGGCCGGGTGCTCGACGAGGTCGAGCGGGCCGTCGTGGGGAAGCGCGACGCGCTCGAGCTGACGCTGATGGGGCTCCTCGCGGACGGACACGTCCTGCTGGAGGACTATCCGGGGCTGGCCAAGACGCTCGCCGCCCGCTCGTTCGCACAGACGCTCAGCATGGGGTTCACTCGCATCCAGTTCACGCCCGATCTGATGCCGTCCGACGTGACGGGCGCGTCGATCTGGAACCAGCGCGACGGCGACTTCGAGTTCAGGCCGGGGCCGATCTTCACCAACCTCCTCCTCGCCGACGAGATCAACCGCGCGCCGCCGAAGACGCAGGCGGCGCTGCTCGAGGGAATGCAGGAGCGGCAGGTGACGATCGAGGGACAGACCTACCCCCTCGAGGCTCCGTTCCTCGTGATGGCGACCCAGAACCCGATCGAGTACGAGGGCACCTACGCGCTGCCCGAGGCCCAGCTCGACCGTTTCCTGCTGCGCACCGCGTTCGGGTACCCCGCCCGCGAGGACGAGGTCGAGATCCTCGGCCGACGCATCGAGCGGCAGGCAGACGACCTCGAGCTGCGGGCGATCGTCGACCGCGAGACGTTTCGCGAGCTGCAGGGCGCGATCGAGGACGTTCACGTCGCCGACAGTGTCCGCGGCTACTGCGTGGACGTCGCCGCGGCCACACGGGCGTCACAGAGCATCGCGGTCGGCGCCAGCCCCCGCGGCAGCCTCGCCCTGCTGAAGCTCGCCCGATGCAAGGCGGCATTCGCCGGACGCGACTTCGTCCTGCTCGACGACGTCAAGGCGGTGGCGGTGCCGGCGCTCGCGCATCGGCTCGTGCTCCGACCCGAGCTCTGGGTGCGGCGGATCTCGGCGGAGGACGTCGTCCGCGAGGTCCTCGACGCCGTCCCCACCCCGCGGGTCGAGGTCGTCCCGGCGTCGGGATGAGCCGCCGGGGCGGCGCGCGGCTCGGCGGCTACGCGGTGCTCGCGGCGGTCGGCCTGGTCGCCGCGCTCGCGCTGCGCCGGCCGGAGCTCGCGATCGTGGCGGCGCCGTTCGCGCTGCTGCTCGTCCTCGGCACGGGCCTCGCGCGCGAGCCGCGCGTCCATGCCTCCCTCACCCTGGAGACGACGCGGTCACTCGAAGGGGACGACGTCGCGGCGGAGCTCAGGGTCGAGTCGCCGGCACGGGTCGACCGTCTCGAGCTCGCGCTCGACCTGCCCGAGGGCATCGAGGCCGCAGACGGCGGCGACGTCCGCGCGATGCGGCTCGAGCCCGGCCGGGAGCGAGTCGTCCCGCTCACCCTCCGCGGCGCGCGCTGGGGCGCCTACGACGTCGGGGGCATCGAGCTTCGGGTCACGGACCTCCTACGGCTCGTCGTCTGGGAGCAACGGCTGAGGACGGCCCTGGTCCTCAAGGCGTACCCGCGTCCCGAGACGGTCGGCAGGGTGCTCGCGGCCCTCGACACCCAGGCATTTGTCGGCAGCGAGGTCGCCCGCACCTCCGGTGACGGGATCGAGTACGCGGATCTCCGCGACTTCGTGCCCGGAGACCGCGTCCGCTCCATCAACTGGCGCGCCTCCGCCCGGCGACAGGCGCTGGTCGTCAACGAGCGCCACCCGGAGCGCAACACCGACGTCGTCCTCTTCGTGGACACCTTCGTGGACGTGGGCCTCGGGGGTCGCAGCACCCTCGACGACGCCGTGCGCGCCGCGGCCACGCTCGCGGCGCGGTACCTGGAGCGCCGCGACCGCGTGGGTCTCGTCGGGTACGGCGGGATCCTCCGGTGGCTACGCCCGGGGATGGGAGTCGGCCAGCGGTACCGCCTGATCGAGACGTTGCTCGAGACGGGCGTCGAGCCGACCTTCACGTGGCGCGACGTGAACCTCGTCCCCGCCCGGATCCTCCCGCCGAAGGCGCTCGTGGTCGCGCTGACACCGCTCGTCGACCCGCGCTTCGTGGCCGCGCTCGAGGATCTCCGCGCACGGCGGTTCGATCTCCTCGTCGTCGAGCTGGACGCGGCCGGGCTCGTCACGCACGGCCCGGGTCGGGTCGGCCGGCTCGCATACCGCCTCTGGCTCCTCGAGCGCGAGGTGCTCCGCGCTCGGCTGGAGCGGCTCGGCGTCGGCGTCGCGCGCTGGGGAGACGGGTCGTCGCTCGGCGAGGCGCTCGAGGGGGTGAGGACATACCGGCGCTACGCGGGGCGGGCACGCGCCTAGCGGCCGGGCTCGGCGCCGTCGCGTGCGTGGGCGGGCTCGGCGCCCTGCCGCTGGTGCGTGGGAGCGACACGGTCCGCGAGGTGGGGACGCGCGTGGCCGTCGCCGCCCTCGCGGCGCTCGTCGTGGGCCTCCTGCGCGGATGGCCGTCGCTCGTCACCGCGGCACTCCTCCTGGTCGGCGGCATCTACGCGGGCCAGCTGGTCGCCGACGACGTCCCCCTCGACGTCGCTGCGCCCGCGTTCGCCGCGGGAACGCTCGTTGCGGCAGAGCTCGCCTACTGGTCGATCGACGAGCGGACGAGGGCGATGGGCGAGCGAGGCGACGGACTCCGGCGCCTCGGCTGGGTCGCCGGGCTCGGCGTCGCGACGCTCGTCGCGGCCGCGGTGCTCCTGGCGGTCGCCGACGCCGTCCGCGCCCGAGGTCTCGGCGTGGACGTGGCGGGGGCGGCCTCGGCGGCCCTCGCCCTGCTCGCCGCCGTGCTGCTCGCGCTCCGCCGCGGACCGTCGTCCGCATAGACCGGGGGCCGGGCCGCTAGCGGCGCCGCTCGGCGCGTCGGAGAGCCTCGAGACGCCGGCGGTCCTGCTTCGTCGGCCGTGCGCCGAGGTCCGCCCCGAGCGGGCGTGCGAGCCGCCGCTCGAGCGCCCGCTGCTCGCGGAGCGCGACCGACTCCGGCGTCTCCTCGTAGAGCGTCGCCGCGACGGCTGCGGGGCCGCGGCGCTCCGCGACCCCGCGGACGACGAGCTCGCGACGGACGTCGGCGACGGTCACGACCAGCTTGTCGCCGCGGGAGACGTCCTTGGCCGGCTTCACGCGCCCGCCGTTCAGGTGGACGCGGCCGCCGAGCACGGCCTCGGTCGCGGCCGAGCGCGTGCGGAAGAGGCGCGCCGCCCAGAGCCACCTGTCGATCCGCACCGCCTCCATGCGCTGGTCCTCCTCTGCCGGTGTGCCCGGCCAGTGCCCGCTCCACGGGACATCGTCGTCTGCGGGGCAACGGATGTCCACGGCACTGCGCCACGTGGCTCGCGGGCCGTCGCCGGGCGGTGCGCTCGAGCGCCGTGCAGACGTGCCGCCGCCCCCGTGTCCCGGTGCGAGATCCGACCTCGGCCGGGCCGCGTACGACCGGTTGTCGCGCCGCGAATCGGGTATCACACTACGAAGACGCTCGAGAAAGGGGTCAGCCATGCGCCGCACGCTTCTGCTGCTGACGGCGGTCGCCGCCGTCGCCGCCCTCGCCGCCTCCACCGCCTTCGCGAAGGCCGTGTTCCCCGAGACGATCTCGCTGCCCGACGGCTGGCAGCCGGAAGGCATTGCGATCGGCAGGGGGACGACCTTCTACGTCGGCTCGATCCCGACGGGAGCGATCTTCCGGGGCGACCTGCGCACGGGGCAGGGTGCGACGCTGGTGGCGGGCGCGTCCGGCCGGGCGGCGATCGGGCTCGACTTCGATCGCGGCAGGCTGTTCGTCGCTGGCGGGGGAACGGGCAAGGGCTTCGTCTACGACGCGCAGACCGGTGCGCTCCTCCGCGAGCTCCAGCTCGCGTCGGGAGGCGGTGCGACGTTCGTGAACGACGTGGTCGTGACGAAGCGCGCCGCGTGGTTCACGGACTCGAACCGTGCCGTGCTCTACAGGCTGCCCCTCGAGAAGAACGGCAGGCCGGCGTCGGCGGCTCGGGCCGTCCCGCTGACGGGCGACTTCCGGCTGGTGTCCGGCTTCAACCTGAACGGCATCGACGCGACCCCGAACGGGAAGACGCTCGTGGTCGTCCAGAGCGCGACCGGGAAGCTGTACCGCGTCGTCGCCGCAACCGGGGCCACGACGGAGATCGGGCTCGGCGGCGCGACCGTCCCGAACGGCGACGGCATCCTGCTGCTCGGCCGGACGCTCTACGTCGTCCGGAACAGCGACAACCTGATCGCGGTCGTCGCGCTGGCGAAGGGACTGGCCTCGGGCACGGTGGCACGCACGATCACCGACCCGGACTTCGACGTGCCGACGACCATCGGCCGGCTCGGCAGCCGCCTCTACGCGGTGAACGCACGCTTCGGCACCGCGCCCACCCCGTCGACCGCGTACTCGGTGGTGCAGGTGCGACGCTGACGGGCGCGGCCTACTCGTAGCGGAGCGCCTCGGCGGGTGCGACGCGCGACGCGCGGAGCGCGGGCGCAAGCGTCGCGAGCAGGGCGACCGCGTAGACGACGACGAAGATCAGGACGAGATCGCCCCAGGGGACGACCATCTGGAGGTCCGCCCAGCTCGGCTGCTTCCGCGAGTCGGCGATGATGTTCCAGCCGAGCAGCAGCCCGAGCCCCGTTCCCACCACGATCGCGGTCAGCGCGACGAACGAGGACTCGAGCAGGAACACGGCCTGGATCATCGTGCGGCGGAATCCGATCGCGCGCATGACGCCGATCTGCTGCCGCCGCTCGACGACCGCCCGGGCGCTGATCACGCCGAGCGCCGCCACGCCGACCACCAGGCCCAGCGCCATGAAGCCCTGGATCAGCCGGTTGAACGTCTTGTTCGCGGCGACCGAGTCGGCGACGACCTTCCGGATCGAATCCGCCTCGAGCCCGTTCGAGAGGAACGCCGCTTCGAGTCGGGCGGCCGCCTTGTCCGGGTCTACGCCGGGTGCCACGGTGAAGTAGTGGATCGTCGGGTCTGCCCTGCCCGGGAACGCCGAGGCGAGAGTCGACTGTGACGTCGAGAGCCCGCTCATCTCGAACGGCGCGGAGTCGGCGAGGACGCCGATGATCGTGAGGCGCGTCTTGTTGCCCGTCTGCTTGTCGAGCACCTCGACCGGCACCGGGTCGAACGGTTTGCCCTCGTCGGCGTAGAAGCCCGTGATCCTGAAGTCCGAGGGCATCGCGTTGAAGCCGAACTGGTCGCGCCGCTGCACGACGAGGCTGTCGACGACGGCGAGCCCCTGGTGTTGCCGAACGGCAGTCCAGACGTCGTTCGAGCTCGTGTAGCCGCGGGCGATCGCGCCCAGCTGGAACGTCGTATGGGAGAGGAACGGGCCGTCGAGGCCGCGGACGTGGTACCCCTCGAACGCTCGGCCGGTGCCCAGCTGGCGCGCGTCGACTGCGAGGACCGACTGACTGGCGACCAGGGGGTAGTCGCTCGACCTGTCTGCGAGGCGGTAGTCGAGCTCGGCGCGCATGTCGGGGATCGACGCGCGTGCACCGGTCCCGGCGCGGATGTCGAACCCGCCGCCGAAGGTGTCGGTGTTGTTGAGGGCCGCCTGGAACGACTCGGTCGACGTCGAGCCGGTGACGAGCGTGAACACCACGAGCGTGAACATCGCGAGCGTCGTGCCCGTCCGGAACCGGCTCCGGAGCGGGTAGGCCATCGACATCCGCAGGAGCGGCGCGAGCGCCTTGACCCGGCCGAGCGCCGCCATCGTCGCGCCGAGGAGCAGGTCGGCGTTGTAGACGATCACCCAGACCGCGCCGACGACGATCATCAACCCCGACACGATCCAGGTCGAGAAGTCCATCGAGAGCGAGCCGAAGACCGACTCCCAGGCGCTCCACGGCAGCATCAGCAGGACGACGATCAGCAGGCCGGCGACGGTGTACGCGGGCCGGTCGTGGATCCCGACGAGCCGCGCGAAGGGGACCAGGCTGACGATCAGAAGCGACACGCCGAGCATCAGCGGCGTCGCCGCGTTCCCCGCGGTGAGGACGAGCAGGAGGCCGAAGGCAAGGCCGAGCCCTCCGACCACGACCCTGCGGCGCTTGCGCACGACAGGCGGCTCGGGCAGGTTCCTGATCGCCGTCGCGATCGTCATCGTGCTCACGCGCCAGGCGGAGAACGCGACGACGATCAGCGTGAGCAGGACTCCGAGCGAGAACGCGATGAGCAGGCTCTGCCAGGTGAACGCGAACTCGATCTGGAGGCCTGCGTCCTCGTTCTCGGCGCTGAACGCGCGCGCCATCACGTAGACCATCCCGAAGGCGACCATCGCTCCGAGGATCGCGCCGACGGCCGCGGCGACGAGGTCGTACGCCGCGCCTTCGAACGTGAACATCTCGGTGAGGTGCCCGCGCCGTGTCCCCACCGCCCGGGCGATGCCGAGCTCCCCGCGCCGCTCGGCGGCGAGCATCACGAAGATCAGAAAGATCAGGAGGATCCCCGCGGCGATCGAGAACGACCCGAAGGTCGTGAAGAAGGCCATGAAGGCGCTCCCGGCCTCGTCGGCGGCCTCGATCGCGTCCTGCTTGATCGTCTGTACTTCGAGGTCGTGCGAGGCCAGCGTCGGCTGGAGCCTCTGCTCGACGGCGTCGGACAGCGCGACAGCCCCGTCTCCCGAGCCGCGGTTCGAGATCATCACGCCTAGCACGTCGTGGAAGCGCCCGTACATGATCTGCGCCTCGTGGAGCGGGAGGAGCACCGCGGCGTCTGCTGTCGCGGCGCCGTTGAACGACACGACGTCCCGCACCTTCAGATACGCAGGTTTGCCTGCAGGGAAGGCGATCACCATGTCGCCGGGGCGCACGCCGAGCTCGTCGGCGGCGTCGACGTTCAGATACGACTGCCCGGAGCGGAGGTCCGCGAGGGAGCGCTCCTCGCCGTTCGAGCCGACGATCGGCGAGAACCCGTCCATCGCAGCCGGATCCGCGGCGAAGAGCATGGCGCTCGGTTCGCCCTGCCCCGTCCGGGGCGCCTGGAGCGCGGTGTTGTCGACGACGACGTTCACGACGCCGTCGGCCAGTCCCGGGCCGAGAGTCGCCTCGATCTCGCCGGCCACCGTCTCGGGGAACCACCGGATCCCGCTCGCGTCGCCGAGCTCGCCCGGGATGTCGTCGACGGCGCCCTTCGCCGAGACCACCTCGTCCGACTCGCCGAGCGCCGCCGTCGCGGTCGTCCGGATCGTGTGGCTCATCGTGTCGCCCGTGACGAGCGCCGCGGCGACGATGGTCGTGCCGAGCATCAACCCGAGCACGATCAGCCCGGTCCGCGCGCGTCGACGGCCGAAGTTGCGCACGCCGAGCCGCACGAGCACGGGATTGCGGATCGCGAGCACCGCGAGGATCCCGAACGCCACCCCCAACCCGATCGCGAGGACGACGACCAAGGTGTCGAGCGGGATCCCGAAGAGCTCGTTCACGACTCCACGGTCACCCTCGGCATCTCCGCGTAGGCGACCCGGTAGTGCTCACGCCCCGGGGGCGCACGGTAGACGGTCACGAACTCCTCGACGGCACTCGCCGCGAGGGTCGCGCTCGCCTCCACGTCCTCCTCGGCGTCCCAGAAGCTGACGACCATGCCCTTGCCCTCGGGCGTGACCATGACCGCGATGCCCTCGTAGCCGGGCATCTCGCGGACGTCGGGCAGGATCCGCATCTCGAACTCGTGGAGCACGTCCTCCACGTCCACGCGCAGCGTGTCGATCTCAAGCAGCGTAACCCGCGAGTACATGCGGCACCTCCAGCTGTTGCTCCTCGACGACGGCGCCGTCGAGCATGCGGATGATCCGGTCGGTCTTGCGCCCCACGGAGATGTCGTGGGTGACGATCAGGAAGCTCAGCCCGCGCACGAGGTTCAGCTCTCGCATGAGCGCGACGATCTCCTGCGCGTTCTCGGAGTCGAGATCGCCGGTCGGCTCGTCGGCCCACACGATCGCGGGGTCGTTGACGAGCGATCGCGCGATCGTGACGCGCTGGCGCTCGCCGCCCGACAGCGCGTCGGGCACGTGCCCCGCCCGGTCGGCAAGGCCGACGAGCTCGAGTGCCTCCAAGGCGCGACGACGCGCGGTTCGGGAGTCGACGCGAGCGACGAGCAACGGCAGCTCCACGTTCTCGACGGCGCTCAGCACCGGCATCAGGTTGTAGAACTGGAAGACGAAGCCCATGTGGCGGGCGCGGTAGTCGGTGCGCTCGCGGTCGGACATCTGGGAGAGGGACGTGCCGTCGATGACGACGTCGCCTTCGTCGATCGTGTCCAGGCCGGAGAGGCAGTTGAGCAACGTCGTCTTTCCGCAGCCGCTCGGCCCCATGATCGCGGCCATCTCGCCGCGCTCGAGCGTCAAATCGACTCCGCGCAGCGCCTCGACCCGTACCGCGCCGGTGTCGTAGGTCTTCACGATCGTCCGGGCCTGGACGATCGGCGGGCTCACCCTCATGGCGGCTCCTTCCCGCGCTGCCAAGTACCGACCCGAGTGTCCGTCGACCGACGGGACGCGCCATCGGCACGTCCGCGGATCGTGTGCTGTGGCGAACTACCGAGCGGCAGCGGTCAGAAACCGCTCGATCCGCTCGCCGACACCCTCCGGATCGTCGAACCAGGGCATGTGGCCAGCACCTTCGACGACGTGCAGTTCCGCCTCCGGCATGCGCCCCGTGACCCGTCGCCAGAGGTCGACCGTTCCGACACCGTCCGCGGCGCCGTAGACCATCAGCGTGGGCGCGGCGATCCCTGCAAGCTCGTCGTCGTCGAACGTGAGGCCTGCACGGTAGGACTTGCCGTCCACGAGCCGACGCGCCATCGCGCGCTCGTGTCGCATCGCGGCCGTCTCGCGCGCCGCCGCGGCGCGCCACTCGACGAACACCTCGGGGATCACGCCTGCGTCGAGGCTCCCGCCGTGGCCCGAGCGCCGCAGCATCGTCTGAACCGATGCCGGGCTCGTCATGACGCGGGTCATCACGGCGCCGGCCGGAGAGACGATGAGCCTGATCACCCCCGGGACGCCGGCCTCGGGCACGATCGGGCCCCCGCCCAGCAGGAGGACCCTGTCGACCCGCTCGGGGTGGAGCGCCGCAAGCCGGAGCGCCCACACGTCCCCGATGGAGCCTCCCGCGACGTGAGCGCGCTCGAGTCCGAGGGCGTCCAGCGTCGCCACCAGCAGGTTGCCGACGAACCGGCCGTAGTCCCGGCCGGGGTAGTCGATCGGTGAGCTCAGCCCCCAGCCGGGTCGATCGAGCACGATCGAGCGGAAGCCGGGAAGCTCGGCGGCGAGCGAGACCCACGAGCCGGGGCCGACGGTGCCGTGGACGAGCAGCAAGGGGTCGCCGGAGCCGACCTCGAGCACTCGGAGTCGACACGGTGGAGTCTCGAGCTCGAGAATCCTCTCACGCGGATCGAGGCCGTAGTGCGCCCACAGCGCCCGCTCGGCGTCGAGGTACCTCGCGGTGCGAACGTCCGTCGGCGGGTGCGCGATCGTAGCGCTGGTCATCGCTCGGGCTCCTTCCTCCCACTCGCGGTGTGGCGGAGGGGAAACTCATGGGTTGCCCGGAACGCTAGGGCAGGGTCTCGGCGTTTCCTATGGGGACTTCTCCCGGGGTCGCGAGCCCATGCTCCATCGCGAACAACGCCGCGGCGGCGCGGGTGGAGACGCCCATCTTCCCGTACGCCGCCTGGATGTGGTGGTCGGCGGTCTTCACGGAGATACCGAGGATGCGCGCGACCTGCTTCGTCTGCAGGCCGCGTGCGATGAGGGCGACGACATCCGCCTCGCGCTTGGTCAGCCCGGCCGGTCGCCGGAACCGTGGCGCGTGTCGACCGGCGGCGTCGAGCACGGCGACGACGGCGTCGGGGTCGAAGAGACCGGCTCGGCACTCGCGCGCCACCGTGTCGGCCGCCTCGTCCGGCGACAGGGCCACGCGGTGCGGTCTCGGCTGCGTCATCGCGTGGTACGCGTCCGCAGCCGCGAGCAGACGGGTGCCCATTCCGAGGACACGGGCCGTTGCCCCGCGGTGGTATCCGGATCCGTCGAGGCGCTCGTGGTGGCCGCCGGCCGCAGGCGCCAGCCGGGCGAGGAAGGGCGACGGCACCAGCACGCGCTCGGCGTGGTACGGGTGCAGCCGTACCTTCTCCCACTCGTCGGCGTTCAGGGTTCCCTGCTTCTGCCAGATGCGTGTCGCGACCGCGACCCGACCGACGTCGTGGACGTACGCGGCGCGCCGCAGGCTCGCGAGCTCGCTCCTTCCGAGCCGCATTCGTTCCCCGGCTGCGTCTGCGAGCGCGGCGACGCCTGCCGAGTGACCGCCGAAGCTGGGCGATACGAGGTCGGCGAAGTCGCCCACCGCGGCGAGGGCGCGGTCGATCTCCTCCTCACGGAGCTCGGGCCAGGGTGTCGGCTCGGACGCGAGGAGCTCGTCCCACACCGAGGTCGTCTCCCCGAGCGTCAACAACCCCGCAGCGTTCTCCACCACGAGCTGGGCGATCCGGGGATCGAACGCGTGGCCGGCGCGCCGTGCGACGACTCGTTGCGCATGCGCCTCGCCTCCGAGGAGACGGTGGAACGTCGCGTCCCGAGCGACGTGCGCGATCCGCACCGGGATCGGAACCTCGTCTCCGCGGGCCCGCCCGAGCTGACCCTTCCCGTCCCATCGCTCCGTGAGCAGCGCGAACTGCGACTGGATCGACACGGGTAACGACAGCCGGCCGGCGAGCATCTGGGCGACCTCGCAGAGCGCCACGAGGTGCGGCTTGCTGCCCCTCGCCACCCGTGGCAGGCGGAGTGCGATCTGGGCGGCGCGCACGGGCCCGCTGCGTGAAGGATCCGGTACCGAGCGGATCACGCCGGCGAACGTCTCGAGCGGCGAGCCGAACATGACGGGCGCGAAGTGCTCCGCCATGTCCCCTGCGAAGAGCTCCGAGGCGATCTCGGCGTCCGCCGTGCACCCCGCGTACGAGAGGAGGCAGACGTAGTACGTCTGCGACGCGATCTCGTCGTCTACCCCGAGGCGATCCGCGAGACGCATCGCCACGAGCGTGCTGCGCAGGCCGTGCTCGAACGGAAACCCCATCGCGAGATCGGTCGCGAGGCACAGCGAGCCGACAACCTCGGCGACGCGGACACGCTCGGTCTCGACCGACGCCGCACCCGTCACCGACCGACCGTAGCGCGTCCCGGACGCGCGAGCAGGTCTAGCTCCGCTGCGCGAGAGAGACGTATGGGCGCTCGGCCTCGCCGACGTAGACCTGTCGCGGGCGGGCGATCTTCTGCTCCGGGTCGGCGAGCATCTCCTCCCACTGGGCGATCCAGCCGGGCAGCCGGCCGACGGCGAACAGCACCGTGAAGTAGTCGGTCGGATAGCCCATCGCCTGGTAGATGAGCCCCGAGTAGAAGTCGACGTTCGGGTAGAGCTTCCGCTCGACGAAGTAGTCGTCCTCGAGCGCGATCCGCTCGAGCTCGAGCGCGATCTCGAGCTTCGGGTTGAGGCCCGTCTGCGCGAAGACGTCGTCCGCGACGCGCTTGATCAGCTTCGCGCGCGGGTCGTAGCTCTTGTAGACGCGGTGACCGAACCCCATCAGGCGGCCGTGCCCCGCCTTGACCTCCTCGATGAAGGCGGGCACGCCGCGGACGTCGCCGATCTCGTCGAGCATCCGCAGCACCGCCTCGTTCGCGCCGCCGTGGAGCGGCCCGTAGAGCGCGGCGATCCCCGCCGAGACGGCCGAGAAGGGGTCGACCTGCGACGACCCGACACCGCGCACCGCGCTCGCCGAGCAGTTCTGCTCGTGGTCGGCGTGCAGGATCAGGAGGATCTCGAGCGCGCGCTGGAGCACCTCGTTCGGCTCGTGGCCTCCACCGATCTCGAACGTCATGTTGACGAAGTTCGCGATGTAGCCGAGGTCGTTGCGGGGGAGCACGTACGGCAGGCCGCGGGAGTGCCGGAAGACGAACGCGGCGATCGTCGGCAGCTTGGCGAGGAGGCGCACGCGCTGCAGCCTGCGGCTCTCCAGGTCGCCGATCTGCTTCGCGTCGGGGTAGAAGGTGGAGAGCGCGCCGACGGCGCCGAGCAGCATCCCCATCGGGTGCGCGTCGTAGCGGAACCCCTCGAGGAACTTCTGGACGTTCGTGTGCACGTACGTGTGCGAGCGGATGGTCTGTTCGAAGTCCTCGAGCTGGAGGGCCGTGGGCAGCTCGCCCTCCAGCAGCAGGTACGCGGTCTCGAGGAAGCTCGCCTCCTCGGCGAGCTGCTCGATCGGGTAACCGCGGTAGCGGAGAATCCCTGCGTCGCCGTCGATGTAGGTGATCGCGCTGCGGCACGAGGCCGTGTTGAGGAAGGCCGGGTCGTAGGACATGAGGCCGCCGTCGCCGTCCACGACTCCGACCTGCCGCAGATCCGTCGCATGGATCGTCCCGTGGGTGACCGGCAGCGTGTACTCCCGGCCCGTGCGGTTGTCGATGATCGTGAGCGTCTCGTCCGGCACCGCGAGTCCCCTTTCGTTCGCCTCCGCGTGGATGGTCTCAGATCGTGCCCGTATCGCGCCGCCTTCGTCGTCTAGCGTGGTCGGGCAGATGCGTCGTCTACCCGCCGAGGTGATCCCCCGCATACCAGTCCCCGTCCGGAAGGTCGTTCGGAACACGATCTGGGAGTGGGGACGCCTGACGGCCACCTGGCGGGGACTGCCGGACTTCCTCGTCATCGGCGCCCAGAAGGCGGGCACGACTGCTCTCTACGCGTACCTTCGCTGGCACCCTGAGATCGTCGGGCCGGCCTGGAAGGAGGTCAGCTTCTTCGACCGGCACTGGTGGCGCGGAGAGGCGTGGTACCGGGGCCAGTTCCCGCTCCGGACCGCGGACAGGCTCGTGGGCGAGGCGAGCCCGAGCTACATCTTCCATCCGCTCGCGCCCGAGCGCGTGTACTCCCTCGTCCCGGACGTCCGGTTGATCGTGCTCGTACGCGAGCCCGCAGCGCGCGCGTACTCCCACTACCAGCACGAGGTCGCACTCGGGCGCGAGTCGCTGTCGTTCGAGGACGCTCTCGAGGCGGAGGACGAGCGGCTCCGTGGCGAGGTCGACCGCCTGCTGGCCGACCCCAGGGCATTCAGCCACGAATGGTGGGATCACACCTACGCGTCGCGGGGTCTCTACGCGGAGCAGATCGAGCGGTGGCTGGAGCAGTTCCCCCGCGAACAGATGTTGATCCTCACGACCGAGGAGCTCGGCGGGCGCCCCGCAGAGACCTACGCCGCGGTTCTCGCCTTCCTCGGCGCGTCGCCCCACTCGCTGGGGGCCTATCCCAGGGTGTTCGACCGCGACTACCCGCCCATGCGGCCCGAGACGCAGAAAGAGCTGGAGGCGCTATTCGCGAAGCCGAACCGGCGGCTGGAGCGTCTGCTCGGGCGCCCGCTCGGCTGGTCGACCCCGTGATCCTCGCTAGCCCCCCTCGCTCGAGGACGACCAGATGTTGATCTCGCTCTCGGTCGCGTAGCGATCGATCTCGGCGAGCTCCTCGTCGGAGAAGTCGAGCCGGTCGAGGGCGCGCACGTTCTCCTCCAGCTGCGCGACGCTGCTCGCGCCGACGAGGGTCGACGTCATCCGCGGGTCGCGCAGCGTCCAGGCGAGCGCCATGCCCGGGAGCGTCTGACCGCGCGCCGCCGCGATCTCGCGCAGCGCCGAGGCCTTGGCGGCGGTCTGCTCGTTGAGCTGGTCGGCGGGGAGGCTCAGGTCGCGCGCGATCCTCGAGTCCCCGGGGATCCCGCTCACGTAGCGATCGGTGAGGAGCCCCTGGGCCAGTGGGGAGAAGCCGATGCAGCCGACGCCGAGGGTACCCAAGGTATCCAGCAGCCCGTCCTCGATCCAGCGGTTCAGCATCGAGTACGAGGGCTGGTGGATCAGGAGCGGCGTACCGAGGCGGTCGAGGATCGCGGCCGCCTCGCGGGTCCGCTCCGGCGAGTAGGACGAGATCCCGGCGTACAGCGCCTTCCCCTGGCGGACCGCGGTGTCGAGCGCTCCCATCGTCTCCTCGAGCGGCGTGTCGGGGTCGGCGCGGTGCGAGTAGAAGATGTCGACGTAGTCGAGCCCGAGCCGCCCCAGGCTCTGGTCGAGACTCGCGAGCAGGTACTTCCGGGAGCCCCACTCACCGTACGGGCCGGGCCACATGTCGTACCCCGCCTTCGTGGAGATCACCAGCTCGTCGCGGTACGGGCGGAGGTCCGTGTGGAGCAGGCGTCCGAAGGTCTCCTCCGCGGAGCCGTACGGCGGGCCGTAGTTGTTCGCGAGGTCGAAGTGCGTGATTCCGAGGTCGAACGCACGGCGGACGATGGCGCGGCTCGTCTCCAGCGGTCGGTCGGCGCCGAAGTTGTTCCACAGCCCGAGCGAGATCGCGGGCAGGTGGAGCCCGCTGCGCCCCACGCGCCGGTAGGGCATCCGCTCGTAGCGGTCCGGGTCGGCGGCGTAGGTCATTCCGTCTTCCATTCTGCTGATCGTGCCAGCTCCTCGAACGGCCGCAGCGCGTCGGGGTTCGCGAGCGCGTCGCGACTCACTATGCGCTCCACCGGCTCCCCCGAGAGGATCCGCTTCACGGGCACCTCGAGCGCCTTGCCGGAGAGCGTCCGCGGGACCGCAGGTACGGCTCGCACGTCGTCGGGCACGTGCCGCGGCGAGCAGTCCTCGCGGATCCTCGCCCGGATGCGCTCCGTCAGGGGCTCGTCGAGCTCGGCGCCGTCGCGCAGTACGACGAACAGCGGCATGTAGCCCTGCGTTCCCGGGCGGGGCAGGTCGACGACGAGCGCGTCGACCACCTCGTCCAGCGCGAGGACGGCACGGTAGATCTCCGCCGTCCCCATCCGCACGCCGCCCCGGTTGATCGTCGCGTCGGAGCGCCCCGTGATGATCGCCGTCCCGCGCTCGGTGATCTCGATCCAGTCGCCGTGCCGCCAGACCCCGGGGTACGTCTCGAAATAGCTCGCGCGGTAGCGGGAGCCGTCGTCGTCGCCCCAGAGGCGGAGCGGCATCGAGGGCATCGGCTCCGTGAGCACGAGCTCCCCGACCTCGCCGACCACCGGGACGCCGTCGCGGTTCCACGCCTCGACCTTGGCGCCGAGAGCACGTGCCTGGAGCTCGCCGCGGTACACGGGCAGCGTGGGCACACCGCCGACGAACGCGGTGCAGAGGTCGGTCCCGCCCGAGGTCGAGAAGAGCCACACGTCGGGGCCGAGCGAGTCGTAGACCCAGTCGAAGCCCTCCGGGGAGAGCGGCGAGCCGGTCGAGCCGACCGCGCGGACACGCGACAGGTCCCGCCCCGCCCGCGGATCGACTCCGTCCTTGAGGCAGGCGGCGATGTAGCTCGCCGACGTCCCGAAGCAGGTGATCTCGGCCTCCTCGGCGAGGGCCCAGAGCGTGCCGAGGTCGGGAAACCCGGGATTGCCGTCGTACAGCACCACCGACGCTTCCGTGAGGAGCCCCGCGACGAGGAAGTTCCACATCATCCAGCCGGTGGTCGTGAACCAGAAGAGCCGGTCGTCGTCGTGCAGGTCGACGTGGAGGTTGAGCGCCTTGAGGGACTCGAGCAGGATCCCGCCGTGCCCGTGCACGATCGCCTTCGGCAGCCCGGTCGTCCCCGAGCTGTAGAGCACCCACAGCGGGTCGTCGAACGCGACCTGCGCGAACGTGAGCGCCTCGTCACCCCCCTCCTGCGCGAAGTCCTCCCACCGGGTCGCGTCCCCGAGGCCGCCGAGGGCCGGCTCGGGGCGGAGGTAGCCGAGGACGATCGTGCGCTCGAGCGTCGGCAGCGACTCCTGGAGCCGTGCCAGGACGTCGAGCCGGTCGTGGTCGCGGCCGCCGTAGCGATACCCGTCGACCGCCAGGAGCACGCGCGGCTCGATCTGCGCGAAGCGGTCGACGACGCTGCGCACGCCGAAGTCCGGCGAGCAGCTGGACCAGATCGCGCCGAGGCTCGCACACGCCTGGAACCCGACCACGGCCTCCACGATGTTCGGGAGGTACGCCACGACGCGATCTCCCCGGCCGACGCCGGACGCGCGCAGCGAGGCGGCCAGCCTCCGCGTGTCCTCCTCGAGCTCGCCCCAGGTCGTCTCGGCGAGCGGGCGGAGCTCGGACGCGTGGCGGATCGCGACCGTATCGGGGTCGCGGCTGCGGAACACGTGCTCCGCGAAGTTGAGGCGGGCGCCCGGGAACCATTCGGCGCCGGGCATCCGGCGCGAGGCGAGCACGCGGTCGTACGGGGCAGAGGCGCGGACCTCGAAGTGCTCCCAGATCGATGCCCAGAACTCCTCGAGGCTGTCCACCGACCAGCGCCAGAGCTCGTGGTAGCCGTCCGTCTCGACGCCGCGCCCTGCGAGCCAGCGCGCGTAGCGCGTCAGCGCGGCCCGTTCGACGCGCGCCGCGTCCGGGGTCCAGAGAACCGGGGGCGCCGCCGTCACGGCCGCGGCGTCACCGCTGCCGGAACGTGATGCGGCCCCGCGTCAGGTCGTAGGCGGAGAGCTCGACCGTCACGCGGTCGCCGGGGTTGATCCTGATCCTGTAGCGGCGCATCTTGCCGGACACGTAGCCGAGCGTCTCTTGGCCGTTGTCGAGGGCGATCCGGTACATGCCTCCCCGGAACGCCTCCACGATCTCACCCTGCAGCTCGACCTTGCCGTCGTTGTCCGCCACGCCTCTCCCGGGTAGGCAGCGCCATGAATGGCCCGGGCGCGCCGTGTGCGGCGCGCCCGGGCGAGCGAAGCATCAGCCGGCGACGACCACGTTGGTCGCCTGCGGGCCCTTCTGGCCCTGCTCCGGCACGAACTCGACCTTCGCGCCCTCCGGGAGGGACTTGAAGCCTTCGCCCGCGATGCCGCTGAAGTGCACGAAGAGGTCCTTGCCGCCGTCGTCGGGGGTGATGAAGCCATACCCCTTCGCGTCGTCGAACCACTTCACGGTTCCGGTTGCCATCTGCTGAAACACCTCCTTGCCAAGTACTCACGAACGGGCAGGAAGGTGCAGAAACGCACGACCGGACCTCGTCCTGATTTTGATCGATCGGCACGGTAGCACCGATCGCCGGACGGGGAGAAGCGGGATGGGCCGGAGCCCATCCCGCCGGTGGTCCTAGGCTGCGTCCGCGAGGTCGCGGCGGCGCTGCAGCGGCCTCGGGTCGCTGTCGAGCGCGTGCTGCAGACGGACGAGGGCCGACTTCTCGAGCTGTCGGACTCGCTCGCGCGTCAGCTCCAGCTCCCGGCCGATCTCCTCGAGCGTCAGGCTGTCCCTGCCGTCGAAGCCGAACCGGAGCTCCAGCACGCGGCGCTCGCGGTCGGGCAGGCCCGAGAGGGCGGAGCGAACGCGCTCGCGCTGGAAGGTCTCGTCGGCCTCCTCGACGGGGTCCGGGGCGGTGCGGTCGGCGAACAGGTCGCCGAGCTCGCCGTCGCCGTCCGAGCCGACGGCCTGGTTCAGCGAGACCGACGCCTCCACCGCGTCCAGGGCCTCCTGGACGTGGTGCAGCTTCAGCCCGGTCGCCTTGGCGAGCTCCTCGACGGTCGGCTGGCGTCCGAGGCTCACCTCGAGGCGCTGGCGTGCGCGGTTGAGCTTCTGCTGGCGCTCCTGCACGTGCACCGGCACGCGGATCGTCGCCGACTGGTTGGCGACCGACCGCTGGCAGGCCTGGCGGATCCACCAGGTCGCGTACGTCGAGAACTTGAAGCCCTTCCGGTAGTCGAACTTCTCGACCGCGCGGTTGAGGCCGATCACGCCGTCCTGGATCAGGTCGAGGAACGGCACGCCGTGGCCGCGATAGCGCTTCGCGATCGAGACGACGAGGCGGAGGTTCGAGTTGATCATCCGCTCCTTTGCGGCACGGTCGCCGCGCTCCACGCGCTTCGCGAGCGCGATCTCGTCCGCCGCCGTGAGCAGCTGGTAGCGCCCGATCTCGGAGAGGAACAGGCCGAGCGAGTCCGTCGTGGCGGGGCCCGAGCCGGGGGACAGGTCGAGCTCGAGCTCGTCCTCGTCGACGGGTAGCTCGACGCCGCGCTCGGTCAGGAGCGTGCGCAGTGCGGCCAGTGACTCCTCGTCGAGCTCGTGCTCGAGCACGAGCGCGTCGAGCTCGTGGGCCTCCACCTTGCCGCGCTCCTCCGCCTCTGCGGCGAACGCGTCCAGTGCGGGAATTTCGATGATGCTGGTCTCCAAGTCGTCCTCGTTTCGTGTTCAGGCGCGCGGCCAGCGAGGCCCGCGCGGTGATGGCGTGTGTCCGGAGGTCGACGCCGCGCGCAGCAGCTCACGCTGTGCGGCTCGGCGCGCTCAAATAGTGTGAACGGTCGCGAGCCCCGTGTCATTCCCCGAAAGGGGTTTCATACGAATTGTTTACGTTTGGTGTCGTTCGGGGCCGCTAGGCAATCTCCTGGGCGTCAGTTGACCCGTGGGTCGTCCGGTAGCTGCGCGAGCACCGCGAGGCCCCCGCCGTGCCTGCGCAAGACGTCGACCCAGAGGCGGTCGGGCGCCTGCGTGAAGACGTCCGACGCGCGGGCGGGGAGCACGACCCAGGACTGCTCCTCGAGCTCGTCCTCCAGCTGCCCCGGGCCCCACCCGGCGTACCCCGCGAACACGCGCGCCTCGCGCAGCTCTCCGAGCTCCGTGCCGTCGTCGAGCTCTCCGGGGAGGAACCCGATCGTGTCGAGCACGAGCGCCTCCGCGCGGCCCGGGTCGACGAAGTCCGCGAGCACGACGACGGCCTGGGGCTGGACCGGGCCGCCGATGTACACGAGCTCGTCGACCCCGGCGAGCCCGGCCATCGGTGGCACCGCCTCGCCGACGGTCACCTCAGAGACGCGGTTGAGGACGAGACCCATGGCCCCTTCCTCTCCGTGCTCGCCGAGGAGCACCACGGTGCGGCGGAAGTTCGGGTCGGTCAGCGCGGGACCGGCGACGAGCAGCTGACCGCGAAGCGAGCGCACCGCGCCATTCTCGCCCGCCCGAGCGTCCCCGGGCGGGCGAGAGGCGCGAGGAAGACGCCTACGCGCGGACCCGGACGCGGAACACCTTGCTGATCGGCGCGCCGTTCTCCGGGAAGGCGAAGACCCGCAGGCGGTAGACGCCGGCCTTCATGAGCGTCCCGGTGAGCCGGCCGTTCTCGTCGACCTCGAGGCCCGGCGGGATCTCACCGGCGACCGCGAATTGCGCCGTGGCGGAGTCCTTGCCGCGGACCGGGATGCGCGCGGAGTACACGCGATCGATGTGGCCGAGCGGCAGTCCCTTGCCCTTCGCGAAGTCGAGCAGCGGCAGGATCGTGATGTTCCACTCCACCGATGCCTTCGCGCCCGTGCCGTCCGTCACCGTGACCGTGAACGGGTAGCGCCCCGCCGCCGTGCCGGCGCCGGTGATCTTCCCGGTCGCGCTGTCGAGCGTAAGGCCCGGCGGCAGGGTGCCGGTCGCGGTGAACGTGTACGGCGGCCGACCGCCGACCGCCTTGACGCCCGTCGTGAGCGGCGCGCCGACCAGCTTCTTCGCGGTCAGCCCGCGCTCGGGCGGCGTCTTGTTCACGAGGGTCTGCATCTCGAGCGGGGCGAGCACGAACAGCGACAGCTGCTTCGTGGCGCTCGCACCGGCGGCGTTCGCCTGCACCGACACGTTGAAGGTGCCGCTCTGGGTCGGTGTCCCGGTGATCACGCCGTTCGCGCCGAGGGTCAGACCGGCGGGAAGGGTGCCGCCCGCCAGCGACCACGAGCTGATCGTCGCACCCGTCGCCGTCAGCCCTGGCGATGTGTATGGCTGGTTGATGTTCGCGTCCGGCAGCGAGGCGGTCGTCACCGTGATCGTAGGCTTCGGCGGCGCCCCGGGGTTGACATTGATCGTGAATTGCTGGTCGGAGAAGACTCCCGGCCCCTTACCGCCGATCCCGCAGGTGTAGGACACCGTGACGAAGAAGGTGTAGCTGCCGGCCTGTGTCGGCGTGCCTCGCGCAACGCCCTCGTCGGACGCAAGGGAAAGCCCGGGAGGAAACGCCCCCGAGCTCACCTTGAAGGTCGGACACGCATCTCCGGGCTCCTTGAGCGTGAACTCCACGGAGTAGGGCTGGCCGACGGTCCCAGCTGGGCAGACCTTGACCGGGTCACCGCTACACGCCCCGTCGGCGAAGTCGCCGGCGGGTGCGGCGGCGACGACCGCGAGTGCCGTGAAGCAGCCAAGCACGGCAACGGTGAAAATGAGTGTGATACGGCGCATCGAGCTCCCTTCGGCAACGAAGACGGGTTTCCTCGCCGAGCCGACCCTTGCCTGCTCGGCGTGAAAGACGTGGGCGTGAGCCGCGCGGCAGGCTAGCACCGTCCTCGAAAGATTCCGTAAGGCTTTGCGTCATGCGTAGGATCCGTCCGTGCCGATGCGGTCACGGGAGATCCGGCTCGCCGCCCGTCCCCGCGGCACGCCTTCGTCCGACGACTTCGAGCTCGCCGTGGTCGACGTTCCCGATCCGGGCGACGGTGAGGTGGTGGTGCGCAACGCGTTCGTGTCGGTCGACCCGTACATGCGGGGCCGTATGAACGACGTCCGCTCGTACGTGCCGCCGTTCGCGGTCGGCGAGCCGCTCACGGGCGGCGCCGTGGGCCAGGTCGTGGCCTCCCGGGACGATGCCTGGCCGGAGGGGGCATGGGTGCTGCACGATCGGGGCTGGCGCGAGGTCGCGCTCCTCGAGAGCTCGAAGCTCCGTGCCGTCGACCCGTCCGCGGCGCCTCTCTCGACGGCGCTCGGCGTCCTCGGCATGCCGGGCCTCACGGCGTTCGTCGGGATCGTCGACGTCGCCGAGGTGACGGCGGGGGAGACCGTGTTCGTGTCCGGCGCGGCCGGCGCGGTTGGCAGCCTCGCCTGCCAGCTCGCGCGCCTGCGCGGGGCACGCGTGATCGGGAGCGCCGGGAGCGCCGCGAAGCGGGCGTGGCTCGGCGAGCTCGGGGGCGACGCCACGTTCGACTACCACGAGACGCCGCCCCGTGACGCGCTGCGGGAGCTCGCTCCGGACGGCGTAGACGTGTACTTCGACAACGTCGGCGGCGAGACGCTCGAGGCGGCGATCGGAGCGCTGAACCGCCACGGGCGAATCGCGGCCTGCGGCTCGATCTCCGGCTACAACTCGACCGAGCCGCAGCCCGGGCCGCGCAACATGTTCATGGTCGTCACCAAGCGCCTGCGGATGCAGGGCTTCATCGTCTCCGACCATTTCGGCCGGTGGGGCGCCTTCCGCGACGAGGTTGCGCCGCGCGTCGCGGACGGGACGATCGGCTACCGCGAGACGGTCGTGGACGGGATCGAGCGGGCGCCCGAGGCGTTCCTCGCGCTGTTCACCGGGGAGAACGTCGGCAAGATGCTCGTCCGGGTCGGCCCGGGGCCGTGAGGCGGTACGTCTGCAGGCTGTTCGGCCACAAGGTGCCGGCGGGACGGCGGTTCTTCCTCACGGAGCGCCGTGCCCGGTGCGCGCGCTGCGGGAGGCGGGTGCGCCTCCGGCACTAGCGCGATCGAGCGCCCCTCTCAACGACCGGACGTAGGCGGCGAGCGCGTCCGGCCCCTGCTCGGCGGCCTCGACGGCGCGCGAGCCGACGACGACCCCGTCGGCGAGGTCGGCCGCGGCGGCCGCCTGGGCGGGGGTCGAGATCCCGAAGCCCGCGTAGAGCGGAACCCCGTCGGCGAGGCTCCGCGCTCGCTCGACGAGACCCTCGAGCGCCGTCGAGAGCACGGCCCGGGCGCCGGTGGTGCCCGTCAGCGTGACGAGGTAGAGCCAGCCGTCGGTGGTGGACGCGGCGAGGCGGATGCGCTCGTCGGTCGAGGTCGGTGCGACGAGGTGCACGCGCCGGAGCTCGGGCCGCTGCCCGGCGGGGACGTCGGAGACGATCAGGCTCGTCGCGCCGTGCTCCCGAGCGGCCGTCGCGAAGCGGTCCCACCCGTATGCCTCGAGCAGCGCGGCGTACGTCATCGGCACGATCGGGACGTCGCCGATGCGCGCACGCGTCGCGGCGAGGCACTCGAAGCACCTCGCGGTCCTCATGCCGCGGGCCAGCGCACGCTCCGATGCGCGCTGGATGACCGGCCCGTCGGCCAGCGGGTCGGAGAACGGAAAGCCCAGCTCGATCACATCGGCACCGGCCTGGACGGCGGCCGAGGCGAGCTCCGGCGTCTCGGGCTCGGCCACGAGGTAGATCACGAGCGCCTTTCGGGTCACCGCGGCCGGTCGCTCCTGGCACTTTCTGCGCCGAGCGCAGAAAGTGCCTCTGCGAGGTCCTTGTCTCCCCGGCCGGAGAGGCAGACCGCGACGTACTCGGCGTCGAGGCGGTCGACCACCGCGAGCGCATGCGCGGACTCGAGCGCCGGGACGATGCCCTCCGTGCGCGAGAGCCGCGCGAACGCCTCGAGCGCCTCCTCGTCCGTGCACGGCACGTAGGTCGCCCGTCCCGTGTCGCGGAGCCACGCGTGCTCGGGGCCGACGCCCGGGTAGTCGAGCCCGGCGGAGATCGAGTGGGCGTCAGCGATCTGACCGTCCTCGTCGGCGAGGACCGATGAGCGCGCGCCGTGCAGAACGCCCGCACGACCCGTACCCAGCGATGCGGCGCCCGCGGCCTCGACGCCGACGAGGCGGACGTCGGGATCGTCGATGAACGCGGCGAACATCCCGATGGCGTTCGAGCCGCCGCCGACGCAGGCGACGACCGCCTCGGGCAGCACGCCCTCCGCCTCGAGCAGCTGCTCCCTCGCCTCGCGGCCGATGACGGACTGGAGCTCGCGGACGAGCTCCGGATACGGGGCCGGGCCCACGCAGGAGCCGATCACGTAGTGGGTGGTGTCGACGTTCGTGATCCAGTCGCGGATCGCCGCGCTGGTCGCCTCCTTCAGCGTACGGGTACCGGCCTCGACCGGCTCGACGGCTGCCCCGAGCAGCTCCATCCGCGCGACGTTGGGCGCCTGGCGGCGCATGTCCTCGCTGCCCATGTACACGACGCACTCGAGGCCGAAGCGCGCGCACGCCGTGGCGGTCGCGACGCCGTGCTGCCCGGCGCCGGTCTCCGCGATGATCCGCGTCTTCCCGAGCCGCCGCGCGAGCACCACCTGGCCGAGGGCGTTGTTGATCTTGTGCGCGCCCGTGTGGTTCAGGTCCTCGCGCTTGAGGTAGAGGCGCTTGCCGGGGGCGAACCGGTCGGCCCGGGTGACGGGGGACGGGCGGCCGACGTAGGTCCGCCCGAGCTCGTCGAGCTCCGCGACGTACGCGGGGTCGTGCCTCGCCTCCTCCCACGCCGCCGCGAGCTCGTCCAGCGCGGGGATCAGCGTCTCGGGGACATAGCGCCCCCCGTATTCGCCGTAGGTCTCCTCGTGCCCCTGGGCGCCGATCGCTCCCGACGGGTGGAGCCCGGCTCCGCGGTCGGCTGACGCGGCTCGCGGCACCCGGCTCTCCGGGCCCGTATCAGACATACTGTGCCCTCCGGCCGTGCACCGCGAGCCACGGCCCAGGAGCACGAGGGAGTCGCACAATCATGCGCGCGCCGCCGTGCCCCTGGGCGCCGATCGCTCCCGACGGGCGGAGCCCGGCTCCGCGGTCGGCTGACGCGGCTCGCGGCACCCGGCTCTCCGGGCCCGTATCACACATACTGTGCCCTTCGGCCGTGCACCGCGAGCCACGCCCCAGGAGCACGAGGGAGTCGCACAATCATGCGCGCGCCGCCGTGCCCCTGGGCGCCGATCGCTCCCGCCGGGCGGAGCCCGGCTCCGCGGTCGGCTGACGCGGCTCGCGGCACCCGGCTCTCCGGGCCGGGAGCACGAGGGCGTCGCACGGTCATCCGCGCGCCGCCTCGACGTACGCCCGGACGCGCGCATGGTCCTTGACCCCCGGCGAGGCCTCGAGCGACGACGACGCGTCGACGGCCCACGGTCCGACGGCGGCGATCGCGTCTGCGACGTTCTCCGGGCCGAGGCCGCCCGCGAGGACGACGCGGCGGTCTCCGTCTGGTGTCCGACTTAAGTCGGACACCAGACGTGCAGCGCGCTCCCAGTGGCCCGAATCCTCTTCCTGCCACGGCAGATCGACGAGCCGCGCGACTGGTGTGCCCCCTCGGTAGACGGTGGCGTCGCGGCCGCGCACCTTCCCCGGCTCGACCGTGTGCACCTGATCGAGGTCGGCCGCGCTCTCGCCCGCGTCGCCGACCCAGACCGCGACCGCGAGGGTGTCGTCCGGCACGGGCAGCACCTCCCGCGCCGCCCGCGGGCTCTCGGGGACGAGCACGAAGCCGAGCAGGTCGGCGCCGGCGTCCGCCGCCACGGCCACGTCCTCCTCGCGCGTGAGGCCGCACACCTTCACGAGCGGCCGCGCAACGAGCTCCGCGAGCTTCGCCGCCGGGTCGGGCGCGCGCATCAGCGCCGAGCCGACGAGGATCGCGTCGGCCCCCGCGAGCTCGGCCGCGGCGCCGTGGGCACGCGCGGCGATGCCCGACTCGGCCACCACCACGCGGTCGCCGGGGATCCGTCCGAGGAGCGCGAGCTGCGCGTCACGGTCGATCGCGAAAGTGGCGAGATCGCGGGCGTTGACGCCGAGCACGGGAGCCCCGAGCGCGATACCGCGCTCGAGCTCCGCGGCGTCGTGCGCCTCCACCAGCGTGTCCAAGCCGAAGCCTGCGGCTTCGGCTTGGAGTCGGAGCACGGCCGTGTCGTCGAGATCACGGAGGAGCAGGAGGACGGCGTCTGCGCCGGCCTCCTTGGCTGTCCGGAGATCTTCGACGGTGGAGAAGAACCCCTTCGCGAGCAGCGGGACGTCGGTGGCCGCGCGCGCAGCGCGGAGGTCGTCCCACGTGCCGTCGAACCACTCGTCGACGAGCACCGACACGGCGGCCGCGCCGGCCCGCGCGTACGCCGGTGCAATGCGTCCGGGGTCCGCGTCGGGCCGCAGCTCGCCGGCCGAGGGAGAGCGTCGCTTGATCTCGGCGATCGCGCCCAGGCCGGGCGCACGCAGCGCGTCGGCGAAGCGGCCCATCAGACCGGCGCCTCTCGCGAGAACGTGACGAGGCGGTCGAGCGTCGCGGCCGCGGCGCCGGAATCGATCGCCGCAGCTGCGGCATCCATGGCCCACCAGAGCTCTCCCGCCTGCTCCGCTGCCACCAGGGCGAACGCCGCGTTCAGCAGCACGGCATCGCGGGCGCCACCTTTCTCGCCCGCGAACACCCCGCGGATCGTCGCGGCGTTCCGCGCGGCGTCGCCGCCACGCAGCTCTTCTGGATCACCGGGCTCGAGACCGACGTCGCGCGGGTCGAGCTGCCACTCGGTGATGGTGCCCTCCCGCACCTCGACGACGAGGTTCGGGCCGGTCGGCAGCAGCTCGTCGACGCCGTCGCCGTGGACTACGAACGCGCGCCGGGCGCCAAGGCGGACGAGCGCCTCGGCATACGTCCTGGCGAGCTCGGCCGAGTAGACGCCGAACACGCCGTCGCGCGCGCCGGCGGGATTCGCGAGCGGGCCGAGCACGTTGAACACCGTCCGTGTGCCGAGCTCCTGGCGCACGGGCGCCGCGTGGCGCATGGCGGGATGGTGGGCCCGGGCGAACATGAATCCGAAGCCGTGCGCGTCGATCGAGGCCGCGATCCGCTCGGGTGGGAGCTCGAGCACGAGCCCGAGCTCCTCGAGCACGTCGGCCGACCCGCACGCGGAGCTCGCAGCTCGGTTGCCGTGCTTCGCGACCGCCGCGCCCGCCGCAGCGGCGACCACCGCGGCGGCCGTCGAGATGTTGAACGTCTCCGCGCCGTCGCCGCCCGTGCCAACCACGTCGACGACCGGCGTCCTGCTGGGAGTGACGGGGAGCACGTGCTCGCGTAGCGCCTCGGCGAACCCGGTGATCTCGTCGACCGTCTCACCCCTCGCCCGCAACCCGATCAGGAGACCCCCTATCTGCGCCTGTGTCGCCTCGCCCCGCATCACGACGCCCATGACCTCCCGCGCCTCCTCCTGCGAGAGGCTGTGCCCGTCTGCGACCGCCGTGAGCGCCGTGACGATCATCGCAGGAAGTTCTCCGCCATCCTGGCGCCGAGGGGCGTGAGCACGCTCTCGGGATGGAACTGCACACCCTCGACGGGATGCTCGACGTGCCGGACGCCCATCACCTCGCCGTCGGCGGTCCGGGCGGTGACGCGCAGCGAGTCGGGCACCGTGGTCGCGGCGAGCGAGTGGTACCGGCCGACCTCGATCTCGTCCGGCAGCCCGTCGTACACGCCGTGGCCGTCGTGCGTGACCCGGCTCGCCTTCCCGTGCAGCAGAGACCGAGCCTGGCCGATCTCGCCGCCGAACGCGCTGACGATCGCCTGGTGGCCGAGGCACACGCCGAGCGACTTCGTGGTCGGGCCGAGCCCACGGAGCAGGTCGACCGACACGCCCGCGTCCTCGGGCCGCCCCGGGCCGGGCGAGACGACGAGCCGGTCGGCCCCGAGCGACATCGCCTCGTCGGCTGTGATCGCGTCGTTCCGGAACGTCAGCACCTCGGCGCCGAGCTGCTCGAACAGGTGCACGAGGTTGTACGTGAACGAGTCGTAGTTGTCGATCATCAGCACTTTCATGGCTGGGTCGTCTCAGGCTGGTGTCCGACTTGAAGTCGGACACCGGGGGTTTCGTTGAGCGGTTTCATGGCTGGGTCGTCTCTGCGTGGTGTCCGACTTGAAGTCGGACACCGGGGGTCATCTCTGGCTGGTGTCCGACTTGAAGTCGGACACCTTGGGCCTGGCCTCGTGCTCCGCCAGGTCGATGGCCGCCTCGAGCGCCGCGAGCTTGCTGAGGCACTCCTCGTGCTCCGCCTCGGGGTCCGAGTCCGCGACGATGCCGGCCCCCGCCTGGAGATAGGCCGTCCCGTCGCGCACGATCATCGTTCTGAGCGCGATGCACGCATCCATGGTGCCGTCCGGCAGCGAGTAGAGCACGGCGCCGCCGTACGGCCCGCGACGGAAGCCCTCGAGCTCCGAGATGAGCTGCATCGCGCGGATCTTCGGCGCGCCGCTGACCGTTCCGGCCGGGAAGCACGCTCGCAGGACGTCGAAGGGCGTCACCTCGGCCCGCACCTCGCCGACCACCTCGGAGACGAGGTGGGAGACATGCGAGAACCGCTCGACCTCCATGCTGCGCGCGACGTGGACGGTGCCGGGGCGGCACACGCGCGACAGGTCGTTGCGCCCGAGATCGACGAGCATCACATGCTCCGCGCGGTCCTTCTCGGACGAGCGGAGGCGCTCGACGTCTCCCTCGGTCGGCTCGGTCGTGCCTGCGATCGGGCAGAGGCTTGCCTTGCCGTCCTCGCAGGCGACGAGACGCTCGGGAGACGAGCCGACGAGGGCGAGCCCGTCGAGCTCGAGCAGGAACAGGTAGGGCGACGGGTTGACGCGGCGGAGGGCGCGATAGATCTCGAGCGGGCTGGCCGACGTCGGACGCTCCGCGCGCTGCGACGGCACGCACTGGAACACGTCGCCCTGCACGATGTGCTGCTTGACCGCGCGCACCATCTCCAGGTAGCGGGCGCGCTCGGGATGGCGGCGCAGAGGGCCCGGGACGCCCCGCGCCTCACGGTGCCACGGGATGCCCGCCTCGAGACGACCGGCGATCTCCTCGTGGTCTCCGGCGAGGACGTCGGCGGTGCCGGAGCCGTGGTCGAAGCGGACGAGCGTCTCGGCGACCACGAGCCTGCTCTCGGGGAGCCCGTGCCCGTCCGGGGGAAGCTCCACGGTCGGCTCCAGCGTCGCGACGTGGTCGTACGAGACGTAGCCGACGACCGGCAGGGCGAGCGCCTCCGCCTCGTCGAGCGTCACGAGCCGGGTGCCCGCGCCCATCCACGAGGCACGCCCGAGCCTGCCGCGCTCGACCGACTCGAGCAGGAAGCTCGCGCGACCGATCCCGCGCAGCCGGAGGTACGCGCCGAGCGGCGTGAGGAGGTCGGTCGTGATCGTCGCGGTGGGGGTCACGTGGCCTCTCCGAACGAAAGAGACCTCCACGGGAGGTCTCGGGTGGGACGGGATGGGGTGCTCGTCGCTAGCGCACGCTCCCGCCTCGCCCGCGGCGCCACCACCAGATCCCGGTGCGAGGGGAAGTCATGCCCGACGAGCGTAGCGGTCGGCTGCGGCGGCCGCAACGGCCGAGGGCCCGGCGGCGGGCTTCGAGTCCGAGGCCTGCGTTCCCGCGCGGCGTCCGTCGACGGTGTCCGACCGAAGTCGGACACCGCTGCGGATCCGCTGGGTGTCGGGCTTCAGTCCGACACCTGGGGCCCGAGCGCGGCGCCCGTCCACGGATGCGCGACTGAAGTCGGACACCACGCCGCGCGGCTAGGCTGACCGCGATGCCCCGCGCGGTGATCGTCTCCGCAGTGCGCACGCCGTTCGGCCGTCTCGGCGGCGGGCTGGCAGACGTGCCCGCGACCGAGCTCGGCACGATCGCGATCCGGGCCGGGCTGGAGCGCGCGCGGGTCGCGCCCGAGGACGTGGGGTACGTGGTGATGGGGCAGGTCCTCCAGGCGGGCGCGGGCCAGGCGCCTGCGCGCCAGGCGGCGATCGGGGCCGGGATCCCGAAGGAGGTTCCCGCCGACACGATCAACAAGGTCTGCGCCTCCTCGATCAGGGCGCTCGAGCTCGCGGAGCTGATGATCGCCTCCGGTCGCCACGACGTCGTCGTCACCGGCGGGATGGAGTCGATGTCGCGCGCGCCGTACATGCTCCCGAAGGCGCGCTTCGGCTACCGGCTCGGCAACGGCGAGGTGCTCGACCACGCGGTCTTCGACGGGCTCGTGTCCACCTTCGACGGCCTCCACATGGTGCAGCAGGCCTCCGCGGTGGCGCGCGAGCTCGGGATCTCGCGCGACGAGCAGGACGCATGGGCCGCACGCTCGCACGAGCGGGCCGCCGCCGCCCAGGATGCAGGTCGCTTCGACGACGAGATCGTCGCCGTGGGCGAGCTGACGGCGGACGAGAGCGTCCGCCGCGACACGACGCTGGAGAAGCTCGCCTCGCTGAAGCCGGTGTTCGACCCGGAGGGCACGACCACCGCCGGCAACGCCCCCGGGCTCAACGACGGCGCGTCGTGCGTCGTGGTCTGCTCGGAGGAGTGGGCTCGCGCCCGCGGGATCGAGCCGCTCGCGCGCGTGCTCGGCCACGCGTACGTGGCCGACGACTTCGCCTACCTGGCGCGTACCCCGGCCGCGGCGGCCGACCGCGTCCTGACCGCGAGCGGCCACGCGATCGGAGACGTCGCCCGCGTGGAGATCAACGAGGCGTTCGCGTCGGTCGCGCGCAACTCCACGCGCCTGCTGGGAGCCGACGAGGAGCGCGTCAACGTCAACGGCGGCGCGGTCGCGCTGGGCCACCCGATCGGGGCCTCGGGCGGACGCATCGTGGGGACGCTCGTCCACGAGCTGCGTCGCTCCGGCGGGGGGCTCGGGCTCGCGGCGATCTGCTCCGGCGGCGGTCAGGGCGACGCCGTCCTGCTCGAGGTCTGATCCTGCTCCGCCGGCTTCTGGTCGTGTGCCTCACGGCGCTCGTCCTCGCCCCCGGCGCGCTCGCGCTCGACTGCCCGAACGTTCCCCTCGACGAGCGGCTCCAGGCGGCGGACGTCGCGTTCGTCGGTCGCGTGACGGGCGAGCGGCGGACGCCGGCGGGCCGCTCGTACGCGTTCCTCGTCGACCAGCGCGTCAAGGGTCCCGTGGGACGCGAGGTGGACGTCGACGCGGCCACGCGCCTCGTCGACGCGGCCGACAAGCCACTCGTTCACGACGAGGCGCTGGGCGTGCTCGCGAGCCTCGACGGCGCCCGGGTCGTCACGGAGTCGTGCCTCCTCACCGACCCGGGGGCGCTCCTCTCGGTGAGCGACGAGCCGAAGGGGAACGCCATCCGACTCGTGATCGGGATCCTGATCCTCGCGGCAGTGCTCGCGTACTCGATCCGGCGGCTGCGGCTCCGCGGGCGTGGCGAGGCGGCCGGGAGTAGCCTCCGCCGATGAGCTTCGACCGCGTGCTCGTCGCCGGCGCGGGCCAGATGGGCGCCGGCATCGCGCAGGTGGTCGCCGCGTCGGGGCGCGACGTGCTCCTCTACGACAGCGTCCCCGGCGCCGTCGAGCGCGGGCTCACCGCGATGCGGACGAGCCTGGGCAAGCTCCACGAGAAGGGCGGCCCAGATCCGGAGGAGGTGCTCGCTCGCGTCGGCGTCGTCGAGCAGCTCGCGGCCGCCGATCTCCTGATCGAGGCGATCGTCGAGCACGCGGAGACCAAGAAGAAGCTGTTCCGCGCCGCCGACGAGGCGTTGCCGCCGACGGCGGTGCTCGCGTCGAACACGTCGTCGATCCCGATCACCGAGCTCGCGGCGGTCACCTCGCGACCGGAGCGAGTGATCGGCATGCACTTCTTCAACCCCGTCCCGGTGCTCGCGCTCGTCGAGGTCATCCGGGCCGAGCAGACGTCCGACGAGACCGCCGCCGCGATCGTCGGTCTGGCGCGCGAGCTCGGCAAGACGCCGGCCGAGGCGAACGACTTCCCGGGGTTCGTCTCGAACCGGATCCTGATGCCGTTCCTCAACGAGGCCGCCTACGCGCTGATGGAGGGCGTCGCGGAGCCCGAGGCGATCGACACGGTCGCGAGGCTCGGCTTCGCGCACCCGATGGGCCCGCTCGCCCTGGCCGACCTGATCGGGCTCGACACCTGCGTCGCGATCATGGAGGTGCTGCACGAGGGCCTCGGCGACCCGAAGTACGCACCGTGCCCCCTGCTGCGCCGGTATGTCGCGGCGGGCCGTCTGGGGCGCAAGGCGGGCCGCGGCTTCTACGACTACTCGTGAACCCGCTGGTCGACGCGTCGGTCGCGGCACACGGGGGCACGGACGCCGACTTCGTCGAGCGCGCGTTCCGGGAGGTGCTCCGGCGGCCGGTCGACGAGGAGTCGCGCGCACGCGCGCTCGCGAAGCTCGCGGACGGCACGCTGTCGCGGGCGACATTCCTCCACGAGCTCGTGAGCGCGCCGGAGGCGGCGCGGGTGCGCGAGCTCGACGATGCGGTCGCCCTCGGCCTCGGCGCCCGCGCCCGTGGCGAGCGGCTCACGTGGCTGCAGGCTCCGCCCGGGACGGACGAGCGCGTGATCGAGATCCCCTGGGTGCTGTCACGTCTCGTCGCAGCCGGCCGCGTGCTCGAGGTCGGCTACGCGTTCGCCGAGCCTGCCTACCTGGCCGGTCTCCTCCGGGCCGGGGTCGAGCTCGTGGGCGTCGACCTGGCGGAGCTCGACGTCGACGGTATGGAGCGCGTGCTCGCGGACGTCCGCTCGCTTCCCCTGGACGACAGCAGCGTCGACCAGGTGCTGCTCGTCTCGACGCTCGAGCACGTCGGCGCGGACAACACCGGCTACGGGCTCGCGGAGGAGGCGGATCCCGCTTCACGCGTCGACGCGTTGCGCGAGCTCGCCCGGGTCGCCGGCCCGTCCGGGCGGGTGCTGATCACGGTTCCCCTGGGCGAGCCCGGCGACCACGGCTGGTTCCGGCTCGACGACGTGGGCGGCTGGACGCGGCTCTTCGCCTCCGCGGGCTTGTTCGTCGAGGAGCAGGAGGCATACGAGCTCACGGGCGAGGGCTGGCGGCCGGCGCCGGCCTTCCGCGCCGACGGCGTCGGGTACGGGGACCGCGGGCCGGCCGCGTCCGCGGTGCTCTGCAACGAGCTCTCGAGCGGACGGCTGCGACGGCTCGTGACGCCGGGCGGCCTCGCGCGAACGGTCAAGCGGCGCGCGCGGCCGCTGCGCCACCGCTGAGTCGGAGGAAGACTGGTGTCCGACTGAAGTCGGACACCATGCGTCGATGTCCGACCCCCAGTGGTGCACCAGGTATCGGTGTCCGACTTCGAGTCGGACACCTGGCCCTACACTGCGCCCCGTGGACTTCTCCCTGACCGACGAGCAGCGGGAGATCCAGGCCCTCGCCCGCGAGGTGGCGGACACCGAGATCGCGCCGCAGGCAGGGGACTGGGACCGCGAGCACCGGTTCCCGCAGGAGCTGTTCGCGAAGCTGGGCGAGCTCGGCCTGATGGGGGTGTGCGTGCCCGAGGAGCTCGGCGGGGCGGGAGCGGACTTCGTCTCGTACGTGCTCGTGCTGGAGGAGCTCTCGCGCGCCGACGCCGGAGTGGGGGTGACGGTCGCGGTGCACACGAGCGCCGCGACGCTCCCGATCGTCGGCTTCGGGACGGAGGAGCAGCGTGGCCGCTTCGTGCCCGCGCTCGCGCGCGGCGAGGCGCTCGGCGCGTTCGCGCTCACCGAGCCTGGGTCGGGCTCGGACGCCGGGTCGCTGCGGACGACGGCCGTCCCCGAGGGAGACGGCTGGAGGATCACGGGCACGAAGCAGTGGTGCACGAACGGCAGCTATGCGTCGACGTTCCTGCTCTTCGCGCGCACCGATCCCGACACGGCGGGCGCCCGCGGCGTCTCGGCCTTCGTGCTGGACGCGGAGCACGTCGAGGTGACGCGAGAGGAGGAGAAGCTCGGGCTCCACTCGTCCTCCACCGCCGACCTGCGGCTGGACGGAAGCCTCGTCGGGCAGGATCGCCTCCTGCACGAGGAGCGCAAGGGGTTCGCCGTCGCGATGTCGACCCTCGACGGGGGGCGGATCGGAATCGCGGCCCAGGCGGTCGGGATCGCGCAGGCGGCGCTCGACACCGCGCGCGCGTACGCGCTCGAGCGCGAGCAGTTCGGTAGGCGCATCGCCGACTTCCAGGCGATCCAGTTCCGGCTCGCCGACATGGCGACGGAGATCGCCGCAGCGCGTCAGCTGACGCTGCGCGCCGCCTGGCTCAAGCAGGCGGGGCATCCGCACGGAGCGGAAGGCGCAATGGCGAAGCTCTTCGCGTCACGCGTGGCGGTCAAGGCGAGCCAGGACGCGATCCAGGTGCTCGGCGGCTACGGCTACACGCGCGAGTTCCCCGCCGAGCGCTACTACCGCGACGCGAAGATCACGGAGATCTACGAGGGGACGAGCGAGATCCAGCGGATCGTGATCGCGCGGGACCTCCTGCGCCACGCCGACCGCACCCTCGTCTCCACCTCGACCGAGCCCGCTGCACGCTAGCGCCGTGCCACGCGCGAGGGACGAGCCGGTGCGCCTGACGAAGATCTACACGCGCGGCGGCGACGCGGGGCAGACGTCGCTCGGCGACGGGTCACGGGTCTCGAAGCTCGACCTCCGTCTCGCGGCCTACGGGACGGTGGACGAGCTGAACGCGGTGCTCGGCGTCGTGCTCGCCGCGGACCCGCCGGAGGAGATCCGCGAGGTGCTCGTGCGCGTGCAGAACGAGCTCTTCGACCTCGGCGCCGACCTGTCGGTGCCGCTCGACGCCGGGGGGCGCCTGCGGATCGAGCAGCCGCTCGTCGACCGGCTCGAAGCGGACTGCGATCGCTTCAACGCGGAGCTGCCCGAGCTGCGCAGCTTCGTGCTCCCCGGCGGGACGCCGGTCGCCGCCCACCTCCACGTGGCGCGCACCGTCTGTCGGAGGGCCGAGCGCGGGACGATCCGGGCAGCCCGGGAGCACGATCTCGGAGTGCTGACCGCCGTCTACCTCAACAGGCTCTCGGACCTCCTCTTCGTCCTCGCCCGTGCCGCGAACGCCCTCTCGGGTGTGGACGAGCCTCTCTGGAAGCCCGGCGGGACCCGGTGAGCGCGCGCGGTTGAGGTCGACGGTGTCCGACTCGAAGTCGGACACCGGGATCCCGCCCAGCTCGGCTATGCACGCGGTGTCCGACTCGTAGTCGGACACCGGTTCGTGCTCGGCTCGCTGCGCTTGGTGTCCGACTTCGAGTCGGACACCGGGCGGGCGCCGGACGAGTGGCTGTCCGACTTCCAGGCGCACCATCTGGGCACCGCACGTCCGGCTCAGACGACGGCGGTCACCACGGGCCACTGCCGCTCGAGCCACTCTGTCAGGTCGTGCGCCGGCAGCGGATGCCCGAGGAAGAACCCCTGGGCCCGGTCGCACCCGAGCCGCGCGGCGGTGTCCCACGCGAGCCGGGTCTCGACTCCTTCGGCCACGACCTCCAGCCCGAGCCTGTGGGCGAGCTCCACCAGCGAGCCGACGATCGCCTGCGAGCGCTCGTCCCGTCCCACGTTGTGGAGGAACATCGCGTCGATCTTCGCCTGGTCGAGGGGGAGCGTGCGGATCGCCGCGATCGACGACGCCCGCCCCAGGTCGTCGAGCGACAGGCGCACCCCGAGCCTGCGCAGCCGGTCGATCTGCGTGCCCTCGATGCCCGCGCCGGCGCCGGGGCCGGACGGAACGACCTCGAGGGTGAGCCGGGCGGGATCGATCTCCGCCGTGTCGAGCAGCGTCCGCAGGCCGGTGATCAACTCCTCGTCGTCGAGCAGGCGGTAGGGGACGTTGACGGCCGCCTCCAGCGGGTGTCCGCGCCGATCCCACTCGGCGAGGCGTCGCAGTGCGTCCGCCGCGACCGCGAGCGTCAGCGCCCGGACGACCGGGGAGCGCTCCACGTGGGGGATGAACTCGGACGGGGCGACCAGCCTCTCGTTGTGCTCCCGGCGCACGAGCGCCTCGACCGCACGGACGGCTCCCGAGCGCAGATCGACGATCGGCTGGTAGTGGACGACGATCTCGCTGTGCGCGAGCGCGCGCTCGACGTCCCGTGCGATGCCCCCGTCGAGGACGCGTCTGTCGACCGCCGACTCGTCGCTCGTATCCCGCTTCGTGGCGTACATCTGCCCGTCAGCCTGCGCGAGGAGCTCGGCGGGTGACAGCCCGTCCTGGGGGAAGAGCGCCCAGCCGATGGACGCGTCCAGCTCCACGAGCGTGCCCTCCACGCGATACGGCCGGCGCAGCGACTGTCGCACTCTGCTCACGAGCGCCCGCGCCTCGGCGTCCTCTTGCGTTCCGAGGGAGACGAGCACGAACTCGTCGCCGCCGACCCGCGCGACGGTGTCCGTCTCTCGCACCGCCGCCCGCAGGCGCCTCGCGATCGACCGGAGCACGACGTTCCCCGCCTCGTGACCCCACACGTCGTTGACGCCCTTGAACCCGTCGAGGTCGACCACCATGAGCGCAAACGGCTCGCCGGTGCGCCGGGAGCGCGCGAGTGCCTGCTCGATCCGGTCGTCCAGCAGCTTTCGGTTCGGCAGCCCGGTCAGCGGGTCGCGCAGCGCGGCACTCTCGGCGGACCGCATCCGTCGCGTGAGCACCCAGGCCGACAGCGCTGCGAGCCCGGACATCGTGAGCGCGACCGCGACGGCGGCGAGGATCCGGCCCTGGCGGCCCAGTTCGAAGCCGGCCAGCGCGCCCGACCCGATGACGATGGCCGAGACCACCGGCCGGTGCAGGCCAGCGGCGACGGCCTTTCGAATGAAAGGCTTCAGCACGTTCGGTTTGTGCGCCCCGACGCCAGGAGCGGGCGCTGCTCCGCAGTCCTCGCATCGTCGTGGACAACTGGCTCCGCAGCGCCACCCGGTCGGGGGATCGGCGTCACCCGGACGAGGGAGAGGATCGCCCCGATGCGCGCTGAATCCCGCCGGGTGACGTTGCGCGCCCTCGGTGTCGGGGTCTGGGTGGTCCTCGCCGCGGCCTGTGCGATCGTCTTCGGCGACGTCGTTGAGGCGACCGTGAACGCGCTCGGCTGCGCCGTGCTCGTCGCCGTCACGGTCACCGATCTCGAGCGGCGGATCATCCCCAACCGGATCGTCCTTCCGGCGCTCGCCGCCGCGCTCGTGGTGCAGACGGCACGCGATCCGGGCGTGGAGTGGGTGCTCGCGGCCCTCGCGGCCGGGGGCTTCTTCCTCGTGCTCGCGCTCGTCTACCCTGCGGGTCTCGGCATGGGCGACGTGAAGCTTGCGGCGTTCATGGGGGCGTGGCTGGGCTGGGACGTCGCGGTCGCGCTGTTCGCCGGCTCGCTCCTGGGCATGGTTCCCGCCCTCGCGGTCATCCTCACGGGCGGCGGGAAGGGCCGGAAGGCGACGCTCCCGTACGGTCCATTCCTCGCCGCGGGTGGCGTGATCGGACTGTTCTTCGGCCAGCCGCTGCTGGACGCCTGGCTCGGCTAGAGCTCGGGTGGCGGCACGCGCTCGACGACCGCGCACCGGCGGCGGTCGTGCGGATAGGGAGAGGCGGTGACGCGGACGCAGCGATGCGCCTGCCCGTCGAGCTCGAGCGTCTCGCCGGCAGCGGGTGCGGCGCCGTCGCGCTCGAGCAGCCGGTAGCCGTTGTCGACGGCGAGGATCACGTGCGCGCTCTCCGGGACGTCCGCGTCGTCCGTGCCGTCCGCGCCGGCCTGAGCGAAGCGGTCTGTCGCACGCACGAGCTCGTCCTCGCGCTCGCCCACCGTCTGCGCGCGGCGTTCGAGCGCCTGCTCGCGCTCCCGCACTACCTGCTCCCGACGCTCGAGCGCCGCGCCCTTCAGCTCGACCGCGCCGAGCTCGCGCGCACGGTCCTCGGCCCGGCGCTCGGCCTCCGCGACCGCCGCTTCGCGGCGGTCGAGCTCGCTCGCCCGAACGGAGAGGTCCGAATGCCGGACGTCGAGCTCCGCCGCGCCTTCGCGCAGCACCTGTTCGACCCGTGCGTGCAGCTCCCGTGCGCGCGCCTCGCGCTGCTCGAGCTCCGCGACCGCGGCCCGGAGCTCGGCCGCGCGGGTCTCGAGCTCCCGGCTGTGCTCCGCGATCAGCTCCGCGATCGCGTCGCCGGCGTCGGTCGGCACGAAGAGCGACCGCAGACGACTCCGCATGCCCTCCTCACCCGTGGGGCGCCCGGGCCAGTGCTCCCAGTCCGGATCGTGTGGTTGAGGTCCCTGCATGCGGGTGTCGCTCGTGTGGACGCGCCGGCGACGCACCCTCAGCCGTCGAATTTGGAATGAGCCGCCGGCGCTCTCTGCCGTTCGGCGCATCGCCTCCGCCTCCTCCCTCCCCGTTCGGGTGGAGGAATACTCACCGATCGGGGGACGCTCGCGCGGCGGGTACGGCCTTAGCTACGAGCATGGACGCCTCAGGTGCTCGCTTGCTCGCCGCGCGGATCGCCGCCGGCGTGCGTATCGGTGCCGTGATCGAGCTCGTCGCGGACTCCGGATCCGACCTCAGGGCCGGCGACCGGGGCGTCGTGCGCGAGTTCGACGCAACCGGTGCAGTCGTGGTGGAATGGGAGCGCGGCTTCGACAGCGCGATCGATCCTCGCTTGACCCCGTTCCGCTCGCTCGCTGCCTAGCAGCGAGCTGAACACCCACACAGATCCCCAACCCCGGCCTCCTCGGAGGCTGGTCCCGCGCGAAGACGCACCTCGTCGTTGGCAGGTGTCCGACTGAAGTCGGACACCAACTGTGGGGTGGCTTCGTGTGGTGTCCGACTTCAAGTCGGACACCAGCCGCCCGAGACCGGCTCGCGGGTGCCGACGTCTTCGGAGCGGCTGGTCCCGCGAAGACGCACCTCGTCGTTCGGCCCGTGTCCGACTGAAGTCGGACACCAGTGTGGGGTGGCGGCTTCGTGTGGTGTCCGACTTCAAGTCGGACACCAGCGGCCGGGGACCGGCTAGCGGGTGCCGATGTCGAGCGTGACGACCCACGTGGACAGGCCGCCGAAGACGCCGGCGGCGGCTGGGTCGTGCAGAACAGCGATCCCGGCTTGCGAGAACCGGCGCGAGAGGAGGTTGGCGCGGTGCGGAGGCGAGGCCATCCACGACGAGACGATCGCGCCGGCGTCGGGCCTCGCGCCGCCGAACATCGCGAGGTTCTCGCCCACCGTCCATGCGCTCGTGCGCGGCGCGTAGACGGCCTTGAGGCGCTTCCAGAACGGCGCGCCGCTCTTCGACTCGTGCGCGAAGAACCCGTTCACGACCATCGAGCGAGAGTGACCGACCGCCGCCTGGGTGAGCCTATCCGACGCGCTCAGCCGTGGGAGGCCGTGGCCGGCACGGAGCTCGTTGATCTTCTGGAACACGAGGCTCTCGAGCGACGGCTCGCGCTGCGCCGTGGCGTGCGCGTCGGTGCCGCCCGCGGCGCCCAGCGGGACCGCGAGTGCGACGAGCAAGGCGACGATGGAGGCGCCCCTGAGCATCCCGCACCTTATCGTCTCCGGAAGCCGATCAGTGCTACCCCCGAAAGGGGGCCTTTACCCCTTCCGAGTGGTGCGGCGCACGCTACGGGTGGCTCGGGTGCCCGTCGTCGTTCTCGTCTTTGTGAAGCCCGAGCTTGAGGCCTTGCTCCATCGGATTCGCGGCGTGCGAGGACGGGTGCTCGGACGCCGAGCCCGTGCCGTCGGAGGAGCCGGACGTTTCGCCGGTCGAGCCCGAGCTCGAGCCGCCCGACGGGTCGCCGGCGGGGGTAGTCGACGAAGGCGTGGTGACGGGCGGCGTCGTGACCGGCGGCGTCGACGGGGGAGAGCTCGCCGGCGGGGTACCCGTCGCAGGGCCGGCGGGCGCGGAGCCCGAGCCGCCGGTTGCCGACGACGTCGAGGTAGAAGGCGGGGTGTCGCCGCTCGGCGCCGACGTGCCGGTGCCCGACGAGGCGTCGCCCGTGCTCGGCCCCGGAGCCGGAGACGTGGTACCGGACTTGCTCTTGCCGGGTGCGGGCGCCCTGGGCGCCGGCGTCTTCACCGACCTCTCCGAGCCGCCGGTGGGTCCGGCGGTCTCAGGCGTGGGGACCGGCTTCGATGCAGCCGGGTGGGTCGGAACCGGCGGGGTTGCTGCGCTGTGCGCCGGGGCGCTCGACGTGGGGCTCGGGGCGCTCTCGGCGGCTGCCGAATGCGTCTCGCTCGTCGAGGGAGCCGGTGTGACGCCGTCACGCCTGCTACCGGTGACCGACCCGGCGCGCCGTGACAGGTGCGTGGCTGATCGACCCGCCTTGTGCCGGGTCGTCGGGTGCGTGGTGGCGACGACGGGCTTCGGCTTCGCGGCAGAGCCGGGGGCATTCTTCGGAACGGCCGTGAGAGGCGCGGACGGCGCGTCCCGCAGCGTCTGGACGCCTTTGTAGCCGACGCCGGAGGCGACCGCGATGGTGGCGGCGATCGCGGCCACCTTGAACGCGATCCCGCCCACGAGCGAGCCCCCGACGGCGGCACCGCCGGTGGCCGTGCCCGCGCCCGCGGCTCCGGTGGCCGTCGCGGTCGTGCCGGAGCCCGTGGCACCGAGGCCGATCGTCGGCAGCGACGTCGCCGCGGCCGCGCTCGGAGCGCCCTTGAACAGCGCGAGGCCGATCGGCAGCGGGAGCAGCGCCAGGCCCTTGAACGCCTTGCGCTGGCGCGCCTCGGTCTTCGCGAGACGTGCGCAGTCGGGGCAGTCGGCGAGGTGCTCGTCGAGCCGCCGGCGCTCCTTGCGGGAGAGCCGGCCGTCGAGGCGCTTCGAGATCGCGAGCTCGGCGTTCTGGCACGTGACCACGTTCTCGAGCTCGTCTGCGAGTGACCGGCGCGCCCGGAAGAGGAGCGTCTCGAGGGCCGAGGTCGACAGACCGAGGAGGATCGCGATCTCCCGGTACGACCGGCCCTCGAGCTCGCGCATCACCAGCGCCTCGCGTTGCGTCTCGGGGATGCGCTGGAGCGCCCGCACGAGCTCCTCGAGCTCGACCCCGTCGTCTTCGTCGGAGCTGTCTGGGACGTCGGTCTCGAGCTCGACCAACGCAGGTCGCGCCGCCGCCTGGCGCCAGCGCTGGCGCACGAGGTTGTGCGCGATCACGATGAGCCAGCGGGACGGGTCCTCCGGCGTCTCGCCGCGCTCGAGCGCCCGGAGCGCGTTGACGAACGTCGTCTGTGTGACGTCCTCCGCGTCGGCGTGGTTGCCGAGCACCGCGTACGTGTAGCGGTAGACGTCGCCGACGTGCTGGCGGTACAGCTCGTCGAGCGCGGCGTTTGCGCGCGCGGTTGTCTCGAGGACAGCCATGTGTCGGCCCTCACGATGGCCAAAATTTGCGCCGTCTGCATCCCCCTTACGAAGTCTTTACAAGTCTGCGCGCAAGTTTCGAGGCGGCATCGCATCTTCTCGGGTGAAGGCCCACGAGATGCCCAAGACCCTCCCCCTCATCGCCGTCCTCTCCCTCGCGATCGTCGTGCCGGCTCATGCGGCCGAGCCGGCGGCGACGCCGAGGAACGCGGCGCAGTGGTGCATGGCGTGGCGGGCCGGAACGCAGACGGAGAAGCTGGCGGCGTTGTTCCCCACAGCCGGGGGCTACGCGTTGACGTTCACGTCGAAGACAGGACAGGGGATCACCAAGAAGGGCGTCTTCGGTCGGTGCGTGTCACTGACGACGAAGAAGCTCGCGGTCGAGAGACGAGCGGCTCGGGGGGGCGCAGGCGGCGCGACCCTGAAGGCCCGGTGCCGCTCGGACCTCGCCATCGACGGCTCGGCCTACGGAAACCTGGGCCGGTGCATCTCAGACGGGGGACGGCTGATCAGGTCGTAGCGGGCCCCGGCAGCGACGCGCTCGCCCCACAGTGGGGGGTGGGGGGAGCGAAGTCTGGGAGGGCCTTTGTGCCCTCCCTCGTCGTTCGAGGCAGTGCTCGTGCGGGAGGTCGCAGGTGTCCGACTTGAAGTCGGACACCTGCGAGCTGCACGAGGCGTAGGGACACCGGCCCCCGGCGGGAGGTGTCCGACTTGAAGTCGGACACCTGGTTCGCGGCGACGCTCAGTGCTCGTGGGGGAGGTCGACGGTGTCCGACTTGAAGTCGGACACCTGCGAGCTGCACGAGGCGTAGGGACACCGGCCCCCGGCGGAGGTGTCGACTTGAAGTCGGACACCGGGGCCCCGGCGACGCTCAGCGCTCGTCCGGGACGACGCGCGGCAGGGCGAACGTGAGCATCGTCGGCCCGCCCGGGGCGCTGTCGATCTCGAACGACCCGCCGAGCATCCGCACGCGCTCGCCGATCCCGACGATCCCGAGACGTCCCCGCTGTGCGGCGCGTGCGAGCGCCCGCCCGACCTCGAATCCCTGACCGTCGTCGACCACCCGGACCTCGATCGAGGAGCGTCGCATCCGCAGCCGGATCTCGACCGTCGACGCGCCCGAGTGCTCCTTGACGTTCGAGAGCGACTCCTGGATCGCCCGGTAGACGGCGATCCTCTGGGCCGAGTTGAGCGACTCCGGGTCGCCGCGGATCTCCAGCGTCGCGTCGATCCCTGAGCGCTCGATGAACGCGTCCACCTCGCGGTGGAGGATCTCGCCGAGCGGCCGCGACACGATGCTGCGCGACTCGAGCGAGCGCGAGAGCTCCCGGAGCTGGCGGTCGAGCTCGACGACGCGCGCGAGGAGGTCGTCGAACCGGCCGACGGCGCGCTCCCGGTGCGTCTCGAGGAGGAACGGGTAGACCTGGTCGCGCAGATGGGTGATGTCCGCGCCGAGCGCGAGAACGTCCTGGATCGCCCCGTCGTGGAGGTCGAACCCGATCCGCATCAGTCGCTGCTCGCCCGCCGAGACGAGGATTCGCTCCCGCTCCGCGGAGCGCTCGAGCAACAGCTCGCGCTCGAGCACGGGCGCGAGGGCGCCCGCCGCCACGGTGAGGTACGCGTCGACCCGGTCGTGGGCGACCTGGACACGGGCGACGATCGCGGCGCACGGCTCGGTGAAGCGCCGCACGACGACGGAGCGAAGCGCACGTCCGCCGAGCAGCGTGAGCGAGCCTCCGCGGCGCAGCGCCGCCCGCGCGGTCGCGCGCGCCCGACGGCTCTCGGCGCCGTGGCCGATCACGACCAGGGGCTCGATGTTCCCGCCCTCGCCGCGCCAGAGCGAGACCTCTCGCGCGATCCCGAGCTGGACGAGCAGCCTCAGCTGGAGCTCGCACGCCGTTAGCGGCGGCAGCTCCAACAGATACGGGCTGGTGGACGCGACCCGAAAGAGCTCGAACGACGCGGCCTCCTGCGGCTCCCCTCGCGCCTCCGCGAGGGTGGCAACCGCGATCTGCGCGTCGACCGCGTCGAGCTCCCCTTCGGCCGCCAGCGAGGCGACGACGGCGCCGGCGTAAATGCTCGTCGCGAGACGGTCGGCGGCATCGGTGGCTCCGGCGCCCTCGTACGCCGCGAGCGCAAACCGGTGCGCGGACCTGAGGAACGGCTGGACTCGGCGCTCGGCGTCGGCGAGCAGCGTCCCGTGGACGCTTTCCAGGCGTGCTGCACCACCATGGGAGGCGGCGACGACGAGCCGTGGGCGCCCGTCGGCGCGCACGGTGCGCTCGCCGGTCCGCGCGAGGGAGGCCATCAGGAAGGCACCGTCCTCACAGCCGCACTACCTCGTCTCGCATAGATCGATCCCTTCGCCTGACGTCTGCCGGTGGAGGACGCCGTCCGACCGCACCCGATGTGGCTCGGCCGACCCGGCGAACTTCGGTTTCCACATCTGCAGCCTCGATCCTTGCCCCGAGCCGCTGCGGGAGTACGGAAGTTCTACACCGCCTTGCGTGCAAGCGCGCTCTCGACCGCGGCGACGACCCCGTCCGTCTCGTCCCACTTCTCGTAGATCCGCGTGCCCACGGGCGCTCGCTCGGAGGCGCTCTCGCCGACGAGCAGGACGGTCGCCTCGGGGCGCCGCACGCGCGTGACGTGCGCGAGCCGTAGTCCCTCGGTGACCGCGTCGCCCGTGTCGATTACGACGACGTCTGCAGACTCGCCGCCGGCGGCGTCCGCCGCGCCGGAAGGCGGCACGCTCGCGACGACGTCGATCCCCTTCCCGTCGAGCAGGAAGCGGACGAGCTTCACGTAGCGCTGGTCGCGGCTCGCGAGCACGACGGCGCCGCGCCGCTCGCCGAGGCCCCCTTCGACGGGCTCGATGCCGATCGGGATCTCGTCGGTCGACGCCCTCGCTGCCCACGCCACGCGGTCGCCGAGTGAGAGCCCTCGCCTCGCGCACTCGCCGGACCTGAGCTCGATGACCTCGCGGGCGCCTCGGCACGAGGCGGTCTTGAACGACGGCAACGAAGGGACAATCTTGACCACGACCTGATCCGCGTCGAGGAACACGACGTCGATCGGGAAGCGCATGAACGCCGTGTGGATCGACCAGGCGGGCCGCAGGAGCACTCCGTGGCCCGACGGGAGGTCGCGCTTCCCGAGCAACCCGCGCAGCCGGCGCATCGTCGAGTCCGCGACGACGACCGAGTCCGCAACGACTCGGCCGTCCTCGCGGCGCAACGTCAGGTTCGGGACGGGGCGCACGCTAGGCGTACCGCCGTCGTCACAGCGCGTCGGCGATCCGGATCATCACCGGGAGGAGGATCACGATGAAGAGCGACGGGAAGATCAGAAAGAGGACGGGGAAGAGGATCTTGATCGGCGCCTTCTGGGCGCGCTCCTCCGCGTACGCCCTCTGTCGCTTTCGCATCTCGACCGCGAGGTTGCGCATGATGTGACCCGTCGACACGCCCATCGTCTCGCCCTGGGCGATCGAGCGGGCGAACATCCGCACGCCGGGTGTGTTCACGCGGCCCAGGAGGTTCTCGAGCGCTTCGACGAGCGTGAGGCCCATGTTCTGCTCCTGCAGGGTCAGGCGGACCTCACCCGACAGCGGCTCCTTGATCTTCGTCGCAGCAAGGCGGAGGGACTGGGGGAAGCTGAGACCCGCTTCGAGCGTCACGACGAGGAGGTCGATCAGGTCCGGGAGCGTGCGCTCGATCTGATCGCGGCGCTTTCGCCCTCGCTGGTCCACGATCATCGTCGGGAGGAACCACCCGAGCCCGACCGCGGCCATCGTTCCGAGCACGACGAGCCAGCCCGCCATGCCGCCCCCGATGCCCAGGACGACCCAGAAGAACGCGCCGCCCAGGGCCCCCAAGAACTGGGTGCCGAGCAGCTTCTCCGGCGATGTCGTGTACATGCCGGCGGCGATGAGACGCGCTCGATAGTCGCGCCCCTTGAGCCGGCTGAATCTGGTCCCGAGCCACCGCCCGAGCCGGCCGGTGAGGTCGTCGAACCGGGCCCGGAGGTCGACCTCGGACTCGGCGCCCTTCTCGGGCAGCGTGCCGCCGAAGCCGTAGTGACCGATCTGCTCGATCGTCTCGGTCGAGGGGCCGGCCGGGGTCATGACGCCGCGGAGGAGCAACGTCACGCCGATCGCGAGGAAGAAGAGGCCGATGACGAAGATGAAGTGGATCACTTGCTCAGAGCTCGATCGAGACGATACGACGGATGATGTAGAAGCCGACGGCTGCCATCACGATCGCCGCCACGGAGGCGACCTGGCCGATCACTTGGTGGGCGAGTGGGTCGAGGTAGTCGGGGTTCGTGACGAGAAGGAAGAGCAGGACGCCGACGGGCACGCCCGCCACCACCCAGGAGGTGAACTTGCCCTGGGTCGTCAGCACCCTCACGAGGCGCCGGATGTCCATTCGCGCACGGATGTTCTTGGTCACCTGGTCGAGCACCTCGGCCGTGTTGCCGCCGGCCTCGCGCTGGACGAGGGCGAGCACCGCGACCTGGTCCATGTCGGTCGACTGCATCCGCTTCGCCGTCACCTCGAGCGCTTCGTCGAGCGCGATCCCGAGCTGCTCGTCGGTGACCACGCGGCGAAACTCGCGCTTGGACGGTTCGGGCGCCTCGTCGGCGACGACGCCCATCGCATTCGCGAGGCTGTGCCCTGCACGAAGCGCCGAGGCCAGCACGTCGAGGTTCTCAGGGAGCTGCTCGGCGAAGTTGTTCCGTGTCGCGCGCGCCTTGTTGCGCACCCAGATGTTGAGCCCGACCGGCGGGGCGGCGGCGAGGACGAACCAGAGCGGGCCGACCAGCACGGCCGCGAGCACGCCGAGCAGGAGGCCCGCCAGCGCCGACAGCCAGAGCATCTTGGCCGGCTCGTACGGGATCTGCGCAACGTCGACGTCCTCGCTGAACCCCTCGACCCAGCGGACATTTCTTCGCTGTTTCTTCTCCCCGATCGTGGCGAGCAGCGCGTCGACCTCCTTGCGACGTTCCGCGGCCTGCTCTTCGGCGGGCAGGGTGACGAACTCCCCGAGCCGCGCGACGAGCGCCTTGTTCGAGCGGAGGCTCCAGAGCGCCCGGGCCGTGAACACGACGAGGACGATCACGAGCCCCACCACGAGCGGGATCAGCGCCCAGGACTTGAAGAACTTGTCCTTGAAGGCGGGTTTGTACGGGGCCGCCGTGCCGGTCGACGGGCTCGTGTACGAGAACGAGACGGGCTCGACGCCGACGACCGCGACGTTCACGTCCACGTTCTGGTCGGGCCGGGCCGCCGAGCGGTAGCGGATGAGGTACTCGTTGCCGAGCTGGAACCCGAGCTCGTCGTAGATCTTCGTGAGCGCCTCGGGCGAGGTGGCCGCGGCATACGTGGCGCCGGTCTCGTCTGCGATCTTCTGGAGGTCGCCCCCGTTGAAGTCCGGCGACTCGATCCCCACCGTGAACACGCGGATCTTCTGCCCTTGGAGCTGCGCGAGGGCGGAGTCGAGGGTTGTCGAGCTGCCCACGTCGGCGCCGTCGGAGAGGAGCACCACGCGCGCGGCCCCGAGCGCGGAGCCGCGCACCTGCGCGACCGCCGCAACGAGCGCGTCGTTGATCCGGGTGCCTTCGGCGAGCTTCGGTGGTTTCGCGAGGACCGCCTTGATCTTCTTCCGATCGGTCGTGAGCGGCAGCGCCACGGTGGGGCGGGTGTTGAAGAACACGACAGAGAGCGGCTGGCCGGGGTTGCGAGCCGCGAAGGCCCGCGCCGCGGCCATCGCGGAGCCGATCGAGCCCTTCATGCTGTTCGAGGCGTCGATCAGCAGGACGGTGCCGATCCCCCCGGCGGAGGCCGACGAGAGCACGCTGAGGTTCTTGACAGGCTTGCCGTTCTCGCGCACCTTGACGTCATCGGTCGTCAGTACGGAGCTGCGCTTGCCGGGGAGGGTGACGACATACGCGCGATCGGGGAAGAGCGCGCTGCCTGCCTCGACGACCTGGACGCCGCCGGAGCCGTCTGCGGCCGCCGCCGGGTATGCAGCGAGGGCTGCGACGGCAGCGATCAGCGCGAGGACGATGAAATGCGCGGCGCGGCTCACCGGCGGAGATCCGCAACGTTCGTGGGGACCGGCCGGTGCGAGAACAGGCCGGCGGGCAGCTCGATCCCGCGCTTCGCGAACTTGTCGAGGAAGATCGGTCTCAGGCCGGTGGAATGCAGTTTCCCGTTGATCGTGCCGTCGGGGGCGAACGAGTCGACCTTGAACTCGAAGATGTCCTGCATGGTGATCACGTCCGACTCCATGCGCTGCACCTCGGCGACCCCGGTCACTCGGCGGGAGCCGTCCTCCATGCGCTCGATGTGGACGATCATGTCGAGCGCCGACGACACCTGCTGCCGGATGGCCCTCACGGGGAGGTCGTAGCCGGCCATCAGCACCATCGTCTCGACACGCGCGAGCGCATCGCGCGCGCTGTTCGCGTGGACGGTCGAGAGCGATCCGTCGTGGCCAGTGTTCATGGCCTGGAGCATGTCCAGCGCCTCGGCGCCGCGCACCTCCCCGACGATGATCCGATCGGGGCGCATACGCAGCGAGTTGCGCACGAGGTCGCGGATCGGGATGGCGCCCTCGCCCTCGATGTTCGGAGGCCGCGCCTCCAGCCGGAGCACATGCCGCTGGTTGAGTTGGAGCTCCGCCGCGTCCTCGATCGTCACGATCCGCTCGTTGTCGGGGATCGCGGACGAGAGAGCGTTGAGGAGCGTCGTCTTGCCGGAGCCCGTGCCGCCAGAGATGAGGACGTTGAGCTGCGCCTGGATGCAGCGGCGCAGGAAGTCGACGGATTCCTCCGAGAGCGATCCGAGGTTGACCATGTCCTGCATCCCGAGCCGCTTGCGAGAGAACTTCCTGATCGTCAACAGCGGGCCCGAGAGCGAAAGCGGCGCGATGACCGCGTTGACACGCGAGCCGTCCAGCAGTCGGGCGTCGACCATCGGCGAGGACTCGTCGATGCGGCGCCCGACCTGCGCGACCATCCGGTTGATGATCCGCCTCAGGTGCGAGTCGTCGCCGAACCGGACGGTGGTCTCGTACAACCGCCCCTGGCGCTCGATCCAGATCTCGCTGGGCCCGTTGACCATGATCTCCGTGATCGAGTCGTCGGCCAGAAGCCGCTCGAGCGGCCCGTAGCCGAGGATGTCGTCGGCGATCTCCGACGTCAGCCGCTCGCGGTCGTCGCGCGAGATCCCGGTCTGTGTGGAGAGGTGCCGGCGGATGTCGGCGAGCACACGGTCGCGCATGGCGACGGGGTCGAACACCTGACCCGTCATCTGCGGCCCGAGCTCGGTGATCACGAGCATGTGGATCTCGTTCTTGAGGTCCGCGAACGGCTCCTTGGTCGGCGGCGGCGCCGACGTCTTGGGACTGGTGGTGACGAGTCGCTCGTGGAGCTCCATGGCTTAACTCCTTCTCAGGCGAAACAGGGATCGGCGAGGCTCGGCCTTGGCCCTCACGGGCTCCGCCGCGCCCGCAGGCGCGGCCGACGGCTCCGACCCCGTGAACAGGGCGGCCAGCTCGTGGAACGAGGCCGCCGCGTACGACTGCGGCCTGGAAAGGGTGATCGGGACGCCCTCGTTGACCGAACGCGGGATCTCGCGGTCGGACGGGATGAAGATCTCGGGCTCGGACCCGAGCACGGTCACGACGTCGTGGTGCGAGATGCCCACGCGCGTGTCGGCGCGGTTCAGCACGAGCCTGATCTTGCTCGGGTCGTAGTCCATCAGGCTGAGCGTCTCGAGGCCCAGCTTCGTGTTCTTGAGCGAGAGCGAGTCGAGCGTCCCGACCATGACGAGGTCGGAGCTCGCGTCGATCGTCGCGATCACCTCGGCCGTGAAGCCCGGCGGCGTGTCCGCGACGACGAAGTCGTACGTGCGGCGCGCGACCACGAGCACGTCGCGCAGCAGGTCGATCGTGAGGGCGCTCGCCTGGTCGGGCCGTGCAGGCGCGAGGAGCACGTCGACGCCCGTGTCGTGCGTCATGACGTAGTCGGCCAGCTTGTCCTCGTCGAGGCCGCCGGGCGAGATCGCCAGGTCGTACATGGTCTTCTCGGGGGGGAGCCCGAGGCAGAGCGCGACGTCCCCGAACTGCAGGTCGAGGTCGATCACGAGCACCTTCTGTCCCGCGAGCGCGAGCGCCGTGGCGAGGTTCGTCGAGGTGAGCGTCTTGCCCGTCCCGCCCTTCGGGCCGAGCACGCAGACCAGCCGACCGTCCTTGCCGCTCTGCTCGGTCCCGCGTCCGGGGTGCCGGGCGATCGCGATGCTCATCGCGAAGCGGAGCTGCTCCTTCGTCTGCGGGAAGATCGCCATGTCCGCCGCGCCCGCCTCGAACGCCCGCCGAAGGAAGCCGTTCGGCGAGGTCGAGGCGAGCACGATGATCGGCACGCCCGGCGCGGCGCGGTGCGCGCCGTCGATGATGTGGAGCGAACGATCGTCCTCACGACCCTGGCACGCGACCACGAGCAGGTCGGGCTGGTCCTTGAGGAGGGTCCGGACCGTCTCGTCCACGCCCTCGGTCATCGCGACCAGGGTGAAGCTCGCGTCGTCGGGCAGGGCCCGCTGGACGTCGAAGGCGTCGAGGCCTTCGACTGCGACGAGTGCGCGGATCGAGTGATCCATCGGTCTGCCTACCGCTTCTTCTGGCTGGTGATGAGAGCCTGGAGCTCCTGCGTCGTGATCGCCTTCCTCGGAGGCTCCTTCGCGTCCCCTGCCGGGCGAAGCAGGAACCATAGCGTCCCGCTGTCGGACGCCAGCGCCATCGTCTGTGCCTCCGGCGCCTTGAGCCTGAGGATCGCCGGCGTGCCGTTCGCCGGCGCGCGCATCACGAGCACGTTCGACGCGAGCAGCCCGAGCACGGTGCCGCCGTTGCCCGCGGTCTCGTAGTAGATGTCGACGTGATCGCCGTTCGAGACGTAGCCCACGAGACCCTGCACGCCTCCAACGGAGATCGCGACCGCCCGCTGCTTCCCGGTGAGCTGCGTGGGCAGCGCGTCGGTGAGGCCGACGCTCAGGTCGGCGGTCGTGATCTGCTGGCCCGGAAAGATGTCCCCGACCGCGACGCGCCCGTTGAGGTACGCGGGGTCGGAGATCGCGCCGACCTTGAGGTCGTCCTTCGCGAGCGTCGCCGCCTGGAAGAGCTGCTTCTCGGCGATCACGGTGCCCGAGGTGCCCTTCGGGATCAGGTTCTTCGCGACGAGCACGGGGCTCGGCGCGGTCGAGTCGTTGACGCTCGAGCGGTACTGGACCAGGTAGGCGATCAGCAGGATCGCCGCGAGCGCCGCGGCGCCGATGCCGAGCGCCAGCGTCCAGCCGCGGGACTGCTGGACCTTGCTCGTGAGGGAGGTGTTCGACACGGTGGCTTCCTTCTCTCTGGTCGGCGGACTGGTTCCTTATCGGCAGGACTAGCGGACGAGTACAGGGGTGCACGGCCTGAGCTGCCCAATCACGCAGATGGAGTGTGGGTCGCCAGGGGCATCGGGGAAGGTGTAGTCGACGAAATAGCCCGAGATTTCGCCCTTCTGGAGGCCGGATTCGTCGGGCACGGCAGGCCCCGGCCCGTCTGGATCCGTGCCCGCACAGGGATTGGTTCCGGCGCCGCCGCTTCCGCGCCATCCTGTGACGTAGAAAGCCGCGAAGTTGAGGACGGGAAGCCCGCCCTGCGACGGGGTGTTCCTGTACGCGCCGTAGGGGACGATGAAGAGGAAGATGACCCGCGGGCTCGGCGTGCTCGTCCCGAGCGCCCACTTGCCGGGGTTGGCTGGATCGTAGTAATTCGGGTT
>Ga0210142_1000010_pt1 | contig 54369 bp, 50 predicted proteins | sample Goodyear_PhragC__FD_184869 | JGI IMG/M metagenome (GOLD analysis project Ga0210142, IMG submission 184869) | Wetland microbial communities from San Francisco Bay, California, USA, that impact long-term carbon sequestration - Goodyear_PhragC_D2... | ecosystem: Environmental > Aquatic > Marine >...
CGCGGCACGCTGCTGCGTCCTCAGTCGCCCCGATACGCCCGCATATCGAGGCTCCCTGCGTCCTTGCATCGCACTCGCGCAGCGCGCCCCGTCGACGAAGCGTCGTTCTGCAACGAGTTCTCAGGCGCGGGGCGGATAGATCGCGGCGGCGTACTCCTCGACCATGCGCGCCGCCGAGAAGCGGGGCCCGTTCGTGCGGAGCGAGCGCTTGACCATGGCGAGCCACGCATGCGGGATCCCGTCGTCGCCGCGGTCGTAGAACAGCGGGATCACCTGCTGCTCGAGCAGGTCGTAGAGCGCGTGGGCGTGCCGGGCGTCCTGCGCCGCCTCGTCCTCCCCGTCGTGACCCGACCCGTCGATCTCCCAGCCGTTGGCGCCCGCCTCGTCGGCCTCGTACCCCTCGTACCACCACCCGTCCAGCACGCTGAGGTTGAGCCCGCCGTTCGCGGCCGACTTCATGCCGCTCGTGCCGCTCGCCTCGAGCGGAGGCCGCGGGACGTTCAGCCACACGTCGCAGCCGCCGACGATGGGCGCCGCGACGGAGAGGTCGTAGTTCTCGAGGAACGCGACCCGAGAGGTGATCCCGACAGCGTGCGAGAGGCCGAAGACGTCCACGAGCATGTGCTTCGCGTTGTCGTCGAGCGGGTGGGCCTTGCCGGCCACGACGAGCTGGACGGGCGGGCCGTCGGCGAAGATCCGGCGCACGCGCTCCGGGTCGTACGTCAGCAGGAAGAGCCGCTTGTACGTCGCGATCCGGCGAGCGAAGCCGAGCGTCAGCGTGTCCGCGGTGAAGGTCTCCGCGACCGCCTTCACGCTCTCCGGGTCCTCGCCGCGCAGGAGACGGTCCTGCACGCTCTTCACCTTCACGTAGTCGACGAGGTGACGGCGCGCGTCGTTCCGCGCCGCCCACAGCTCGTCGTCGGGGATCTCCTCGACCGGGGCCCAGGTCGCCGGGTCGGACGCGCGGTGCACCCAGTCGTCGCCGAGGTGGCGGTCGAGCAGGGCGCGCATGGGGCCGGAGAGGAACGTGGGGAGGTGGATGCCGTTCGTCACGTGCGTGATCGGCACCTCCTCGGCGGGCCTGTCGTCGTAGAGCGGCCGCCACATCTCGCGTGCGACCTGCTCGTGGCGGAGGCTGACCCCGTTCGCGCTGCGCGAGAGCCGCAGGGCGAGCGGCGTCATCCCGGGCCACTCGTCCGTGCTCGGCCGGCTGCGGCAGAGGTCGAGGAACCTCTCTCCGTCCATCCCGAGCCGTGCCGGGAGGTCGGCGAACGCGTCGAGGAACGAGGCCGGCTCGTAGGCCTCGTTCCCGGCCGCGACCGGGGTATGCGTCGTGAACACGCAGCGCGCGCGGGCCGCCGCGAGCGCGTCGTCGAGCGCCTCCCCCTCCGCGACCGCCTGCGCGGCGAGCTCGAGCGCCGCGAGCGCCGGGTGGCCCTCGTTGAAGTGCAGCACACCCGGCTCGATGCCGAGCGCGCGGAGCATGCGCACGGTCCCCATCCCGAGGAGCCCGTACTGGCCGAGCCTGGTGAGGGGGTTGCCCTCGTAGAGCCGGGCCGTGATCCAGCGGTCGACCGGATCGTTCTCGTCCAGCTCCGTGTCGAGCAGGTACAGCGGCACGCGGCCGATCTCGACCCGCCAGACGTGGAACGCGATCTCGCGTCCGAACAGCGGGAAGGTGAGCCGGAGCGGCGCCCCGGCGGGGTCGAGCACCTGCACCGTCGGGAGACGCTCGGGCATGATCTGGAGCCAGTACTCGTGCTGGAGGCCGGCCCGGTCGACGCGCTGCTGGAAGTAGCCCTTGCGGTAGAGCAGCCCGACCCCGATCATCGGCAGCGCACGGTCGCTCGCGGCCTTGAGGATGTCCCCCGCGAGCACGCCCAGGCCGCCCGAGTAGATCGGCAGCGAGCGGTGGATCCCGAACTCGGCGCAGACGAACACGACCGGGCCGTCGAGACCCTCGATCGTCGCCTCGGGCCGGGCGCGGTCGTCCTCCAGCACCCGCGCGAGCCGCGCGATCCGGTCGCGGGTCGTCGGGTCCGAGACGGCCAGGGACGCCGTGTGCGGCGCGATGTCCGCGAGCTGGCGGACCGGGTTGCGCGCGTTGATCTCCCACGCGTGCGGGTCGAGCGAGCGGAAGAGCTCCCCTCCGTCGGGATCCCAGGCCCAGCGGTAGTCGAGCGCCACCCGTGCGAGCGGGGCCAGCTCCGGCGGCAGCCGCAGCGCGAGCTCGGCGGCGCGCTCGTCGGCCTCCCGTGCCCCGGGGAGCGCCGCCACGTCGACGAGTCGGGTCGTGCTCACGACCGCCCCACGCTAGCGAGGTTCGTCCGGGCTCGGCCGGAGGACCTGCCGGGCCGCTACGCGAGCTGGGAGGCCAGCACGACGTAGTTCACCAGCGTGCCGATCTCGGGCACGTGGATCTCGACCCAGTGGCCCGGCTGCAGGTTGACGTCGTCCGGGGGGACGAGCCCCGCGCCGGTGAGGAGCACCGTGCCCGGCGGAATCGGGTTGTCGCGCACGAGCCACGAGGCCAGCTCGGCGAACGACCGCTCCATCTCCGCGGTCGTGGCGCTCTCGTGGTAGAGCACCTCGCCGTCCTCGTCCGAGATCCGCATCGCGATCTCGAATCCCTGCGGCTCGTGCTCGGGCACGTAGATCGCAGGCCCGATCGCGCACGAGCCCGCATAGACCTTGGCCTGGCTGAGGTAGAGGGGGCTCGCGCTCTCGATCTCCCGTGAGGAGACGTCGTTCCCGATCGTGTAGCCGAGGATCGCGCCCCGGTGGCCGAGCACGAGCGCGATCTCGGGCTCGGGAGCGTTCCACGTGGAGTCGCCGCGGATCCCGATCGCGGCGCCGGGGCCCACGGTGCGGCGAGCGGCGGCGTCCTTCAGGAACAGCTCGGGCCTGTGCATCTCGTGGACCGCGGCGTAGACGTCCCAGAACGGGCTCGCGTCCATCCGCGCGCTCCGCCCCCGCTCGTAGGTCGCCCCCGCCGCCCAGACCTCCGGCGGATCGAGCGGGGCGATCAGCGTCAGGCCCGGCTCGAGCTCGAGGCTGAAGGGGTCGACGGGCTCGACGGGCCCTTCCAGGTCGAACGTCTCTCCCTGCAGGAGGCGCATCGGGTCCTCCTGGCCGCGCAGGACGCCGAACTGGCCTTCGCGGTACTCGACTCCGACGGACACGTAGCCCTCAGGGTCGACCCAACGGATGACGCGGCGCATCGACGGCCTGCTAGGAACCGAGCCGGGGGCAGGTACCCGAGGTCAGTGCTCGCGCAGGCCCGCTGCGCGCTGCTCGGCGGCGAGGCGCTCCTCCGCCTCGGCCTCCTCGCGGAACAGGCGGACGAGCAGCCACACCACTGCGGAGAAGAACACGATCGCCTGCTCGGTCGACATGAGGATCCCGCCGAGGTTCTGGTCCTGCTCCGCGGTGATCCCCCAGAGACGCTCCGGGCGATCCTCGTAGTAGCCGTACAGCGGGGGCGAGAAGGTCAGCGCGAGCCCGAGGAAGGCCGAGAAGACGAAGGCCGCGAGCACGTAGCCGATGCGCCCGAGCGTCGCGAGCGAGCGCGGGGTGTCGCAGATGACGGGCCACCAGAAGAGGAGCCCGATCGCGATCAGGACGGCGTGCTCGAGCGCGAGCAGGAGGTCGCTGCGCACGGCCGCGTCGTAGACCGCCCCGAGGTGGATGACGTACCAGACAACGAGCCACGCCGGAAGGGTAATCGCCGGCCGCGTGACCCCCGCGAAGAGGGCGCCTCCCCGCCGGGCGACGGCCGCTCGCATCGCGGGCGTGAGCCCGATCAGCACGATGGGTGGCGCCCAGTCGCTGATCATCACGTTCTGGAGCAGGTGGAAGAGCACGAGGTACTCGATCGCGATCGTCCCGAGCGGCGAGTTGAGCGCGCCGACGATCAGCGCGATCCCGGCGGCGAAGCACCAGGCCCGCCAGGTGGGGCCGGGCTCGCGACGCCAGGCCCGGACGTAGAGCACGGCGGCGACCGCGGCGAGCACCACGAACGCCGGCTCCAGCCTGATCGCCCAGGGAGAGGGCATCAGACGAGCTCGGGCGTCACGGTGCGCGCGGTTCTCGCGCGACGCGCCAGCCGGAGGAGCACGACGATCGCGACGCCGAGGGTCAGCGCCTGCTCGGCCATCATCACGAGCCCCGCGAGCTTCTGGTCGGTGAGGGGCGACAGGCCGAGCAGCCGGTGGGGCTGCTCCACGTAGACGTCGTAGTAGGGCTCGAACCCGAACACGAACGGGTACGAGATCACCTGGCCGATCCAGAAGAGCACCACCGCCAGACCGAGGCGCTCGTTGAGCGAGAGCCGCCCGTGCCGCGCGGGGTCGATCAACAGCGTCCACACGAGCACGCCGACGACCACGAACGAGAGGTGCTCGAAGACGTGCACCGTCGGGTGCCGCAGCGCCGCGTCGTAGGCGGGCGGCAAGTGCCAGGTGACGAGCACGACGAGCCAGAGCGGGATCGCGACCCGCGGCCGCAACAGGAACGAGAGCCCGCGTCGCAGCGGCCGGGCTCGGGCGAGGGGCACCAGCACGTCACGCGGGAGGAAGAACATCGAGAGCGGTCCGCGCACGGCGAGCAGCGCGAGCACCACGCCGAGGTCGGCGATCAGCACGTGCTGGAGCATGTGCGCGGACTGCAGGTACTCCTCCGCGACGGTGTCGAGCGGGGAGACGAGGCCGAGGAGCACGACCCCGACGCCGGCGAGGAAGAGGGGAACGCGGGTCGCGGGGGCGAGCTCGGGTCGCCGCCGGCGCAGCCGCCGCCAGCCGGAGAGGAAGAACGCGGTCGCGATCGCGGCGGCGACGAGCACGAGCGGGTCGAACGACCACGCCTTCCAGAGGTCCCCGGGCGCGGTCGAGCCGAGCGGCGTCACGGGCATCACGGTAGCCCCATTCGCCGTCGCCTCGGGCGGTGCCGGCGCTTCGAGCCCGACTGGATCACAGACGTCCCGGCGATTCCGTCGTCCCAATGGGAGAGGAGATCGTGACGGGGTCAGACGGGACAGGGCCGGTGCCGCCGGACGAGCTGCGCGCGCGCCAGGAGCGGGAGCTCGAGGTGGGCTTCGCGCTTGCGTCGATGGAGGACGCGCTCGCGCGGGAGGCGCTGGAGGTCGGGACGCTGCTGCGCGGGACGGGCATCGAGCTCGATCCGCTCACGTTCGTCGTCATGCGCGTCCTCGAGGTCTGCGTGACCGAGCTGATCGACCCGCTGCACGCGGTCGGCGAGCTGCTCGAGAACGGCTCGCTCGCCCGGTCGGCCGACCTCGCGGCGGACCTCCTCGACCGCGACGCCGCGTAGCGGCCGCACGGCAGCGGGGCCGGCCCGCCCGGGTACGCTGCGGACGTGGAGCACGGGTCGATCGACGAGCTGGAGCGCGCTCTCCGCGACGCGGACTACCTTCCCGATCGCGGGCTTGCGACCGCGCTCTACCTCTCGCTCGCGCTCGAGAAGCCGGTGCTGCTGGAGGGCGAGGCAGGCGTCGGCAAGACCGAGGCCGCCAAGGCGCTCGCGACGACGCTCGGGGCGCGGCTGATCCGGCTGCAGTGCTACGAGGGGCTGGACATGGCGCACGCCGTGTACGAGTGGAACTACCCGCGCCAGCTGCTGCACATCAGGGCGGCCCAGGAGGGCACCGTCGTCCCGGGGCCGGACGGGAGGAGCGTGCTCGAGAGCGAGCTCTTCGGGCCCGAGTACCTGATCCGCCGTCCGCTGCTGGACGCGATCGACTCCGACGACCCCGTCGTGCTGCTGATCGACGAGATCGACCGGGCCGACGAGGAGTTCGAGGCGTTCCTCCTCGAGGTGCTCTCGGACTTCCAGATCACGATCCCCGAGCTCGGGACGATCGCCGCGAGACGCCGACCGGCGGTGATCCTCACCTCGAACCGCACGCGAGAGCTGCACGACGCGCTCAAGCGGCGCGCCCTGTACCACTGGATCGGGCATCCGTCGATCGAGCGCGAGATCGCGATCGTCAGGCTCCGCGTGCCCGGTGTCCCCGAGCGCCTGGCCGCCGAGGCGGCGGCGTTCGTGCGCGGCCTGCGCGGGCTCGAGCTCGCAAAGCCCCCCGGGGTGGCCGAGACGATCGACTGGGCGATGGCGCTGGACGCCCTCGGGCGCCGCGAGCTCGACGCGGAGGTCGTGCAGCAGACGCTCGGCTCGGTGCTCAAGTACCACGAGGACATCGAGGCGGTCCGCGACGCGACGCTCTCGCGCCTGGTCGACGAGGCGCGCGCCGCCGCCGCCTCGCAGTGAGGCGGCACCGTGGCGAGCGGTGACGCGATCGTCGGGCACGTCGTCACGTTCGGCCGCGTCCTCCGGGAGGCAGGGCTCGAGGTCGGCCCCGGCCGCGTGACGGACGCGCTGCGCGCGCTCGAGGCGGTCGACCTCGCGCGGCGCGACGACGTCTACTTCTCCCTCCGTCAGACTCTCGTCTCGCGCCACGACCAGCTCGCGGTCTTCGACCGCGCGTTCGAGGCGTGGTTCCTGCGCGCACCCGTGCTCGCACCATCGCGCGACCGCGAGCCCGAGCCGGTGCTGCGGGCCGTCGAGGCGCCGGCCGACCGCTCCGCCTCCGTCGGGGAGGACGAGCCGGAGGGCGAGCTGCTGGAGCTCGGCGCCTCCCCGCAGGAGGTCCTGCGGGACACGGACTTCGCGAAGCTGACGGAGGACGAGCTGCGGCGTGTCCGCGAGCTGATGGGTCGCATCGCCCGCACGCGCCCGACGCGACGCTCGCGGCGGCGCACGCCGGATCCCAGGGGCGAGCGGCTGGACGTGAGAGCCCTGATCCGCAGGTCGCTGCGTACGGGCGGCGACCCTGTCGACCGGCCGCTGCGGACGCGCAAGACGGTGCCACGCAAGCTCGTGCTGCTTTGCGACGTGTCGGGGTCGATGGACAGCTACGCGAGGGCATTGCTGCTCTTCCTGCACGCGACGGTCGGCGCCGGGCGTGGGGTGGAGGCGTTCGCCTTCGGAACGCGGCTCTCGCGGCTCACGCCGGATCTCGCGACGCGCGACCCCGAGGCGGCGCTCGCGCGGTGCACGGCGGCGGTGGTCGACTGGGGCAGCGGCACGCGGATCGGCGCCTCGCTGCGCGAGTTCAACGAGGTGTACGGTCGGCGCGGCCTCTCCCGCGGCGCGATCGTCGTGATCGTCTCGGACGGCTGGGAGCGCGAGGACCCCGCGCTCGTCGCCCGGGAGATGGCGCGGCTCGCCCGCGCGGCCTACGCGGTCGTCTGGGTGAACCCGCTCAAGGGCAATCCCGACTACCAGCCGCTCGCCGGCGGGATGCGCGCCGCGTTGCCATTCGTCGACAGGTTCGTCGCCGGCCATAATCTCAGGAGTCTCGAGGAGCTGGCGGCCGTGCTCGCCGGCATCGAAAGGAGGCACGCAGCGTGAAGGAGATCCTGTCCGAGGTGGAGGCCTGGCGCGAGGCGGGCGAGAAGGTGGTCGTCGCCACGGTCGTCGGCACCCGCCGTTCCGCTCCGCGGCCGATCGGCACGAGCCTCGCCGTCTCGGAGTCCGGCAAGATGTGCGGCTCGGTCTCGGGTGGCTGCGTCGAGAGCGACGTGTTCGACAACGCGATGGCGGTCATGCGCGAAGGCGAGCCCAGGCTGCTCCACTACGGGATCACGGACGAGATGGCCTGGGACGTCGGGCTCCCGTGCGGAGGCGAGATCGACGTCTTCGTGGAGCCGGTCGAGTGACGCTCCTCGAGCGCCTCGTGCGCCTGCGCGACGACGGGGGCCGCGCCGTCCTGTTCACCGTCGTGGAAGGGGACGGCGTGGGAGCCAAGGCCCTCGTGGTGGAGGACGGCGACACGGTCGGGGACGGGGTGCCCGGCTGGGCGCTCGGCGAGTTCGACGAGCTCGTCCGGCGCGGGCGCAACCGGCTGCTCGAGTCGGACGGCGGCAAGGTGTTCGCCGAGTGGTACGGGCCGCCGCCGCGCCTGCTCGTCTACGGCGCGGTCGACACGGCCGAGGCACTCGCGCAGGGCGCCAAGCTCCTCGGCTGGACGGCCATCGTCGCCGACGCGCGCGCGTCGTTCCTCACGCCGGAGCGGATCCCCTCCGCCGACCGGCTGATCGCCAAGTGGCCGGACGAGGCGCTCGCCGAGGTCGCGCCCGACCACCAGACCGCGGTCGTCGTGCTGACCCACGACGACAAGTTCGACGAGCCCGCGCTGATCGCGGCGCTCCGCACCGAGGCGTTCTACATCGGTGCGCTCGGCTCGCGCCGCAACCAGGAGCGCCGCCGTGAGCGGCTGCTCGAGGCGGGCGTGGCCGAGGACGAGCTCGCCCGGATCAGCGGGCCCTGCGGGCTCGACATCGGCGCCGACACCCAGTCCGAGACGGCCCTCTCGATCCTCGCCGAGATCCTCGCCGTACGAGCGGGACGCGGCGGCGGCACGCTGCGCGACGCGAAGCAGCGGATCCACGCAGAGGTGCTGTAGGTCAGCGGGCGGAGCGCCCGCGGCCCGTCCACCACAGCTGGAACGGCAGCAACGGCCAGAGAGCTAGCTCGCGCAGCGCGGCGCGCGTCGAGCGACCCCGAGGCGAAACCACGCGTACGGCGATGCCCGTCCCGCGGAGGAGCCACCGCATGGCGGCGGCCGCCCGCCGTCCGTGCCACGAGGAGGTGACCACCACCACCTCCCGCGCGCCGACCCGCTGCACGTCGTTCAGCGCGTTCGCGATGTTCTCCACCGTCGTCCGTGCGTCGGGGTCGACGACGACCTCTCGAGCCGCCCCCCGCCAGGCGGCGCGCATCAGCTCCGCCTCCGCATGCGCGCCCGGCGTGCGGGCCCAGCCGGACAGCACGACCACGTCGTCGGCGGTCGACACGGCCGCGGCGCGAGCGAGCCGGGCTGCGCAAACGGGATGGAGCCCGGCGCCGGCGCTGCTCGAGTAGCCGAGCACGACGATCACGCGGGTGGTCACCCGCGCCGGTGGCGCAGCCAGCGGAAGAAGAGCAGCGTGCCGACGACGGTGAGCACCAGCTTCACCGCTTTCGCGCCCTGGAGCTTCGACGCCCCGTGCGACCGCTCGCGCATGTGGACGGCGACCTCCTCCACGCGGAGGCCGGCACGCTTGAGCCGGAGCAGCGCCTCGACCTCGGGCGCGCCGCTCGCGTACGGCAGCGCCATGATCGGCATCGCCTCCCGGTTCGCGGCGGCCATCCCGCTCGTCGGGTCGTGGAACGGGCTCCCGAGCCGGACGTGCATGGCCTTCTGGAGCAGGCGGATGCCGAAGCGCCGTGCGCGCGACGGCGCGTACCGGTCGGCGTCGTAGCCGTCGCTCTCCGCGAAGCGCGAGCCGACCGCGACGTCACAGCAGTCCGAGCGGACGAGCTCGAGCAGCCGGCAAAGCTCGTCGACGGGATGCTGGCCGTCCGCGTCGACCCGGCCGCAGAAGGCGTAGCCGCGCTCGAACGCCTCCTGGTAGCCGGTCGCGATCCCCGCGCGGAGCCCGCGGTTCTCGCCGAACGAGACGACGATCGCTCCGTGCGCCGCGGCCGCGGCGGCGGTCGCGTCCGTCGAGCCGTCGTCGATCACGAGCACGTCCGCCGCCGGCAGCCCCTCGCGGAGCTCGTCGAGGACCGCCGGCAGGCTCTCCTCCTCGTTCCAGGCGGGAACGAAGACGACCGTATCGGCCCCGGGCACGTCAGGAGCGTAGTTGCCCCGGCATGCGAGCGGGCCCTCGCCGCGGCGTCAGCCGACCGTCCCACCCTGGTCGACGGCCCCCGAGAGCGCCTGGACGACCTCCTCCTGGAGCCACGAGAGCCAGTGGTAGAGGGCGAGCCGGGGAGCCTCCGGGTGGCCTTCGTCGAAGCCGCCGTACGTCTCCTCGGTGATGTCGAGCTGCGTGCCGAGGACGAGGCGCAGGCTCTCGAGCGCGCCGAGCCAGGCGCCGAGCTCGTCCTCTGCGAGCCGGGTCGCGTGCGCGGTCCGCTCGAGCTCGGAGAGCGCGAGGAGCTTCCCCTCGACGAGCCCGGGCCCGACGAGCCGTCCGTACTCCTCGTTCGCCTCGTCGTCGTCGGCGTGCGCGGGCGGGAAGAGCCGGTAGAGCGTCGGCTCGCCTGCGTCGAGCGCCTCCCGCAGCTGGCTCGGGAGCGCTGCCAGGACGTCGCGCTCCTCGGCCGGGAGCTCGACCCTGTACGACCCGTCCCGGCGGCGCCTGATCCCACGTCGCATGCGCTTCAGTCCTGCTGCATCGTCGCCCACAGGCCGTGCGCGTGGAGGCGCGACACGTCGAGCTCTGCCTTCTCCTGCGTGCCGGACGACACGACCGCCTTGCCCTCGTTGTGCACCTGGAGCATGAGTCGCGTCGCCTTCGCGCGCGAGTAGCCGAAGAGCTGCTGGAGGACGAGCGTCACGTAGCTCATCAGGTTGATGGGGTCGTTCCAGACGATCACGACCCAGGGCCGATCCTCGAGCCGTTCGTCCTCGATGGACGGCTCGGGTCTGCGGACGGGCGCCTCGACGACCTGGCTCACGCCGTCAGTGTGACGAGTCCTCCGCCTGGTCGGGCCGCTCTTCCGGCTTGTTGACGTGGGGGACGGGCGTCACGGGGCCGGCGGGGCGCGAGTAGGGCTGGAGTCGCTCGACGATGTTCTCGATCGGGGCGACGGGCGTGTCGTCGTCCTCGTCGTCGAGGTCCTCGTCCCGCGAGAGCAGACGGCCGAGACCCAGGCCGCGCCCCTTGGCGAGCTTGGCGAGCTCGCGCTGCCGGCGACGCTCCTCCTTCTCGCGCTGCTTCTCGGCCTCCGCCTCCGCCTTCGCACGCTCGCGGGCCTGGATCTCGTCGAGCTTGCGCTGCTCTGCCTCCGCCTTCGCACGTTCCCTGGCCTCGATCTCGTCGCGCTTGCGCTGCTCGGCCTCCTCCTTCGCGCGCTCCTTCGCCTCGATCTCGTCGCGCTTGCGCTGCTCGGCCTCCTCCTTCGCGCGCTCCTTCGCCTCGGCCTCGGCCCGCTTGCGGCGAGCGGCCTCCGCCTTCTCCCGCAGCCGCTCCTCCTCCTTGCGGCGCTTCTCCGCCGCCCGGCGCTGACGCCGGCTCCGGCCCTCCTCGGAGCCCGCGTCGGCCTCGTCAGCGGCTTCGTCCTCGTCGACCTCGACCGCGCTCGCATCCACGACCGCCGCGAGCGCCGCGGCCTCCTCCGCCTCGCGCGCAGCGGCCTCCTCGGCCTCGCGCCGGGCGGCTGCCTCCGCTTCGAGCCGTGCCGTCTCCTCCGCCTCGCGCGCAGCGGCCTCCTCGGCCTCGCGCCGGGCGGCTGCCTCCGCTTCGAGCCGTGCCGTCTCCTCCGCCTCGCGCCGTGCGCGCTCCTCGGCCTCGCGCGCAGCGGTCTCCGCCGCGCGGCGGGCTGCGTCCTGAGCGTCGCGCCAGGCTGCCTCCTCCGCCTCCCGCCGGGCGGCTGCCTCCAGGCGCGCGGCCTCCTCCGCCTCACGGCGGGCCGTCTCCTCCGCCTCGCGCCGGGCGGCATCCTCCTCCGCCTTGCGAGCGGCTGCCTCGGCCTCGCGCCGGGCGGCCTCCTCCGTTGCCTCCCGGGCCGCGGCCTCGGCCTCGCGCCGCGCAGCCTCTTCGGCCTCCCGTTGGGCGGCGGCCTCGGCTTCGCGGCGCGCGGCGGCCTCCGCGTCGCGCCGCGTGGCCTCTTCGGCTTCGCGTTGGGCGGCGGCCTCGGCCTCGCGCCGCGCCGCCTCCTCCGCGTCGCGCAACGCGGCCGCCTCCGCTTCGCGGCGCGCGGCCTCATCGGCCTCGCGTCTGGCGGCTTCCGCGGTCGCCTGCTGAGCTGCTGCCTCGGCCTCGAGCCGCGTCGCCTCCTCGGCTTCGAGGAGGGCCGTCGCCTCGGCCGCGTGCCGAGCGTTCTCCGCCGCCTCCCGGAGGGCGGCCTCCGCGGCGGCCCGTCGAGCGGCCTCGTCGGCGCGGCGCGTCGCCTCCTCGGCGTCACGGCGGGCTGCGTGCTCGGCCGCGCGGCGCGCAGCCGCCGCCGCCTCGCGGCGCGCGTTCTCGCGCGCCTCCTGCCGCGCGAGCTCCGCCTCCTCGCCCTCCGCCCGGGCGCGCTCCGTCTCGTCGACCCGGAGGGGAATCACCAGCGCGCGCGGCTCCGGATACCCCGTCTCCGGCTGCCGGCGCAGCTCCGACCGCCGGATCTTCCCGCTCGCCGTCTTCGGAAGCTCGTCGACGAAGGCGATCTCGCGCGGGTACTTGTACGGCGCGGTCACGGTCTTGACGTGCTCCTGCAGCTCGGCGACGAGGTCCGCGGTCGGGTCGTGGCCGGCCCGCAGCACGACGAACGCCTTCACGATCTCTCCTCGTTCGGCGTCGGGCGCTCCGACGACGGCGCTCTCGGCGACGGCGCGGTGCTCGAGCAGCGCGCTCTCGACCTCGAACGGGCCGATCCGGTACGCGGCCGAGAGGATCACGTCGTCCGCACGCCCGACGAACCAGAAGTAGCCGTCCTCGTCGCGGATCGCCCTGTCGCCGGTCACGTACCAGCCGTCGCGGAACGTGGCGTCGGTCTCGTCGCGGGCCTCCCAGTAGCCTGCGAACAGGGTCGGAGGTCGGCCGAAGAGGGCGAGGTCGCCCTCTTCGCCCGGCTCGCAGACCTGCGCGTGCTCGTCGATCACCGCGACATCGTGGCCGGGGGTCGGCAGCCCCATCGAGCCCGGCCGGATCTCCGTGTCGGGCGCGTTCGCCACGAGCAGCGAGTTCTCCGTCTGGCCGTAGCCGTCGTGGACCGTGATCCCGAGCGTGTCCTGGAACAGCTCGATGACCTCCGGGTTGAGCGGCTCGCCGGCCGACACGGCGTGGCGCAGCCGCGGGAGGTGCGCGCTCGCCAACGAGTCGAGCTTCGCCAGCATCCGGTACTCCGTCGGCGCCTGGCAGAGCACCGTCACGCCGAGCCTCGCGAGGAGGCCGAGCCGCTCCTCCGGGTCGAAGCCACCCTGGTGGAGGACGATCTCCGCGCCGTGCGACCAGGGGCCGAGGAGCACGTTCCAGATCGACTTCGCCCAGCCCGTGCCGGCCGTGCACCAGACGACGTCCTGCTGGTGCACGTCGAGCCAGTGCTCCGCCTGGACGCGCGTCGCCCAGGTGTAGGCGTGCGTGTGGACGACGCCCTTCGGGTCCTTGGTGGTGCCGGACGTGTAGAGGATGAACGCCCGCTCGCCGGCTGTGGTGTCCTCGGTCGGCGCGCGGCTCACGTACCGGGCGAGCTCCGCCCGTGCCTCGTCCAGGTAGAGCACCGGGACCGTCGAGTCCAGCTGCTCGAGCATCTCCTCGACCTCGACCTCGCAGGAGCGATCGGCGATCACGAGGCGCGCGCCGGAGTGACGGACCCGGAACGCGAGGTCGCGCGCGCGCAGCATGTCGGAGCAGGGAACCGAGATGAGGCCCCCCTTCAGCGCGCCGAGCATCGCGCCGTGCCAGGCGGGCACCTTGCCGGTCACCACCAGCACGCGGTCGCCACGGTCGAGCCGCGTGCGCAACAGGTGCGCCCAGCGTGCGGCGTCGCCCGCGATCTCGCCGAACGACCGCCTGTCGACGATCCCTTCCCGGTCGACGAACGTCAACGCGGCCCGCGAATGCTCGCGGGCGAGAGGCTCGATCACGTCGCGTGTGAAGTTGAATCGCGCGGGCACCTCCCACCCCTGCGGATAGGGGCCTGCGTGCGGAACCGAGGCTGGCTTGCGGCGGCGGAGAAGCACGTGGACGCCCAGCTCGTCAGCCCGAGGGACCTTCTCGCGTGTCGCGCCCGCCCTCGACCCGGGTCGGCCGGCGCACCAGCGAGTGAATGCTTCCGACAGTCATGTGATCGGTGTCGGATCTCACGCCGAAAAACTTTACTCCGCGAGCCCGTTGGCGGTGGTCGCCTCCATAGCGCGTGCCGTGGGGCGAGCGCGGTGCGCAGCGGCACCCGGCGACCCGGCGTTTGCCGCTCTGTGCTGGTCTTTTGGCCTTCCATTCCCGGGGGAAACGAGTAGGATGCGCGGGCCGAGATGAGAGGTGCATGGACACTCACGCTGGTCGCCGCCGCGCTCGCGGCCCTCGTCGCCGTCGGCGCCGGCACGGCCGCGCGCGGCGACACGGTTCGAGGCGGGGGCGTGGAGCTCGTCCTGCCCGACGGATGGTCGCGCGTCCAGCCTGCCGCGCAGACCGCGCTCGGCGACCCGCGCACCGTGCTCGTGATCGGCACCGACGGGGTGCGGCCGATCGAGACCCCGTGCCAGGTCGCCTCCTACCGCGTTCCCGCCGACGGCGCCGTGGTGGTCGTGATCGGCTGGCGCGAGCCCACCGGCGTCAGCTCGTTCCTCCCGCTCGCGGGCCTGAAGCTGCGTCGCGGGACGTTCGAGTGCTTCGACGCGCGCGGGGCGGTCGCGCAGGTGACCCGCCGCGGGTTCGACTACCAGGTCAACGTCATGGTGGGCGACCGCGCCGACGACGAGACGATCGACGCCGCGCTCGACGCAGCGCGTTCGATCAGTGCCGCAGCCCGGCGTCACGACTGAGCCCGCAGGACAGCGGCCCACCAGCACCTCCGGTGGGCAGGATCCGGTCGTCGCGATGATCGCGGACGACCTGAAGGCCGGCATCACGTGGCTCGAGGAGCCGCTCTCACGCGCTGCCGACGGCCCGCTCGTCGGGCGGACGCTGGTCGTCAAGGATCTGATCGACACCGCGGGGATCCGGACGACGTACGGCTCGCGGATCTACGCCGACCACGTCCCTGCGCGTCACGCCACCGTGGTGGAGCGGGCGCTCGACGCCGGCGCGACGGTGCTCGGGAAGACGAACCTCGCCGAGTTCGCGTGGGGCGTGCTCGGTGCGAACGAGTGGTACGGGACGGTGCGCAACCCGGCCCGCCCGGGACGGACGACGGGCGGCTCCTCGAGCGGCAACGGGGCGGCGCTCGCGGCCGGGCTGTGCGAGCTCGCGATCGGCACGGACACGGGCGGCTCCGTCCGCCTGCCTGCGGCCGCGTGCGACGTGGTCGCGCTGAAGCCGGCGTACGGCGCGATCCCGGTCGACGGTGTGTATCCACTCTGCCCGTCGCTCGACACCGTCGGGCCGATGGCCAGGACGGTCGAGGACACCGCGGCGCTCTGGTCGGTGCTCAGCGGCGGTCGGACGCCCGAGCCCCGACTCGCCGGCCTCACCGTCGGCCTGCTGCGCCGTGCGCCCGGGCTCGCCGACGGGCGGCAGACCGAGACGAGCGACGAGGGCGACTCCTGGGTCCCGCGTCTGCAGGCGCTCGGGGCGCGCGTGGTGGAGGCCGGGATCCCGCCGCCACGCGCCGACACGTGGCCGGTGTTCCTGCACGAGGCGGGGGCCGCCCACGCGGCGACGTTTCCCGCCCGCGCAGAGGAGTACGGCGCGGGGATCCGGGCAAAGCTCGAGTCGACCCTCCGGGTCGGGGCCGATGCGGTCGCAGACGGATATCGGGCGCTCCGCGAGTGGCGGCGCTACGTCCCCGAGGTCGACCTCTACGTCAGTCCCTGCGTGGCGATCGACTGGCCGGCCGAGGACGCGGACGAGCTCGAGGTGCGGCTGCCGTTCTCGTCCTTCACACGCTGGGTCAACCTGGTCGGCTGGGCGGCGCTCGCGATCGGCAACCTGCAGCTCGTGGCGCCCTCGGACGAGGTCGTGCTCGCCGCGGGCCTGGCCTGGGAGCGAGGCTAGGATCGCCGGCGGGTGGCGCGCCTGAACGTCCACGAATGGGGAGATCCGCACGGTGCGGCCGTCGTCTGCCTGCACGGCGTGACGGGGCACGGCGGACGGTTCGGCGCCCTCGCGTCCCGGCTCCCCGGCTTCCGGGTCGTCGCGTTCGACCTCCGGGGTCACGGCCGCTCGACCTGGGAGGCGCCGTGGACCGTCGACGCGCACGTGGACGACCTGGTGGAGACGGCAGCCGGGCTGGGGATCGATCGGGCGACGTGGGTCGGACACAGCTTCGGAGGGCGGCTCGTCGCCGAGCTTGCGGCGCGCCGGCCCGCGGCGCTCGAGCGTGCCGTGCTCCTCGACCCGGCGCTTCACGTCGCGCCGGGCGAGGCGACGACCCGGGCGGAGGGGATGCGAGCCGACGCGTCGTTCGCGTCGCCGGACGAGGCGGTCGACGCACGTCTCGCCGACGGCTCGCTCTACACGACCCCGCGCCCGTTGCTCGAGGCGGAGGCGGAGGCACATCTCGAGCAGGGAAGCGACGCGCGCTGGCGCTGGCGGTACTCGCCCGTCGCGGTGATCGCGGCGTGGAGCGAGATGGCCGCTGCGCCCCCCGCCTACCCGGAGGTGCCGACGCTCGTCGTGCTCGGCGAGCGCTCGTGGATCCCGAACGAGGTTCCGGAGCGCCCGGACCTCCATGTCGTGCGCGTGCCGGCCGGGCACAGCGTCCTCTGGGACGATCTCGAGGCGACCGCCGACGCGGTCGCGGACTTCCTCGACGGGTAGCTACCCGGTCGTCGCGACGAGCCGCTCGTAGGCCGGCAACGTGAGGAACTCCACGTAGTCGGGCTGCGTGGCGATCCGCTCGAAGATCGCGCGCGCGTCCTCGTAGCCCTCGCCGAGGCCGGCGATCTCCTCCTCGGTGATGCGCCGGACGTCCTCCGGGCGCACGCGACCGTGACGGAGCCACTGCCAGATCTGCGAACGCGAGATCTCGGCGGTGGCGGCGTCCTCCATCAGGTTGTTGATCGCGACGGCGCCGGCGCCCTGCAGCCAGGCGGCGAGGTACTGGATCCCGACCGAGACGTTGTTCCTCAGGCCCGCCTCCGTCACCTCGCCGGGCGTCGACGCGACGTCGAGGAGCTCCGCCGGGCCGACGTGCACGTCGTCGCGGGGGCGGTCGATCTGGTTCGGGTGCGCCCCGAGGACACGGTCGAACGACTCCAGGGCGACCCGGACGAGGTCCGGGTGCGCCACCCACGTCCCGTCGAAGCCCTGCGCCGCCTCGCGGTCCTTGTCCTCGCGCACCTTCTCGAGCGCGGTCGCGTTGACCTCGGGGTCGCGTCGCGAGGGGATGAAGGCGGCCATCCCGCCCATGGCGTGCGCGCCGCGACGGTGGCAGGTCTGCACGAGCAGCTCGCAGTACGACCGCATGAAGGGCACGGCCATCGTCACGTCCGCGCGATCCGGGAGCACGAACTCCGGACGGTGACCGAGCTTCTTGATCACGCTGAAGATGTAGTCCCAGCGTCCGGCGTTGAGGCCGGCGGAGTGGTCGCGCAGCTCGTGGAGGATCTCGTCCATCTCGAACGCCGCGAGGATCGTCTCGATCAGCACCGTCGCCTTGATCGTCCCCCGCGGGACGCCGAGCCGGTCCTGGGTGAAGCAGAACACGTCGTTCCAGAGGCGGGCCTCGACGTGCGACTCGAGCTTCGGCAGGTAGAGGTAGCGGCCGTTCCGCGCGTGGTTGCGCAGGAAGTAGAGACCGAAGTCGAACAGCGAGGCGGAGACGGGCGCGCCGTCCACCTCGAAGTGGCGCTCCTCGAGATGCCAGCCTCGCGGCCGCACGAACAGCACCGCGACCTCGTCGTTCAGGGCGTAGCGCTTCTCGCCCGTGTCGAGCGCGATCGTCCGGTCGAGGGCGTCGGTCAGGTTTCGCTGCCCCTCGAGGCAGTTCTCCCAGGTGGGCGAGTTGGCGTCCTCGAAGTCGGCCATGAACACCTTCGCGCCCGAGTTGAGCGCGTTGATCACCATCTTGCGGTCGACCGGGCCGGTGATCTCCACTCGGCGATCGGCGATCTCGTCCGGGAACGCGGCGATCCGCCAGTCCCCGTCCCGTACGCCGGCCGTGTCGGCGAGGAAGTCGGGCAGCTCGCCGTTCCTGAGCCGTTCGAGGCGCTCGGCGCGCCGCGCGAGCAGCTCCGTCCGGCGCTCGCCGAACTCCCGCTGCAGGTCGGTCAGGAGCTCGACCGCGTCTGGCGTGAGGACGTCGTCGGTGACCACGCCGGGGTATCTAGCACGACTGAGGCTCGCGCGGCGAGGCTCAGTCGTGCTCGTGGTCGCGCTCGCAGTGCTCCGGGCACGTGCAGGGAGCGACCTCCGCCCGGGTCAGGATCGGCGGACGCTCGCTCCGGGGAGAGGGTGCCGGCGTGGCGGTCCTGGGCTTCACGGACTTCTCGCGAACGAGATGTTGCGGCGGCGCAGCCGACGCCTTCAGGGATGTGCCCGCCCGCAGGGGGGGATCGAGCGGCGGGAATCCGCTCGCCGGATTCCCGCTTCGCGAACGAATGAGGCTGCTCATGCGGCGCTCCTTTCGGTGGTGAACTGCTGCTCCTCGGTCGAGCCGGTGAGGGCGAGCGTGGAGGAGAGGCCGCCCGAGACCGCCTGCATGACCTGGTCGAAGTAGCCTGCTCCGACCTCGCGCTGGTGGCGCGTGGCGGTGTAGCCCGCCTCCTCGAGTGAGAACTCGCGCTCCTGGAGGGAGACGTACGCCGTCATCGCGTCCTCGCGGTAGCCGCGCGCGAGCTCGAACATCGAGAGGTTGAGGGAGTGGAAGCCGGCGAGCGTGATGAACTGGAAGCGGTACCCCATCGCCGCGAGATCTCGCTGGAAGCCGGCGATCTGATCGTCCGCCAGGTGCCGGCTCCAGTGGAACGACGGCGAGCAGTTGTACGCGAGCGGGATCTCCGGGTACTGCTCGCGGATCGCCGACGCGAACGCCTCGGCCTCGCCGAGGTCGGGCGTCGAGGTCTCGCACCACACGAGGTCCGCGTACGGCGCGTACGCGAGGCCTCGGGCGATCGCCGCCTCGATCCCGTCGCGTACGCGGAAGAAGCCCTCGGGCGTCCGCTCGCCCGTGCAGAGCTCGCGGTCCGTCTCGTCGACGTCGCTCGTCAGCAGCGAGGCCGAGAGCGCGTCGGTGCGTGCCACGACGAGGGTGGGCACGTCGAGCACGTCGGCGGCGAGACGCGCGGCGACCAGCGTCCGCACGAACTGGCCCGTGGGCACCAGCACCTTGCCGCCCAGGTGCCCGCACTTCTTCTCGGACGAGAGCTGGTCCTCGAAGTGGACCGCGGCCGCGCCCGCCTCGATGTACGCCTTCATGAGCTCGAAGGCGTTGAGCGGGCCGCCGAAGCCGGCTTCGGCGTCGGCCACGATCGGTGCCATCCAGTACGTCTCGTCGTCTCCCTCCGCGTGCGCGATCTGGTCGGCGCGCTGGAGCGCGCTCGAGATGCGGCGCGCGAGCGCGGGGCCCGAGTTCGCCGGGTAGAGGCTCTGGTCGGGGTACGTGCCGCCGGCCAGGTTCGCGTCGGCGGCGACCTGCCAGCCCGAGAGGTAGATGGCCTCGAGGCCGGCCTTGACCATCTGCACCGCCTGCCCGCCGGTCACGGCTCCGAGCGCGGCGACCCACTCGCGCTCGTCGAGCAGGGTGCGGAGCCGCTCGGCGCCGAGCCGCGCCAGCGTGTGCTCGACGCGGATCGAGCCGCGCAGGCGCTCGACGTCGTCTCTCGTGTACGGACGGACGGGCTGGTGCATCGATCCTCCTCTTGGATCCAAGATCTGTGTTCTTGGATCCTAGTTCCACCTATGGACGGATACAAGGCCCTGTTTCCCGTCTTTTCGGATCCAAAACCGATATTCGTGGATTTCGCTCATTACACTGTGCGGCCGTGACGACCCTCTCCACGAAGGCCGACGACATCGCTCGCGTGCTCGAGGACGAGATCGTGGCCGGGCTCATCCCGCCGGACACCGTGCTCAGGCAGGAGACGCTCTCCGAGCGGTTCGAGGTCAGCCGCACGCCGGTGCGGGAGGCGCTGCGGCGTCTCGCGGCGCTCGGGCTCGTCTCGTTCGAGCCGAACCGCGGCGTCCGCGTCCGCTCGATCTCGGCGCACGAGCTGCGGGAGGCGTTCCTCGTGCGGGCGGAGCTCGAGGCGCTCGCGACGGAGGTCGCGACCGCGAAGATGACCCCCGACGACCTGGCCGAGATGGACGCGATCGAGCGTCGCTTCGGCGAGCTCACGCTCGAGCTGCGCGACCAGGCCCGCAGCGGCGTGTCGCGTGACGCGACCCTGTTCGTCGAGTGGATGCAGGCGAACTACGCCTTCCACGACGTGGTCTACCGCGCCGCCGAGCTCCCCCTTGTCGAGCGGATCGCGAAGAGCGCCCGGCGGACGTTCATCGGCGACCGGGTGTGGCGCGCACGGGCGGAGCTCGACCAGCTCTACGCAAAGAACGACCTCCAGCACCGCGCGATCCGCGAGGCCATCGGAGCCCGGAGCGCGGCCGCGGCCCGCGTGCTCGCACGCGAGCACGTGCTGTCGTCGAACCAGCTGATCGAGGTGGTGCTCGAGACCCTGGGCGCGTCGGGCCGCGCGCCCGGCTGGGATGCCTGATCCTCGCGCGCCGAGGCACCCTCTGCAACGCGACGCGGTCGCGATCCGCCCCCGCTCCCACGGCCGGGCAGCCCGGGACGACGGCCGCTGGCCGGGCGTCCCGGGACGACGGCCGCTGGGCGCTGGTCGCTTGTGTTGAATCAACACAAGCGTTGTCCGTCCTTCTCGCGTCGGCACGGTCGCCCAGGCGCGGTGAGGCTCAGCCGGAGCGGCGCGGGATCGTAACGAGCCGGTCGGCCGCGACGTCCTCGAGACGAGTCACGACACCGTCCGGTGAGCGGACGACGAGCTCGTCGACCGTCGCGGCGTCGCCGAGCCCGAAGAGCGCACGCGGATCCTCCGACGAGAGGTAGCTCGAGCCCGCATGCGTCTCGCGCTCGAGCGTCCTGCCGTCGGGCAGTCGCACGGTCACGAGCGATCCCGGTTCGAGCCCGCCCACCTCGAGCCAGTGGCCGGTCGCGCCGTCGTTCCGGTAGAGCTGCAGCCTGCCGCCGATCGACCCCACCGCGACGTCGGGGTCGCCGTCGTTGTCGTAGTCCGCGACCGCGAGCCCGCGGCCGTTCCGGCGTCCTGCAGCGCCCGTGTCGAGTGCCTGGACGCCGCCGCCGTCCGTGCTCAGGACGCGGAGCCTGCCCGCGTCCCGCGCGAGACTCGCGATCGGGATCGCGCCGTTCGCGATCGCGAGCTCCAGGCTGCCGTCGAGGTCGAGATCGGCCCAGGCCGCGCCCCAGCCCGTCAGCTGCGACCCGAGCGCCTGGACGAAGTCGGGACGCACGTCGGCGAACGGCGCCCCCGCGCGGCTCGCGAACGCCGCCTGGAGCTGGCCGCGCGAGTTCGTGACGAACAGGTCGCCGAGCCCGTCGCCGGAGTAGTCGCCGACCGCGATCCCCATGCCGGCGTTCGGGTCGGCGACGCCCTCCGCACGTCCGTGCTCGACGAGCCGGAACCCGAGGCCGCGGGGATCGCTCGCGGCTCCGCCGGGCAGGGCGACGTTCATGTACAGGCGGTTCGGGTCGAGGTCGTTGGCGACGTAGAGATCCGGGCGCCCGTCGCGGTCGACGTCCGTGAAGACCGCCCCGAGCCCGTGGTCGAGCCCGTGCGGCTCGAGGCCCGCGGCGCGGCCGACGTCGCGGAAGCTCGGATGGCGGCCAGAACCCCCCTCGTTGAGGTACAGAGCGTCCGGCACGGCCGCGTGGTTCGCCGGAAAGCCCTGCTGCGAGAGCGGGAGCTCGTGGTTCACGTCCGTGTAGCCGGCCACGAACAGATCGAGCCGCCCGTCGCCGTTCACGTCGGCGACCGCGGCGCCCGAGTGCCAGCCGGGCTCGTCGATGCCGGCCGCCTTCGCGCCCTCCGTGAACGTCCCGTTTCCGTTGTTCCAGAGCAGCGCGTCGTACGCGTTCCGCGCGGGGTCGTAGCTCGCGGTCGTCACGAAGAGATCGGTCGTGCCGTTGCCGTCGAGGTCGGCGGCCACGCAGCCGGTGCCCCGCATCGTGAGCCCGGCGCCGGCGGTCTTCGTGACGTCGACGAAGCGCCCGTGGACGTTCCGGTAGAGCCGGCTCTGCGGCAGCCCGCCGTGTGACGCGTAGCCCGGGATGTCCGACTCGGCGTGGGAGTTGACGACGTAGAGGTCAAGCCACCCGTCGCCGTCGTAGTCCAGCCAGCAGAGGCCGCCGCCCATCATCGCGGCGGGGTCCGCGGACATGCCGAAGCGGAAGGCGCCGTGACGGAAGCTCAGTCCCACGCTCGCGGCGACGTCGGTGAGTCGGAACGGAGCCTGCGCGGCGGGTGTCGCGTCTGCGGCGTCTCTGCCGCGGACGTCCGAGACGAGGTACCGGCCGCCGCTCGACGCGACCTCGAACGTCTGGGCGACCGAACGGGGCGTGCCGCGGTGCACCGGGCTCGCCGGCGAGGCGCCGTACGTCTCGGTCTGCGTGGTGCCCCTGAGGGTCGCGACCACGACCGGCGGCCCCTGGCCCTCGCCGGGCTCGAGACGGAGCCGGACCTGGAGCGCCTCGTAGGTCGGGACGTCGATCGTGCCGCCGCGCGCGACGGCAATCCGGTGCCAGAGGGCGGCGAGCCAGGGGCCGGTCGCCGCTTCGCGAGCGGCGAGCCGGTCGCGTCTCCGGAGCGCGTCGGCGCTGCGCGACAGGTCGTCGACCAGCGCGGTCGCGATCCGCCGGGCCGTCGCGGTGTCGATCGTCGCGAGTCCGGGCGACTGCTCGACTGTCACCTGGGGCACGCGACCGGTCTCGAGCGGCGCGGCGCCTGCGGCCCCGGGGCGGGCCGGCACTCCGGCCGCCACGAGCACGAGCCCCGCGACCGCCGCCGTGAGCGTCGCGGCCGCCAGTGCCGCCGGGCGACGCCACGTCCGTGCGCGGTCGACCGCGGCGTCGAACCGTTCCCCGCCCCCGGCCAGCACGAGGAGCGGCCGCGCCGCGCAGACGATCGTCAGCGCACCCAGCACGGCGAGCTTCGCGGCGAACTCGGTCGTCCACGGCGCGATCAGGAGACAGGCGACGAACCCGACCGAGACCGCGTAGAACCGCCGGCCGCGCGGCGTCTCGGGGATCGTGCGCGGGTCGGTGATCATGAAGAAGAGGAACACGAGCACCTCGGGGGAGGTGACGAGCAGGCGCCACAGCTCGCGGCCCTCGATCGGCCCGAGGTGCCACGGCGCCGTCATCTCGTGACCGCTCAGCGCGAGCACGGCGATCCCGGCCGCGAACGTGAGCCAGAAGCCGACGGCGATGCCGACGAGGTGCAGCCGCGAGAGGATCGCGAGGCCGCCGCCGACGATCAGTGCCAGGGCCAGCGCGAGCCAGACGGACATCGGCCCCCACCAGAAGGCCAGCGGGTCGGCGTGCTCGGGGCCGAGCAGGACGAAGCAGAGGACGAGCCCGAAGTTCGACGGGTTGAACACGTGGCGGCCGCGGAACGTGATCACGTACTTCGAGAGGAGCGCGACCGCGGCCGTCCCGGCGAAGATCCACCAGCCGTTCAGGCTCCACCAGTCGCCGTGCTCCGTCCCCGGCACCCGCAGGACGAAGGCGACCCCGTTGCCCGTGAGGAGCGCGCTGGCGGGCCACATGAGGATCTGCTGCCGTCGCAACGCGATCCCGACCTCCAGCACCGCGCACGTCACCAACGCGACGAGGATCTGGGCGATCGAGAGACGGAAGTCGAAGACCGTCTGGCCGAGCACCTGCAGCGTCACGATCACCGCGGCGAGCTGCAGGCGCGGGTCGCGCACCGTCGGCAGCAGCACCGGGTACGTCGTGCTGCCGATCCGCAGCGTCGGCCGGCCCTGGGCGAGCGCAGGCGTGGTCACGGGGACCAGAACTCCTCGAAGGCGGCAGGGTCGGACGGAAGCGCGAGCACCTCGCGGACGAGGCCGTCCTCGAGGCGGAAGAGGAGCACCTGGTCGAGGTCGAGCCGCCGGCCGCGCCGCTCGCCCGACGCGCGGTAGAGCGCGGCCGCCCGTCCGTCGCTCGCGAGCACGTCGACGAGCCGGGAGCGGTAGGTCCCGGACGTCTCCTTCGGCAGGCGGGCGAGGAACCGGAAGATCTCGTCCCGCCCGCGGTAGACGCCGGCCATCGCACCGTCGCCCGGCACGCTCCAGACCGCGTCCCTCGCGAACAACCCGCGGAGCGCGAACGGGTCGCGGCGCGAGAACGCCGCGAAGATCTCGCGCACGACACCTGCGTTCGTGACGGCCGCCTGCCCGTCGGGCCGCCCGTCGACGTCGTGCCCCTCAGCGGCGGACACGGCCACGCTCCCATTCGTCGATCAGCCCTTCGACGTGCCGCCGCTGCGCGTCCGTGAAGTCGAAGTTGTCGAGCAGCCGCCGCGCCTCCGACGGGTCGTCGTTCGCCACCGCCGCCTCGAGGTGCTCGCGCTGCGGGGTCGCCTGTCGTAGCTGGCGGCGGAGCCAGCGCAGGAGGCTTACCGTCGCCTGCTCCGTCATCGGATGCCTGGTGTCCCCTTCAGGTGATGCTGCCACGTTCCTCGCGCACGAGGAGCAAGCCAGGCTAGGACGCAGGGAGTCCCGATACCAGAATGTATCGGGACGACCGAGGACGACGCATGGCGCCGCTCATCGTGCGCAAGGGGCATGGATCGCATCGCCTGGAGGGGCACTAGGCTACTGCCGTGGACACGTATCTGGCGATCGCGAGTCGGCGCGACGAACGCCGGTACGGATCGCAGCCGCTGCCCGACGTGGTCGTCTCGCGCATCCTCGACGCGGGGCGTCTGGCGGGCTCGTCCAAGAACAGGCAGCCGTGGACCTTCGTCGTCGTCGCGCGCCGCGAGCTGGTGGAGGAGCTCGCAAAGGGGGTTCGCGTGCCCGAGAACGTCCTCGGCGCCGGGCTCGTCGTGGCCGTCGTCGTCTCCGGCAAGGGACCGATCTCGTTCGATGCCGGCCGGGCCGCGCAGAACATGCTGCTCGCCGCCTGGAACGACGGGATCGCGTCGTGTCCGAACGGTCTCGCCGACCGCGAGGCGGTGAGCGCGGCGCTCGGGCTGGGCGAGGACGAGAGCCCCGTCATCGTCCTCACCTTCGGAGTTCCGCAGCGGCGCCGAGATCCCGAGTCCCGCGACGCCGCGGAGTGGAGCGGACGTGCGAACCGCCGTCCGCTCGAGGACGTCGTGCGGCGTCTCGACTGAGACCGGCGCGGCGGCCGGAGGGCGCGCCCGCCGCAGGCCCGGGGTGGTTGACATTGGGCTGCCGATCGGCTTAGTTTGTCCGCGCGCCGAACAAACCGCCAGCACATGACGTCTCTCGCTCACTTCCCCATCGTGCCGACAATCCCGTGACGTTCGAGCGGGGCGCACCGCGGCCGGCGGGCGCGACGACGGTCCGCCGGGCGAACCTCGGCGTCGTGCTGCGGCACGTGGCCTCGGCGGGCTCGTGCTCGCGGGCGCAGATCGCGGCCGAGACCGGCCTCACCCGTGGCACCGTCTCGAGCCTCGTGTCGGAGCTGATCGCGCTGCAGCTCGTGCGCGAGACCGGCGAGACGACGTCGCCGCGCGGGACGGGGCGCCCAGGCGCCGCGCTCGAGCTCGCGGACGTCGTGGTGGGCGTGGGCATCGAGGTGAACGTCGACTACGTCGCGGTCTCCGTCGAGGACCTGACCGGCACGGTCCGCTACTCCCGTCGCTCCTACCGGGACAACCGCAGCTCGCCGCCTGCGACGGTCCTCGACCGCCTCGGCCGCGCCGCCCGTCGCGCGCTCGATACCGCGCTCGGCGAGGGCCTCCGGCCGGTCGGGGTCTCGGTCGCCGTCGCAGGGCTCGTCGAGGAGGCGTCGGGCACGGTCGTCAACGCGCCGAACCTCGCCTGGGTCGACCTCCCGGTGGCGGCCGAGCTGGAGGCGCGGCTCGGCCTGCCGGTGCAGATCGAGAACGAGGCCAATCTCGCGGCGCTCGCCGAGCACTGGACCGGCGCCGCGGTCGGGATCGACGACTTCGTCTGCGTGTTCGGCGAGGTCGGGGTCGGGGGCGGGATCGTGCTCGGCGGCCGGCTCTTCCGGGGCTTCCACGGCTTCGGCGGAGAGCTCGGTCATGTCTCGGTCGACCCGGAGGGCCGTCTCTGCGCGTGCGGCAGTCGCGGCTGTGTCGAGACGCTGGTCGGCGTCGAGTCGATCGCACGGGCGGCCGGCATCTCGCCCGTCGTGGGCCGTCCGCGGAGCCTCACCGACGAGCTCGTACGGCGCGCCGAGGACGGCGCTCCCCGGGTCGTGGGGGCGCTCGACGACGTCGGGCGGTGGCTCGGGGTCGCGCTCGCGTCGGCGTTCAACCTCCTCGACGTCCGGGCCGTGGTGCTGGGCGGCTGCTTCGGGCCGCTCGCGCCGTGGCTGGTGGACGGCGTGCGCTCCACCCTGGAGGAGCGCTCGCTCGCCGCGCGGTCGGGCTCGTTCCTCGTGCTCCCGTCGGCGTTCGGTGACATCGCGGCCGTCCGCGGCGCCGCCGCGCTGCCGCTCCATCGCGTACTCGACGAGCCGTGGACCGTGGAGGCCCCGCGTGGGCCCGCCCGGCCCGGCGCTGCATCCGCACCGCCCGCCGGGCGGCGCGAGGAGGAGGTGGCGATCGGCCGTCACTGAGTGTGGGTCGAGAGTGTTGAAGCCCCCCGCCGGATGGACTACCGTCCCGCGCGGGAGGCCGGAAACAACGGAGTGGGAGAAGGAGGACAGCGGAGTGAAGAAGCTCACCATCGCGGTTCTGGTCGCCGCGCTGGCCGTGGGTCTCATGGTCAGCGGGGCAGCCGGGAACAGCGCAAAGTCCACGGCGGGCGTGCAGGTCTGCGTGCTGCTGCCGGACACGAAGTCGTCGGTTCGCTGGGAGCAGTTCGACAAGCCGGCGTTCGCCAAGGCGCTGAAGGCCGCGGGCGTCACGTACTCGATCACCAACGCCCTCAACGACGCGCAGAAGCAGATCGCCCAGGCCGAGCAGTGCATCTCCAACGGCGCCAAGGTCGGCGTCGTCACCTCGCTCGACGCGGGCTCGTCGATCGCCATCCAGAAGAAGTTCGCGGCGGTTGGCGGGAAGACGATCGACTACGACCGGCAGGTCGTCGGCGGCATCGCCGCCGTCTACGTGACCTTCGACGGGAACGCCGTCGGACGCGTGCAGGCGCGCGGGGTCATCGCCGGCATGAAGGCGAAGCACACCTACAAGGCGAGCAGCGTCGTCGCGCAGCTGTGGGGCGGGCCGACCGACCAGAACGCGTTCTGGTTCAAGAGCGGCAACGACGACATCTTCAACCCGCTCTTCAAGCACAAGAAGCTGACGAAGGGCCCGGCGAAGTTCGTGCCTGAGTGGAGCGACAAGAACGCTCAGACGATCTTCGAGCAGATGCTCGTCCAGACGAACAACAACATCCAGGGCGTCCTGGCCGCGAACGACAACATCGCGGGCGCGGTCGTCGCAACCCTGAAGGCCAAGGGCCTGAATCCGATCCCGCTGTCGGGGCAGGACGCGACGGTGCAGGGCGTGCAGAACATCATCTCCGGCTGGCAGACGAACACCGTCTACAAGTACGTGCCCGCCGAGGCGAACGCCGCCGCCGCGGCGGCCGTCGCCCTGTTCAAGGGCAAGAAGCCGAAGGTGAACACCACGCGGCCGAACGGCAAGAAGAAGGAGCCGACGTTCGTGATCCCGGTGACGTCGATCACGAAGGCGAACTACACGCGGCTCTTCAAGGACGGGTTCCTGAAGCGCAAGGACGTGTGCTCGGGGGCGTACAAGCAGTACTGCAAGTAGACCGACCGACACGGTGGAGGCACCCTCGGGTGCCTCCACCCACCTCGCCGGGAGCCGACTCGTGACCGACACCCCACTGCTGCAGATCCGCGGCCTGACGAAGACCTTCGGCTCGGTCCAGGCGCTGACCGACGTGGACTTCGAGGTGCGCGACGGGGAGGTGATGGCGCTCGTCGGCGACAACGGTGCGGGGAAGTCGACGCTGATCAAGTGCATCGTCGGCATCCACGGCTACGACGAGGGAGAGATCGTGTTCGACGGCCACCCCGTCACGATCCACGGGCCGAAGGACGCGGCGAAGCTCGGGATCGAGGTCGTGTACCAGGATCTCGCGTTGTGCGACAACCTCGACGTCGTCCAGAACATGTATCTCGGTCGGGAGGTTCGCGACTGGCTCCGCAGGCTCAACGAGCCGGTCATGGAGCGGCGCACGGCCGAGACGCTGAGCTCGCTCGCGGTGACGACGATCCGTTCCATCCGGCAGCCCGTCGCGTCGCTCTCGGGCGGACAGCGCCAGTCGGTCGCCGTCGCCAAAGCGGTGCAGTGGAACTCGCGGCTCGTGATCCTCGACGAGCCGACGGCGGCGCTCGGCGTGGCGCAGACCCGCCAGGTGCTCGAGCTCGTCAAGCGCCTGGCCGACCAGGGGCTGGCGGTGGTGCTCATCTCCCACAACCTGCACGACATCTTCGAGGTCGCGACACGGATCACCGTGCTCCGGCTGGGGCAGGACGTCGGTGTCTACGACCGCGCTGCCACGACGCAGCAAGACGTCGTGCACGCGATCACCGCGGGCGTCCCGACGAAAGTGGCGGGCGTGGCCGAGACCTCTGCGGAGGTCGGCCAGTGAGCTCCGACGCGGATGTCGTCGCACCCGGGGTCCCGCTCCCGGACGACAGCGGCGAGGAGGAGGCGAGCGCGTGGCAACGCGCGCGCGTCAACCTGAAGTCGGGCAACCTCGGCGTTCTGCCGGTCGTCGTCGGCGAGCTGGCGATCGTCCTGTTCTTCAGCCTCACCGCGACGAACTTCTTCACCGCGTCGAACTTCGTCAACGTGATCCTGCAGATGGCGGGCACGACGATGATCGCCTTCGGCGTCGTCTTCGTGCTCCTGCTCGGCGAGATCGACCTCTCGATCGGGTTCGTGAGCGGCATCGCCGCGCTGACCGCCGCCGAGCTCCAGCTGCCCGGCAGCTCCCACGACTGGCCCGGCTGGCTCGCGATCCTCGCCGCGCTGGGGGTCGTGGCGGTGATCGGCGCCGCCCAGGGGACGGTGGTGGCAAAGGTCGGCGTGCCGTCGTTCGTCGTCACGCTGGCCGGGCTGCTCATCTGGCAGGGCGTGATCCTGCGCGTGCTCGAGGTGCGCGGCGTGATCATCATCGAGGACAACTGGATCAACGACACCGCCACCTACTACTTCTCGGCGAACGTCAGCTGGCTGATCGCCGCCGTCATCACCGGTGCCTACGCGTTCGTGGCGCTGGGAGGAGTCATCGGCAAGCATCGCGCCGGGCTCGCCGTCAGTCCGTGGCTGCCCGTGGCGAAGCTCGTCGGCGTCGCGGTGGCCAGCTTCGGCGTCGTCGCGATCTGCAACCACGCCACGAGGCCCCGCGCGTGCCCCGAGGGCACCCCGCTCACCGTGAACTGCACCCAGTCGGTGGGGCTGCCGCTCGCGGGGCTGCTGATGGTCGTCTTCCTCGTCGGCCTCACGTTCCTCGCGAAGCGCACGGCGTTCGGGCGCCACGTGTACGCGGTCGGCGGAAACGCCGAGGCGGCCAGGCGCGCCGGCATCAGCGTGGCGCGCGTCCGCATCGTGGTCTTCATGATCTCGTCCGTGATGGCCGGTGTCGGCGGCATCATCCTCGCCGCCCGCCTCCAGTCGGTGAACCTCAACGTGGGCGGCGGGACGCTCCTGCTCGACGCCATCTCGGCCGCGGTGATCGGGGGCGTCAGCCTCTTCGGCGGTCGCGGCGAGGTGCGCGGCGCCCTGCTCGGCGCGCTCGTGATCGCGACGATCGCGAACGGCCTCAACATCGGCGGCTACAGCACGGGGACGATCTACACGGTCACCGGCGTCATCCTGCTGCTCGCGGTGACGCTCGACTCGGTGGCGCGTCGCCTCCAGGTGAAGTCGGGCCGCTGAGGAGCCGATGAAGACCAGCCTCGGCATCTGGGCCTTCGGGCCGATGGTCACGCGCTTCGTGCCGGGCGGCTACCAGCCCGAGCACGCGGGCGAGACGACCGTGCAGCGGGTCCGGCGCGCCGTCGAGGGGCTCGGCGACCTGATCGACGACTACGAGTTCCACTATCCCGGCGAGCTCTCCCACGACAACCTCGACGCGGTGCGCGAGGCGCTCGACGGGCATGGCATCTACACGATCTGCACCGGTCTGCACCTCGACCCGCGCTTCGGCCGCGGGGGGCTGGTGTCGCCGGACCCGGCGATGCGGGCCGAGGCGCGGCGGCTGACCCGCGAGACCGCCGAGCTCGCGGGCGAGGTCGGCGCGAACATGGTCTGCTGGCCCGGGATCGAGGGCTACAACTACCCGTTCCAGACGCCGTACGCGGAGTCGTGGGGGTGGTTCCTCGACGGGATCGCGGAGGCGGCCGAGACCTGTGCGGCGAAGGGCGTGAAGCTCTTCCTCGAGCACAAGAACTCCGAGCCGGCGATGAAGATCCTGATGCGGAACGTCGGCATGACGCTGCACGTGATCCACACGCTCCGCACCCGCGGGATCACGAACGTCCAGGTGAACATGGACTGGCAGCACCTGCTCATGAACGGCGAGAGCCTCGGCGAGTACGCGGCGCTGCTCGCCGCCGAGGGCCTCCTCGGCCACCAGCACGCGAACTCGGGCTGGGGCACGTTCGACGACGACAACATGGTCGGGACGACGGCGTTCATGGAGACGCTCGAGCTCGCCGTCGAGCTGCGGCGCGCCCGCTACGGCGAACAGGGCGAGCGGCTCGGCTTCGACCTCTACCCCTACACGGAGGACCCGGTCGCCGCGGTGGCGCGCAGCGTCGCGCAGTGGCGGTTCATCTGGGACGTGTCGGGGCGGATCGACGAGGCGGCGCTCCGCGAGGCGCAGTCGCGCAAGGACGCCGTCCGCGCGTACGAGCTCGTGTACGCCGCTCTCGGTGCGTAGCCGGGGTAGCACGGATGGTGTCCGACTTCGAGTCGGGCACCTGACCGCATGACCACGCTGGTCGGTCTCGACGTCGGCACGACCGGCGTCAAGGCGCTCGCGCTCTCGCCCGAGGGCGACGTGCTCGCGACGGTGGAGCACGGCTACCCACTCTCGACGCCGCGGGCCGGCTGGGCGGAGCAGGACCCGGAGGACTGGTGGGCGGCGGCCGAATCCGCGCTGGCGGAGGTCTCGGCGGGCCGCGACGTCGCCGGAGTCGGTTTCTCCGGTCAGATGCACGGGCTCGTCGCGCTCGACGGCAGGGGGCGCGTCGTCCGGCCCGCGATCCTCTGGAACGACCAGCGGACGGCGGTGGAATGCGCCGAGATCGAGCAGCGGATCGGCCTCGAGCGGCTCGTCGAGCTGACCGGCAACCGTGCGCTGACCGGCTTCACCGCGCCGAAGCTCCTCTGGCTGCGTCGCCACGAGCCGGATGCGTACGCCCGCATCGAGCGGGTCGTGCTGCCGAAGGACTACGTGCGCCTGCGGCTGACCGGGGAGTGGGCGATCGACGCCTCGGACGCCTCCGGCACCCTGCTCCTCGACGTCGGCCGGCGGGCCTGGTGCGAGGAGGTGCTCGACGCGCTCGACCTGCCTGCCGCGTGGCTGCCGCCGGTGCTCGAGTCGCCGGATCCGGCCGGAACAGTGGGCGCAAGTTACAAGGTGTTACAAGGGACGCCGGTCGCGGCCGGCGCGGGTGACCAGCCGGCGGCCGCGGTCGGGGTGGGGGCGGACCGGCCGGGCGTGCTCTCGGTCGTGCTCGGCACGTCCGGGGTCGTGCTCGCCCCGCTTCCCGCGTACGCCCACGACCCCGTCGGACGGGTGCATGCGTTCTGCCACGCCGTGCCGGGGGCCTGGCAGGCGATGGGCGTGATGCTCTCGGCCGCCGGGTCGCTGCGGTGGTTCCGCGAGCGGCTCGCGCCGGACGTCGCCTTCGCCCGGCTCGTGGAGGAGGCCGAGGCCTGGGGGCCGGGCGCCGGCGGGCTCCTCTTCCTCCCCTATCTGGCAGGCGAGCGGACGCCGCACGCCGATCCCGATGCGCGCGGCGCGTTCGTGGGGCTCGAGCTCCGCCACGACCGGGGCGCGCTGGTTCGCGCGGTCCTGGAGGGGGTCGCGTTCGGCCTGCGGGACTCGCTCGACCTGCTGCGCTCGCTCGGTGTCGAGGCGTCCGCGGCGAGAGTCTCCGGCGGGGGCGCGCGCAGCCGGTTGTGGCTCCGGATCCTGGCCTCGGTGCTCGACGTGCCGCTCGAGCTGACCGAGTCCGAGGAGGGATCGGCCCTCGGCGCGGCGCTGCTCGGCGGCGTCGCGGGCGGCGTCTTCGCCGACGTCCACGCGGCCGTCACCCGCTGCGTGCGCGTCACCGACGTCGTCGAGCCGGATCCAGCGTGGCGCGACGCGTACGCGGAGCTGCACGCCCGCTACCGCGAGCTCTACCCCGCGCTGCACGCGCGGTAGTCAGGCCGAGACCGCCTCGAGCACGTCCCGGGCGAGCGCCGCCGCGTCGTCAGCGGTGAGGCGCTTGCCTCGCTCGACCGCCCCGTCGACGTCGATCTGTTCGGCTGCGACCGCGAGCGTCCTCGCGTGACGCTCCGCTTCCTCCGGCTGCGGGTCCGTGCCGATCGTGCGGAAGAGCTCGAGGAACGCGCCGCAGAGCACGGCCGCGACCTCGGCGCGGCGTTCGCGCACGGCGATCTCCGCGGCGACGCCGAATGCGTAAGCGGTCACCTCCCGGTATGTGAGGCGCAAAGACTTGTCCAGGGACACGCCGACGCGTCCAGCGGCCGACGGGAGATCTCCGCGGTCGAGGTGGATGGTCGCGAGGTTGAGGCTCGCGATCGCGATTCCGTCCTCGTCGCCGCGGCTCTCCGCCACCCCGAGCGCCTCCTCCGCCGCCGACTGCGCGCCGTCGAGGTCACCGAGCGCGTGGGAGACCGCTCCCAGGTTCGAGAGCACGACGCCGACGGCCAGCTGGTCGTCGGTCTCGCGCAGGACGTCTCGCGAACGCTCGTAGTACTCGATCGCGCGCGCAAGATCCCCCTCTGCATGCCAGGTCGCGCCGACCTCCATCAACGCGCGGCCGGTCTCGCGCCGATCGTCGAGCCGCTCGAACAGGGGGAGCGCGTCGAGCCACAGCGCGCGCGAGCGTCCGTGGTCGGCGGCGGCGAACGCCATCACGCCCGCCTCGCCGAGCGTCCGCGCGCGCAGCCCGTCGTCGACGCGCGGAGAGAGCTCGACTCCACGCTCCAGCCGGCGCCTGCCCTCCTCGACGTAGCCCCGGACGCGCCAGAAGTAGCGCATGGCTGCCGCGAGCCGCAGCTCCCGCTCGACGTCACCGGTGGACTCGGCGTGCGCGAACGCGGCGCGGATGTTGTCGTGCTCGAGCTCGACCCCGTCGAGCCAGGGGGCGTCCATGACGCGGTGCCGCGGCAGCGTCTCGCCCTCGACGAGCGCGAGGAACCAGGCGAGGTGCCGGTCCCGGACCTCCCGCTCGGCCCCGGACGCCGCGAGCTGCTCCTCGGCGTACTCGCGGACGGTCTCGAGCATCCCGAACCGCGGCTCGCCGCCTGTCGCCCGCGTGACGAGGGCCGCGTCGAGGAGGTCGTCGAGCGCGTCGACCACGTTCGCCTCGCCGGTCACCGCCTCGAGCGCCTCGAGCGAGGCGCCTCCGCTGAACGCCCCCTGCGCCGCGAGCACGCGTCGGGCGTCGTCGTCGAGCAGCTGCACGCTCCAGTCGAGCGTCGCACGCAGCGAGCGCTGGCGCTCGGGCAGGTCGCGGGCGCCGCGCGAGAGCAGCGCGAGCCGTTCGCCGAGACGGTCGGCGGTTCCCTCGGCGCCGAGCGTCCGCACGCGCGCCGCGGCGAGCTCGAGCGCGAGTGGCAGCCCGTCGAGCGCGCGGCAGATGCGGGCCACCGCGGGAGCGTTCGCGTCGGTGACCGCGAAGCCGGGCAGCGTGGCCCGGGCACGGTCGGCGTAGAGCCGAACCGCCTCCACACGCTCGATCGCCGCCGCCGTCTCGTCTCCCGGGCCCGGCACGGCGAGCGGAGGCACGGCGTAGACGTGCTCCGCGGCGATGCGGAGCGGAGCGCGGCTCGTCACGAGGACACGGTGCGACGGCGCCGCGGAGACCAGTCGCGCGACGTCGCCTGCGGCGTCGAGCACCTGCTCGAAGTTGTCGAGCACGAGCAGCCCGGGCGCATCGCCGAGCGCCGCGCGCACCGTCTCGAGATCGCTCCGGCCGGGCGCTTCCTCCGCGCCGAGCGTGCGCGCGACCGTGGGCAGGACCAGCCGCGGCTCGGTGACGGCCGAGAGGTCGACGAACACCGCGCGCTCCATGTCCTCGGCCGCCACGATCGCAAGCCGTGTCTTGCCCGTCCCGCCCGGGCCGGTGAGGGTGGTCACGCGCGTCTCCGGCCGCCCGAGCAGCGCGCGGACCGCGGCCACCTCGAGGTCGCGCCCGACGAGCGGCGTGCGCTCGCTCGGGAACCCGCCCGTGAGACCGTCGGTCGCCGGACGGGGGGCGGGAGGGCCGAGACCGGGGTCGTGCTGCAGGATCCGCTGCTCGAGCTGGCGGAGCTCGGTCGACGGCTCGAGCCCGAGCTCGTCGAGGGCGGCGCGCGCGTCACGGTAGGCCGCGAGCGCGTCGGCCTGGCGGCCGGCGCGGTAGAGGGCGAGCATCTGCTGCGCGCGCAGCCGCTCGCGGTGCGGATGTGCCGCGACGAGGGCGTCGAGCTCGGCGACCAGAGCGTCGTGTCGCCCGGCGTCGAGCTCGGCCGCGACCCGCGCCTCCTGCGCGGAGAGCCGTGCCTCGTCGAGTCGCGCCGCGTCGGCACGGGCGAAGTCCTCGCCGGCGAGGTCGGCGAGCGCGGGACCGCGCCACAGCGCCAGCGCGTCCACGAAGGACTCGTCGGCGACGAGCTCCGCGAAGCGGTCGGCGTCGAGCTCCCCGTTCCCCACCCGGACGAGGTATCCGGGCGCGCGCGTCACGATCCGGTCGGCTCCGAGCGCCTTGCGCAGCGCGTGCACGTGCACCTGGAGCGCGCTCCGCGCGCTCGGGGGCGGCGACTCGCCCCAGACCGCGTCGATCAACCGGTCGGTGGAGACGGCCTCGTTCGGGTGGAGGAGCAGGAGGGCGAGCAGCGCCCGTGGCCGTTTTCCACCCAGCGCGACGGGCTCCCCGTCGTCCCCGAGCACCTCGACCGGCCCGAGCAGCCGGAAGTCCACGACCCCTTTCGTCCTCCCTTAAGCCTGACTTGAGTCGATCCTAAGCGCCCCGGCAGATGGTGCGTCGCGTCCAGTTCACCCCCTCCGGGAGGAGCAGAGAGATGATCACCACCGGCCAGTCCATCACGAACAGCATCACCGGCGAGACCCTCGTGTTCCGCACGACCGCCGCCGACACGAACGGCGAGCGCGTCGTCGTCGAGACGTTCGTCGAGCCCGACGGCGCCGTGGCCGCCGCCCACGTCCATCCCGCCCAGGAGGAGCGCTTCGAGGTCCTCGCGGGCGAGCTCGAGTTCCGGCTCGGCAAGCGGACGCTCGTCGCGAAGCCCGGCGACCGGATCCTCGTCCCGGCCGGGACGCCGCACCGGTTCCGCAACGTCGGCGACGAGACCGCGCACTTCGTCTGCGAGGTCACGCCCGCGCTCGGCTTCGAGCAGCTGATCGAGACGATGTTCTCGCTCGCCGAGGACGGGAAGGTCAACAGGAAGGGCATGCCCAATCCGCTGCGGCTCGCGGTCATCGCCCGCCACCACTTCGGGGACGTGCGCCTGCCGTTCCCGCCGGCCTGGCTGCAGCGTCTCGGGCTGGCGCTCGGCGCGCCGCTTGGGCGGCTGCTCGGCTACCGGCCGACGTACGAGCCCCAGGCACCGAAGGCCCCGACCGCGCTCGGCGTCTAGCGCATGCGTCGCCGCCGCACGCTTCTCCGCCTGCTCGGCCGGATCCTCCGGCCGGGCGGCGGGAGAGCGCGTCCCGTCCTCACGTGATCCATCCGAAGGAGGAATGCATGTCCAGCACCGTCACATCAGTCAGGTCCCAGGCCCACCGGGAGGCACGCTCGACACCTGCCTGGACGAAGCTGCTGCCGCCCCTCGCCGGCGTCGCACTCGTCGCGGGGTTGTTCGTCTCGTTGAACAGCCCGACCGTCCAGAACGCCGGGGACACCCCGGCCGAGGTCGTCGCGACGGCGTCGGATCACGCCACCTGGGCCAACGTCGTGTTGGCGTTCGGCCTGGTCGCCGTCATCCTCGCGGGCGCGTTCGTCGCGGGGCTCCAGACGCGGCTACGTCAGCTCACGACGCCACTCGAGTCGTCCCTCGTCCTCGTCGGCGGAATCGCGTTCACCGTGTGCCTGCCGCTCGCGCTGTTCCTGTTCCAGGCGCCTCTGGTCGACATGCCGGAGGACCAGGCGCGGGCGCTCGTCCAGGCGGAGGCCTACCTCAGCTACGACGACGCCGCCTGGGTGACGCTCGCCGCCGCCGGCGCCGGCGCGGCGCTGATGGCCGTGACGGCGTCGCTCGCGGCGATCCGCGCCGGCGTGCCGAAGTGGCTGGGCTGGCTCGGGGTGCTGGCCGGGATCGTCTCCCTCGCGACGGTCTTCTTCGTCGGGATGATCGCCTGGATGGCGTGGATCCTGGTCGCCTCGATCGTGCTCCTGGTCGGGCGAGAGGCGTGACGCGGGTCAGCGCAGCGAGGTGCGGAGGAAGCGCAGGAGGTTGCCGGCCGTCACGGCGGCAACCTCCTCGTCCGACCACCCGCGTGCCGAGAGCCGCTCGACCAGGGCGGGATAGTGCTCGGGGCCCGTGAGACCCTCGATCCCCAGTCCCGGGGTGATCCCCGGTGGGAGGAGGCCGTCCTTCGTCTCGGGTGGCGGCGGCATCGCCTCCCACAGCCGGCGTGTGAAGTCGCCTCCGAGGCAGACATGCTCGAGCCCCATCACGGAGACGGCGTGCTCGAGGTGGTCGACGACGCCGTCCAGCGTGCGCCGCTCCGGGCCGATCGCGATCGGGTGGAGCATGAGCCCGAACAGTCCGCCGGCCGCGGCCAGCGCACGGAGCTGCTCGTCGTCGAGGTTGCGGGGCGTGTCGTAGACCCGGCGGCACCCGCCGTGCGAGCAGAGCGCAGGGGCGCCCGACACGCGCTCGAGGATCTCCGCGAACGTCCCCCGGGAGGCGTGCGCGACGTCGAGGATCACGCCGAGCGACACGAGCCGGTCGACGAGCTCGCGGCCGAGCCGCGAGAGGCCGCCGCCTTCCTCGGCGGCGCCGTCCGCGAACGCGTTCCGGCGGTTCCAGGTCAGGCCGGCCATGCGCACGCCGAGCTCGTGGAACACGTCGGCGGGCCAGGTCTCGACGCCGAAGCACTCGACGCCCTCCAGCGCGAGCACGAGCCCGATCCGCTCGCCCGCATCGACCGCGTCGAGATCCGCCGCCCGAGACACCTGGACGAGCCGGTCGGGGCTCTCGCGCAGCGCGGAGTGGAACGAGGCGGCGAGCGAGAGCGCCTCGCGCAGCGCCCCCTCCGGCTGGACGACGACGTCGACGTAGATGGGACACACCTGCAGCCCGACGCCTCCCCGCTCGAGGAGCGGAAGCCAGGTCGAGGCGAACACGTCGGTCTCCCCGAGCCGTCGCTCACGGTAGGCGACCTCCATCAGGAGGTCGACGTGCGCGTCCGCGATCACGCCGCGAGTGCCGCCGAGAGCAGCGCCCGGCCGTGCTCGAGCACCGGCGTGCCGTGCGAGACGAGCACCCGCCGCACCGGCAGCTCGAGGAGCGGCGCAAGCGCGGCGCGGACCTCGGCGTGGCCGACGGCCGACGGGAGCCACGAGCGGGGACAGAGCCGTAGGCCGCCGTCGTCCGCGCCGAGCAGCACGTCTCCGGGGACGAGCGTCTCGTGCGCCGGGAGCCAGAGCACGACCTCGGTCGCCCTGCCGCTCGGGAGCGCCTCGATGCCCGCGGGCAGCGGGTCGCCCGGCCGGAACACGTCGGTTACCGCGTGCGTCCGTCGCTCGATCGCGGCGCGCGCCCGGGTGGCGGCGTGGAGCCGCGCTCCGTACCGGCGGACGACCTCGGCGGAGCTGCGGGCGTGCCAGAAGACGGTGACGAGCACGTGCACGGGCGCTCCCGACCGCTCGACGTCACGATCGAGCGCGCGCCAGAAGCGGTCGGCCTCGCCGGGCTCCTCCGGCACGAGCGGGTCGACCAGCACGATCGCATCCTCGCGCTCGACGTACACGGAGCCGACCTCGTCCCGCCACTCGCCGTAGTAGGTGCTCCACCGCCACAGCCCGTCGGCGATCCGCGTCACCTCCATCGCCGGCGAGCGTACACCGGCGAGTGATAGGACTCCGCGTCATGGACGTCCTGCGTCTCGGCCTGCTCTCCACCGCGGCGATCAACGCGCACATCCTTGCGGCGGCGAGCGAGACCGACCGGGTGGTCGCGGTCGCGGTGGCCAGCCGCGATTCCGCGAAGGCGGAGGCGTACGCGTCGGAGCGCGGGATCGAGCGCGCCCATGGCTCGTACGACGCGCTGCTCGCCGACGACGAGGTCGACGCCGTCTACATCGGTCTCCCGAACGGGATGCACCACGAGTGGACGATGCGCGCGCTCGAGGCCGGGAAACACGTGCTCTGCGAGAAGCCCTTCACGCGCCGGGCGGCGGAGGCGGAGTCGGCGTACGCGGCCGCCGAGGCCGGCGGGCTCGTCCTGATGGAGGCGTTCATGTACCGCCACCACCCGCAGACCGCGGTCGTCCGCGATCTGGTCGCGGACGGCGCGATCGGACGGTTGCTGTCCGTGCGCGCGACGTTCTCGTTCCCGCTGGAGGACCTCACCGACGTCCGCGCGCTCCCGGAGCTCGACGGCGGCGCGCTGATGGACGTGGGCTGCTACTGCATCAGCGGCATCCGGTTGTTCGCCGGCGATCCGGAGCGTGCGCGCGGCGAGCAGGTGACCGGCCGAACGGGGGTGGACATGGCGTTCCACGGGACGCTCCGCTGCGCGCACGACGTCGTCGGACAGTTCGAGGCGTCGTTCCGAGCGCCCAGGCGCCAGGCGCTCGAGGTCGTCGGGGAGGACGGCGTGCTGACGATCGAGGCGCCCTACCGGGTGGACTGGGCCGGCGACGTCCGCCTCGCCCGCCGCGCCGCGGACACGCTCGCGGGCGCGGAGCGGGTGGAGGTCCCGGAGGCGAACTCGTACCGTCTCCAGCTGGACAACCTCGCGGATGCCGTGGGCGGTCGCGCGCCGCAGCTCCTCGGGCGCGAGGACGCGGTCGGACAGGCGCGGACGATCGAGGCGCTCTACCGCTCGGCCGCCGAGGGGCGCGCGGTCGACGTCACCGCGTAGCCCGCGCGGAAACCGCCGAGGACGTTCGTGCGTAGAACACGGGGACCCCGAACCGAGGAGCCACATGAAGCGCATGCTCGTGATCACCTGTCTCGCGGCGCTGGCGACCGCCCTCCCCGCCACGGCAGCCCCGCCCGTCTACAAGGGCACCGTCGGGCCGGGTTTCACGATCACGCTCGCGAAGGCTCCGAAGAAGGCGGGCAAGATCAAGCTCGTCGTCGCCGACCGGTCGTCGATCCACGACTTCCACCTCGTCGGCCCCGGCGTCGACGTGACGACGTCCGTCGGCGGGACGGGGACGAAGACGTTCACGGTCACGTTGAAGAAGGGCACCTATCGCTTCTTCTGCGACCCGCACAAGAGCATCATGCACGGGTCGTTCCGGATCATCCGGTGAGCGCCTACGAGGCCAGGGGCAGCGGCTCGATCGCGCCGTCCGCGATGCGCCACGCCGCGAGCTCGTCGAGTCGCACCGAGTAGATCACGTAGGGCAGGCCCTGCCAGAGGCCGATCCGCTCGACGTCGGTACGCGAGGGGCGCGGCGGGGAGGACACGTGCGAGTGGACGACCGCCTGCTCGACGTCCCGGTCGCCGAGGTCGGCCCAGACGACGGGGTCGAGGCGGAGCTCGAAGTAGTACGGCGTCGGCGAGGCGTTCTCCCCGGGGACGTACTCGACCGCGACGTCGTCCTCGAGCAGCAGCAGCCCGCAGGCCTCGTTCGGGAGCTCGGCGCGCGCGTGCTCGGCGATCTCGGACCGCACCGCGGCCGGGATCACCACCGGGCCGGGATCACCACCAAACGGTGCGCTCCATCGACGCTGCGAGCCCCTCGTCGTCCGCGTCCCAGAAGTCGGCACTGAGGTACTTCCAGCCTCCGTCGGCGAGCACGGTCACGACCACGCCCTCGTCGAGCTCCGCCGCGAGCCGGCACGCGACGGCGAGCGCCGCGCCCGACGAGACGCCGCCGAAGACGCCCTCGAGCCGGAGCAGGTCGCGAACCGCCGCGACGGACTCCTCGTTCGAGACGAGCACCTTCCGGTCGAGCTTCGAGACGTCGAGGATCGGCGGCACGTACCCGTCGTCGAGCGACCGCAGGCCCATCACCGGGTCGCCGGGGAGCGGCTCCGCGGCGGCGACGACGAGATCCGGGAACGTTTCGCGCAGGCGCTCGCCGGCGCCCATCAGCGTGCCTCCGGTGCCGAGCCCCGCGACGAGCACGTCGACGCGGTCGAGGGCCTCCGCGATCTCGGCCCCGGTGCCCTCGTAGTGCGCGCGGGGGTTCGCGTCGTTCGCGTACTGGAAGGGGACGAACCAGCGCGGGTCGGACTCGGCCAGCTCGAGCGCGAGCCGCACCGCGCCGTTCGAGCCCTCCGCGGCCGGCGAGAGGACGATCTCGGCGCCGTAGAGGCGCAGCAGCCGCTTGCGCTCCGGGGTCGCGTTCTCGGGCAGCACGCACGTGAGCGGGTAGCCCTTCAGCCTGGCGACCAGCGCGAGCGCGATGCCGGTGTTGCCGGAGGTGGGCTCGAGGAGAGCGCGACCGGGCTGGAGCTCGCCCGACGCCTCGGCGTCCTCGACCATCGCCTTCGCCACGCGGTCCTTGATCGACCCGGTCGGGTTCTGGCCTTCGAGCTTGGCGTACAGCTTCACGGCGGGCTTCGGCGCCAGCCTCGGCAGCTCGACGAGCGGCGTGGAGCCGACGAGCTCGAGCAGGCTGGCCGCGACGGGCGGCGCCCACGGCCGCGACGCCCCGCCGGCCATCGCGGGGAGGAGGATCACGGTCTCGCCGTCGGCGACCGACGTGTCGAGTCCGTCCAGCGTCCGCACGTCCTCGCCGCCGACGTACACGTTGACGAACGGGGCGATGCCGCCGTTCTGGAGGATCTGCGGCGCCAGGGCCGGGTGCCGCTCGACGAGGTCGTCGAGCACCTCCCGGACGGTATCCCCGTCCGCCTCGACCTGGCGCGCCCCGCCGACCTCGCTCCGCAGCGTGGGCGGGATCCGCACGACAGTCATGTGCGGCGCCAGCCTTCCTCGGCTTCCCGGGTCGTCGCTGCGCCGTTGAGGCCGGAGGGGACAGTGCTCTGCACGGCCCCGGAGGGCATCGACGGCGCAGCGGCGGCAGGCAGGAGCGGAGCCGTGCTCTGCCCTGCGGGAGCCTCTGCCGGCCGGGAAGGCGAGGAGCAGAACTCGACGTAGTCGATGTACTCGGTGATGGTCGGGTGGTCGCCGCAGACGGGGCAGTCGGGGTTCTTCTGGATCGACACCTCGTCGAAGGTCGTGTGCAACGCGTCGAAGAGGAGCAGCCGCCCCGCGAGCGACTCGCCGGTGCCGAGCACGAGCTTCAATGCCTCGCTCGCCTGGAGCGAGCCGACGATCCCGGGGAGGACGCCGAGCACGCCGCCCTCGGCGCAGCTCGGCGCGAGCTCCGGCGGCGGCGGCGCCGGATAGAGGCAGCGGTAGCAGGGCCCGTCGGCGGGGTCGAAGACCGTCACCTGGCCCTCGAAGCGGTAGATCGAGCCGTGGACGACGGGGATGCCGTGCCAGACCGAGGCGTCGTTCACCAGGTACCGGGTCGGGAAGTTGTCGGTGCCGTCGACGATCACGTCCCAGCCGTGGGCGAGCACCTGCTCCACGTTCTCGGACGTGAGCCGCTCCTCGATGGGGATCACCTCGACGTCGGGGTTCAGCGCCTCGATCGTCCGCTTTGCGGACTCCACCTTGGGCTCGCCGAGCCGCTCCGTCGAATGGACGATCTGCCGCTGGAGGTTCGAGTCGTCGACCACGTCGGCGTCGATGATCCCGATCGTCCCCACGCCGGCGGCGGCGAGGTAGAGGGCGGCGGGCGAGCCGAGACCCCCGGCGCCGATCAGCAGGACGCGGGAGTCGAGCAGCCGCTGCTGTCCCTCCTCGCCGACCTCGGGGATGAGGAGGTGGCGGGCGTAGCGCGCGCGCTGCGCCGGCGTGAGCGCGGCGGGCGTCGTGTACTCGTAGCCGTTCCGCTTCCAGCCGACGAAGCCGTCCTCCAGGTTGACCGCGTTCTCGTAGCCGAGGTCGCGCAGGGTCTTCGTCGCGAACGCCGAGCGCGTGCCGCTCGCGCAGTACACGACGAGCGTCTGCGCCTTGTCCGGGAGCAGGGACTCCACCCGCGACTCGAGGTTGTTGCGCGGCACGTGGAGCGCGCCCGGGAGATGTCCTTCGTCCCACTCGTCGCGCGGACGGACGTCGACGAACACGTGCGGCTCGCCGTCGGCGAGCAGCCGGTGCGCCTCCGGAGTCGTGATCTCGTCGATCTCGGCGCGGGCCTGGGCGAGCAGCTCTCTGTAGGTCGGCATTACTTTCCGGAATATAGCGGGACGGGCACGTCACCCGCGTCGAGGCCGACCGGGACGGTCGTTCCCGGCTACCGTGCCCTCGTGTCCCCCCGGTCGCGCGTCGTCGCTCTCACCGCCGCGGCGGCCGCGGTCGCCGCGGCCGTCGTCGTCGGCGTCGTCCTCGTCCAGACGGGACCGACGCCGGGGGTTGCCGCCGGGCCGCAGCCCCGCCGGGGGGCGCCGCCTCTGACGCTCGAGCTCGGGCTGCGCACCGATCCGGAGGCCCGGGCGCTGCGGCGCGCGGCGGCCGAGTACGCGAAGGGCGAGCGGGCGCGGGCCGCCCGGGCGTTCGCCCGGTTCGACTCGGTCGAGGCGCGGGTCGGGGAGGCGTTCGCCCGCTGGCCGGGCGAGACCGTCGACCGCCTCAACCGGCTCGCGGGGCTGCATCCCGACCGCGCCGTCGTGCAGCTCAATCTCGGCGTCGCGCTGTTCTGGTCGGGGAGCGCCGGGGCCGAGGACGCATGGCGGGCGGCAGCGGCGGACGAGCCGGACTCGCCGTACGCGATCGCCGCGGGGAACCTCCTCCACCCGGAGTACGCGCCCGGCGTCCCCGTGTTCGTCGCGACCGCGCCCCTGCCGAAGGGCTTCGGGAAGCTGACGCCTCCCGAGCAGCTCAGGGCCCTCGCGCGCGACGCGCGGCACAGCGTCCCGGCCAGGCTCCTGTACGGGTCGGCGCTCCAGCGGCTCGGCCGCCCGCGCTCGGCGGAGCGCGTCTTCGCGGCTGCCGCGCGACTCGCCCCGCGCGACGTCGAGGCCCAGGTCGCCGACGCAGTCGGGCGCTTCGACAAGGCACGCCCGGCCGACGCGTTCTCGAGGCTCGGGCCGCTCACGCGCTCGTTCCCGAACAAGGCAACGGTTCGCTTCCACCTCGGATTGCTGCTCCTCTGGTCGGGCGAGACCGCCGAGGCGAAGCGGCAACTCACGCGCGCCGTCCACGTCGAGCCGGGCTCGCCGCTCGCGGGAGAGGCACAGCGGTACCTCGCCGAGCTGCGGAAGGCCGGCGTCTGAACAATTGACATAATTGACGGAAGTGAACCCGGTGGTACCGTGTGTCCCCAGCGAGTGAAAGGGGGGCCGTCCTGAGCGCAACACCCGATGCCCGACAGCCGACGCGGGTGTCCGAGGCCGGTCTCGAGTCCGACGAGGCTCGTGCGCTGCTCGAGCGCGGGCGCGCCCAGGGCAGCGTCGACGCGGACGAGCTCGCGCTCGCCCTCGACGAGCTCGATCTCGATCCCCTTCAGGTCGACGCCGTGTACGCCGCGCTCGAGGAGGAGCACATCGAGGTGGTGGGCGTCCCGACCCCGACGGAGGCCGAGGAGGAGCGCGAGCGCGCCTGGGCGTCCGAGACCGAGGTCTCCACGGACACGCTCCAGCTGTTCCTCAAGGACATCGGCAAGGTGCCGCTGCTCACCGCCGCGCAGGAGGTCGAGCTCTCGAAGCGCATCGAGCTCGGCGAGCACGCGGCGAAGCAGGCGATGGTCGAGGCCAACCTCCGGCTCGTCGTCTCGATCGCGAAGCGCTACCGGAACCAGGGGCTGCCGTTCCTCGACCTCATCCAGGAGGGGACGATCGGGCTCGTCCGCGCGGCCGAGAAGTTCGACTGGCGCAAGGGATTCAAGTTCTCGACGTACGCGACGTGGTGGATCCGCCAGGCGGTGGCGCGGGCGATCGCCGACAAGGGGCGGACGATCCGCATGCCCGTCCACGTGGTCGAGAAGCTGAACAAGATCAACCGCTCCGAGCGGAAGCTCCGCGCGGAGTACGCCCGCGAGCCGACCTCGCAGGAGATCGCGGTCGACCTCGGCCTGACCGTCGACGAGATCGAGCAGATCAAGCGGAGCGCGCAGACCCCCGTGTCGCTCGAGAAGCCCGTGGGGGACGAGGAGGAGTCCGAGTTCGGCCACTTCCTCACCGACGAGTCCGAGCCGCTGCCCGAGGAGGCCGCCGAGGTCAGCCTCCGCCGGGATGCCCTGCGCTCGATCCTCGCCGCCCTCTCCCCGCGCGAGCGGCAGGTGCTCGAGATGCGCTACGGGCTCGACGGACGCCAGCCGCGCACCCTCGACGAGGTCGGGCGCGCCTTCAGCGTGACGCGCGAGCGGATCCGGCAGATCGAGCACCAGAGCCTGAAGAAGCTGCGCGTGCTGGCCGAGGCGGCCAGCGTCCGCGACGTCCCGTAGGTTGCTCGCGAGCCGGAATCCGCTCGCGCGGATCCCGGCCGCTTGATCCCCGCCTGCGGCGGGGCACACCCCTGAAGGCGTCCGCATTCGCGGCCGCGATTGCCTTCATGCCCTCGCCCGCGTGACGCGCGGCGAGCGTCCGCGACGTCCCGTAGGTTGCTCGCGAGCCGGAATCCGCTCGCGCGGATCCCGGCCGCTTGATCCCCGCCTGCGGCGGGGCACACCCCTGAAGGCGTCCGCATTCGCGGCCGCGATTGCCTTCATGCCCTCGCCCGCGTGACGCGCGGCCCGCGTCCGCGTCATCGCGCGGGTGCTGCCGTCGCGCCACAGTTGAGTGCCGGGCGGACGATCGCGACCCCCATGTCGCGCTGTCCTTAGAATCGCGCGGGTGCTGCCGCCACACGATGCGCTCGTCGCCGAGCTCGCCGAACTGATCGCGATCCCGTCCGTCAGCGCCGACTCGGCGCACGCGGCGGACGTCGCGCACGCCGCCGACTGGGTGGCGGGGCGGATTCGCGGGGCCGGGGGGAGCGCGGAGATCGAGGAGCGCGACGGCCGGCCGCTCGTGCTCGGCGAGGTGCCCGCCTCCGGCAACGGTTCGTCGCCCGCAGTGCTCGCCTACGCGCACCTCGACGTCCAGCCGCCGGACCCGCTCGACCTCTGGCGGTCCGACCCGTGGACGCTGACCGAGCGGGACGGCCTGCTCGTCGCCCGCGGCGTCGCAGACGACAAGGCGCACCTCTACATGCTGCTCAAGGCGACCGAGCTCCTGGCCGCGTCCGGGGAGCTCCCCGTCACCGTCCGCTTCGCGATCGACTCCGAGGAGGAGGTGGGCGGCCACTCCGTGTCCGACTGGGTCGCCGAGGACCGTGGGCCGGCGGTCGCCGCGGTCGTGCTCGACGGCGGCTACGCGACCGCGACGCTGCCGAGCTTCTGCACCGCGCTGCGCGGGATCTGCTACTTCCACGTCACCGCCAGGACGGGCGAGCGCGATCTCCACTCGGGGTTGGTCGGCGGCGCCGCTCTCAACGCGGTCGAGGCGCTGATGCGGTCTCTGAGCGCCGTGCTGCCCGGGCCGGACGGCCGGCTGCCGGCGCCGCTCCGGGCCGGGATCATCCCACCGACCGACGAGGAGATCGCCGGCTGGGCCATCCTGCCCTCGGGCGCCGAGGAGCTGGCGGGGCACGGCGCGCGGGCTGCGGACGCCGCCGCCGCCGAGGAGTTCACGCTGCGCACGACCGCGGAGCCCTCCGTGACCGTCAACGGGGTCGAGGCGGGCTCGCCGCACCTCCAGAAGACCGTGCTGCCCGTCGAGGCGCACGCGAACGTGTCGATCCGCCTCGCCCCGGGGCAGTCCCCGGCCGAGATCGTGCCGAGCTTCGAACAGCTGCTCCGGGAGGCGGCGCCCGAGGGGACGAGCCTCGACATCGTGCTGCGGTCGACGGGGAATCCGGCGTACGTCGATCCCGAGGCGCCGGTCGTGCAGATCGGGCTGGACACGTTCGAGCACGTGCTCGGCACGCGACCGATCCTCACGCGGAGCGGCGGCTCGATCCCGGTGGTCGCGACCCTCGCCGAGCGCGGCATCGCGGCGATCGTCACCGGGTTCAGCCGCCCGACGGCACAGATGCACTCGCCCAACGAGAACTTTCCCGCGGAGGCGCTCGACGAGGGTCTCGCCACGATCACCGAGCTGCTGCAGAGGTTCGCCGCGCTTGGCTGAGCCCCGCCCGGAGCGCAACGGCAGCCGGTACTCGAGCCCGTTGGCGGCCGAGCTCGCCGAGGAGGTGCTCGAGCGGTTCCTGCGCTACGTCGTGATCGACACGCAGGCGTCGGTCGAGAGCCCGACCTATCCCTCGTCCGCCAAGCAGCTCGAGCTCTCCCGGCTGCTCGTCGCCGAGCTCCGGGCGATCGGGCTCGAGGATGCCGAGCTGACCGAACACGGGTACGTCTTCGCGACGCTCCCCGGCACCGTCGACGACGCGCCGACGGTCGGGTTGATCGCCCACGTCGACACTGCGCCGGACGAGCCGGGCACGGGCGTCACGCCGATCGTCCACCGCGCCTACGCGGGCGGTCCGATCCGGCTCCCCGGCGATCCGACGCAGGTGCTCGACCCGGAGGAGCTGCCGCAGCTCGCCGAGCGCGTGGGCGACGACATCGTCACGAGCGACGGCACCACGCTCCTCGGCGCGGACGACAAGGCGGGCGTCGCGGAGATCGTCACCGCGGTCGCCTACCTCGCTCGGGACGACGCGCCGCGCGCTGCCGTCCGGGTGGGCTTCACGGTCGACGAGGAGGTGGGCCGGGGCACCGACCACTTCGACCTCGAGCAGTTCGGCGCGGACTTCGCGTACACGTTCGACGGCTCCGGCCTCGGCGAGCTCGAGATCGAGACGTTCTCGGCCGATCAGCTGAAGCTCACCGTGCGCGGCGTCGGCGTCCACCCGGGCAGCGCGAAGGGACGCCTCGTGAACGCGATCAAGGTGCTCGCGGACGTCGTCGCCTCCCTGCCCCGCGACAACCTCTCTCCCGAGACCACCGAGGGCCGGGAGGGCTTCGTCCACCCCGGCCGAATCTCCGGAGGCAACTCGTCGGCGACGCTCTGGCTGATCGCCCGCGACCACGACGACGCGAAGCTCGCGCAGCACGTCGAGCTCGTGCGGCGCACCGCGGACGAGGTCGTGTCGCGCGTGCCGCATGCCTCGTTCGAGCTGGAGATCGAGCCTCAGTACCGCAACATGCGCCAGGCGCTCGACCGCCATCCCGAGATCGTCGCCGCGGCGGAGACCGCCATCCGGCGCGCGGGCGTCGAGCCGGTCCACAGCATCATCCGCGGCGGCACCGACGGCGCGCGGCTGACCGCGCGAGGGCTGCCGACGCCGAACCTGTTCACGGGCGGCCAGGACTACCACTCGCTGAGGGAGTGGGCCTCGCTGCAGGACATGGCCGCAGCGGCCGCGACTGCGGTCGAGCTGATCCGTCTCTGGGGCGAGTCCGATCGGCTACGCCGATCGGACTAAGGGCCTATCCCGTTAGGCAGGGACCCGTCGTTTGGTGGCGAAGCCGGTCCTCGTCGTCCGACGAGGGAGGTAGACGATGGGTCTCGTGGTGAGCGACGACGGCTGGCGGATGCCGGATTGGTTGTGGGATCGGGTCGAGCCGGTGCTGCCGCCGGCGCCGGCGCATTCGCTGGGTTGCCACCGGCCGCGGGTGCCGAACCGCGACGCGATGGACGCGATCCTGCTCGTGTTGCGGACGGGAATGCAGTGGAACGCGTTGAACGCGACCAGCATTTGCTCCTCGTCGGCGGCGCATCGACGTTTTCAGGAGTGGGTCGAGGCGGGTGTGTTCCAGGAGATCTGGCGGCAGGGGTTGCTCGAGTACGACAGCATCGTCGGGATCGACTGGGAGTGGCTTGCCGCCGACGGGGCGATGGGCAAGGCGCCGCTCGGCGGTGCGAAGACCGGCCCCAATCCCACCGATAGAGCGAAAAGGGGGCGAAACGTTCGCTTCTCTGCGAGGCGCGAGGGGTCCCGCTCGGGCTGGCGCACGACGGTGCCAACCGCCACGACTCAAAGCTCCTAGCGGCAACCCTCGAGTCGGTTCCGATCGCACGGCCTACGGCGACAGCGCCCAGGCCGCAGGGCCTCTGTCTCGACCGCGGCTACGACTACCCGTGGGTCGGCGAGCTCGTCCGCGAGCGCGGCTTCACCCCGCACATCCGTGGCCGCGGCGACGAGATCCGGGACAAGCTGCGCACTCCGGGCTGGCGTGCCCGCCGCTGGGTCGTCGAGGCCTGCCACTCCTGGCTCAACCGGAACCGGGCGCTTCTCATCCGCTGGTCGAAGAAGGACGACAACCACCTCGCCCTGCTCCAGCTGGCGTGTGGACTGATCGCCTACAAGAAAGCGCACGCCGCCCAGATCGCCCTAGCGGGATAGGCCCTAAGCTCCGCCTGGCCGTCTCGCGGCCTGCTGAGCCAGCGCATGCCCATCCGCGCGACCACGCGCTTCAGGGCCTAGGGTTCATTCGCCGTCAGGCGAATGAACCGAGCAGCCGAGCCACTCGTGGCCGAACCGGCGCATCTCGTCGATGACCGGCTGCAGGGCGGCGCCCTTGCCGGTCAGCTCGTACTCGACCCGAGGCGGGGACTCGGCGAAGCTGCGCCGCACGAGGATCTCCTCGGACTCGAGCCAGCGGAGGCGCTCGGCGAGCGTGCGGGGACTGATGCCGGCGCAGGCGTGCTCGAGCTCGGTGAAGCGCCGCGGCCCCTCCGAGAGGTCGTGGACGATCAGCACCGTCCACTTCGAGCCCACGATCTCGCTCGCCGCGGCGACGGAGCACTGCCCGGCCTGATGGACCGGGAGCATCGTCCGGGTCGACTCGGCCTGTGTGGCCATGTCACGAAGTGTAAGCCGCGCGCGCGGACGGTGGCGTACGGATTTCCGTAGGCCCGCTGCGCGCTCAGTCCCAGGGCGGGGGGTTGTGCACCCAGCGTCCGCCGACCATCGTCGCGACGACCTCGATCGTCCCGAGCTCCTCGGACGGACACGTGACGGGATCGCGGTCGAGGACGACGAGGTCGGCGAGTCGCCCCGGCAGCAGGGTGCCGCGGCGGCGCTCGTCGCCCGCGAGCCAGGCGGGCGCCACCGTCGACGCCCGCAGTGCCTGCTCGATCGTGACGGCCTCGTCCGGTCGCCACGGCGGTCGCTCGTCGATCGTGCGCCGCACCCCGGCCGCGATCCCCGCCAGGGGGTCGAGCTCCTCCACGGGTGCGTCGGAGCCGTTCGCCACCACGGCGCCGCTCTCCGCGAGAGACCGGAACGCGTACGTTCCCCCGAGCCTGTCCCCCCAGAACCGCTCCGCCAGGTCGCGGTCCGACGGCGCGTGGCTGAACTGCACCGAGCACGCGACGCCGAGCCGAGCGAAGCGCGGCAGGTCGGCCGGGTCGAGGCACTGGGCGTGCTCGATCCGCTGGCGCAGCCCCAGCGGGGCCCAGAGCTCCCGGGTGGCCTCGAACGCGTCGAGCGCCTCGCGGTTCGCGCGATCTCCGATCGCGTGCACCGCGACCGGCCAGCCCGCCGCGGCGCCGGCACGGACGATCTCCGCGAGCTCCTCGCCGCTCGTGATCACGACCCCGCTCCCGTCGAGCAGCCACGCGGTGCGCGAGCCGAGCGTGCCGTCCATGAACGCCTTCAGGTAGCCGAGCCGCAGGTAGTCGTCACCGAGGCGCGAGCGCAGTCGCAGCTCCGCGAGCTCCGTCACACGCTCGTGCGGCAGCGACTGCCAGACGCGCAGCGTGAGCCCGTCCTGCTCGTGGATGCGCGCGAAGATCGATTGCGCGCCGAGCCAGCCGTCCTTGTCGTGGATCGCGCCGACTCCCCGTGCGTTCGCGACCCGGATCCCCTCGCGCGTGGCGGCGACCCACTCGTCCTCGGAGACCGTCACGAAGCGCTCGCGGAAACGCCACGCGGCTTCCTCGCGGAGGATGCCGGTGGGCTCGCCGTCGGCACCTCGCTCGACGACGCCGCCGGGAACCTCGAGCTCCCCGCCCGAGCGCGCGAGGGCGGCGCTGTTCAGCCACAGCGAGTGGTAGTCCTTCGACCAGAGGGCGGCCGGCGTCTCGCCCGTGACGTCGTCCAGCGCCGTCCGGGTCGGGTGTTCGGCCCACAGGGCGTCGCGCCACCCGGTGCCGCGGAGCCATTCCCCGTGGCGCGGATGGGATGTGATCCGCGAGAGCGCCTCCGGGAGCGACTCGAGTCCGTCGAGCCGGACGTCGCTCCGGGCGAGCGACCACGTCGGGAAGTGCACGTGCGCGTCCGTGAACGCGGGGAGCACGCAGCGGCCGCCCAGGTCGACCCGGTCGGGGCTCGGCAGCGCCTGCTCGTGGACGCCGACGCCGCCGACGATCCGGTCGCCGGCGATCGCGAGCGCGGCGCTCGAGGGGAGCGCCGGGTCCATGGTCCGGATGACGCCGTTCGAGAGGATCACGGGGCGCAGCGTAGAGGCTGCGCGCGGGCCCGGCCGCGGCGGCCCGGGCGCTAGGATCGGGTCCCGACCGGAGGATCGATTGGGCTTCGACCGTCCGCTTGCTCTCCTCTCGCTCGCGCTTCTCCCCGCGCTGCTCGCGGGCTACGTCCTCGCCCGGCGGCGCGGCCCGCGGCACGCGGTGCGCTACACGAACGTCGACGTCCTGCGCGAGGTCGTTCCACGCTCCCCGGCCCGGCGCGAGTGGGCGGTCGCGGCGCTGGTGCTGCTGGTGGTGGGCCTGCTCTGCGTGGCGCTCGCACGTCCGCGCGTCGATCGGGTGAGGCCGGTCGAGAACGCCACCGTCGTGCTCGTCGTCGACACGTCCCGCTCGATGCTCGCGAGCGACATCGCGCCGTCGCGCCTCGAGGCCGCGAAGGCTGCCGCGAGCGCGTTCCTCGACCGGGTCCCGGACCGGCTGCGGGTCGGCATCGTGACGTTCGCCGGGGACGCGACGGTCACCGCCGTCCCCACCCACGATCGTGTGTCCCTGCACCGCTCGATCGACGCGATCAACCCCTTCCAGTCCGGAGGCGGTGGGACCGCGATCGGGGATGCGCTCGCGCGCTCCGTCGAGCTCGCGCGCGAGTCGCTCCCGGACGGCGCGGCCGCCGCGTCGGCCGCGGGGGGCGGCTCGCCCGGCCGGACGGGCGTGACGATCCTGTTCCTCTCCGACGGGCGTCAGTACCGGGGGATCCTGCCGCCGGAGGCGGGGGCGGCGCTGGCAGCCGAGGCCGGGATCCCCGTCTACACCGTCGCGCTCGGCACCGACGCCCCTGACAGCCAGGACAACCTCTTCGGCTTCGCCCAGACCCCCGACCGGGAGACGCTGCGGGCGATCGCCCGGACGACGGGCGGCGAGTTCTTCGCCGCTCGGTCGGCCCGCGCGCTCTCGTCGGCCTACGACGACCTCGGCTCTCGCCTGGGGCGGGCCCGGCAGCGGACGGAGGTGACGTTCCTCGTCGTCGCGGCCGCGGCCCTCGCGCTCGCGGGCGCGGTCGGCCTCTCACGGCTCTGGGCGCCAGCGCTCCCGTAGCTCCGCCGGGGCGTTGCGCGGTGGGGACCGGCCGAGCGGCCGGCCCCCACCGACCGGGCTCACGCCGGCTTGATGTTCTGGTTGACGCGGAAGACGTTCTCCGGGTCGTACTGCGCCTTGACCTGCTGCAGACGCGGGTAGTTCGGGCCGTACGTCGCCTTCACGCGCTCCTGGCCCTCGTCGTCCATCATGAAGTTGACGTACCCGGCGCCGGCCGCGTACGGGCGGAGCGCCTCCGAGTAGCCGAGCGTCCATTCGCGCACCGCGTCCGCCGAGGCTGGGTCGGGATCGCAGCCGATGAAGACCTGTGACCACGTCACGTCGCGGTACGCCCACGGCGTGTCCTCCACCTTCACGTCCTGCACCGCGCCGTCGACCGGGTAGAGGTGCGTGCCGGCCTTGAAGCCCGGCATGCGCTCGTTCCACTCGCGGTTCAGGCGGATCGCCTCGTCCGGGATCTCCCGCACGAAGTCGCCGCGCCAGTACCACTGGTCGCCGGGGCCGTAGAGCCCGTCGAAGGCGCCGTTGAGCGCGGCGAGCGGGATCCGCCCGGTGCCGTCGAGGAGTGGCTCCGCGATCGAGAGCATCGGCGCCATCGCCTGCTCGGCCTCCTCGTCGGAGGCGTCGATGCACCAGACGATGCCGCACACCTTGCGCAGGTGGAGCTCCTCCGGGAACGCCTCCGCGACGGGGGGGATCGTGTGGAAGTTGAAGAACCCCATCACGTTGCGCGGAGCCGACGGAAGCCACTCGCGGTAGGCGGCGAGCAGCTCGTCGGCCTGCTCGATCGCCCAGAACGTCGGCCCGCCGACGATCGTCTCGACCGGGTGCGCGCGGAACGTGAACTCCGTCGCGACGCCGAAGTTCCCGCCGCCGCCGCGGATCGCCCAGAAGAGGTCCGGATGCTCGTCCGTGCTCGCCGTCACCTGCGAGCCGTCCGCCAGCACGAGCTGCGCGGAGAGCAGGTTGTCGACGGTGAGCCCGTGGCGTCGTGCGAGGTACCCGTGGCCGCCGCCGAGGGTGAGCCCGGCGACGCCGGTGGACGAGATGATGCCGGTCGGTACCGCCAGGTTGTGCGGCTGCGTGGCGGCGTCCACCTCGCCCCACACGCACCCCGCCCCGACGCGCACCGTGCGCGTCGACGGGTCGACGGAGACCGTCTTCATGGGGGAGAGGTCGATCACGACCCCGTCGTCGACGCTGGCGAGCCCGGCGCCGTTGTGGCCGCCGCCGCGCACCGCGATGCGAAGGTCGTGCGTCCGGGCGAAGCGGATCGCCGCGGCGACGTCCGCGGCGTTCTCGCACCGCGCGATCAGCGCAGGCCGTCGGTCGATCATCGCGTTGAACAGCGTCCGCGCCTCGTCGTAGCGCGGGTCGTCTGGACCGATCAGCCGGTCGCCGAAATCCTTGAGCTCGGTGCGCGCGCTCTCGAGCGCCGAGACGGTCGTGCTCATCCGTCACCTCCGTGTCGTCGATTCGTCGCCGAGCGTAGGAGGTCGGGGTGCCCGTGTCATGACCGAGCCTGATCGACTTTCTCCCAACCTCCGGAATGCGCAATGATCAGATCTGATCAGCGATGAGCGTCGAAGCCCCATTGCCGGGCCCGCTGAGCCTCTCGCCCGCGTTCGCCTTCGCCGGACGCGGCCGCGAGCTGGCGACGCTCAGGGCCCTCGTGCCCCGCTCGGTCGGCGAGGGCAGGCGCGCCGCGCTGATCGCCGGCGAGCCGGGGTCGGGCAAGAGCAGGCTCGTGCGCGAGCTCGCGCGTGCCGCCGCCGACGACGGGGCGACGATCCTGTACGGCGACTGCGACGGCGTCGTCGAGTCCCCCTACGGCCCGTTCGCTGCGGCGCTCGAGCATCTCGTCCGCCACGGCGACCCCGACGCCCTGCGGCGGCACCTCGGCCCGGGCGGGGGAGAGCTGATCCGGCTCTACCCCGATCTGGCCGCGTGGCTGGGGGAGCTTCCGCCCGCTGCCGCCGCCGACCACGACACCGGGCGCCACCGCCTGCACACGGCGCTCACCGACCTGCTCGTGGGGCTGAGCAGGGACGCTCCCCTGCTGCTCGTGCTCGAGGACGTGCACTGGGCGGACGCGCCGACGCTGCAGCTGATGCGGCACCTCGTCCGCTCGGGCGCCGAGGCGCGCATGCTCCTCGTGGCGACGTACCGCGACGCCGAGGCAGAGGTCCCGGCGGAGCTCGCCGACATGCTCGTCGACGTGTCCCGCACCGAGGGCGTGAGCCGCATCCGGGTCGGCGCGCTCGACCCGGAGGAGATCGAGGAGTTCGTGCGGCTCACGAGCGGCCTCGAGCCGGCCCCCGAGCTGACCGCGGCGATCGGAGAGCTCACGGGGGGCAACGCGTTCCTCGTCACCGAGCTGTGGCGGGAGCTGGTCGCGTCCGACGCGATCCGGGTCGGCTCGCACGGCGTGCGTCTCGCCCGGCCGGCGGCGGAGCTGGGCGTGCCGACAACGGTGCGGGAGGTCGTCGACCAGCGCCTGTCGCGCCTCTCCGCGGACGCGAACGACGTGCTCGCGCTCGCCGCCGTCGCCGGTGCCGAGTTCGAGCTCGAGACGATCCGGCGGGCGGCGGTCGTCCCGGA
>Ga0210142_1000011_pt1 | contig 53542 bp, 53 predicted proteins | sample Goodyear_PhragC__FD_184869 | JGI IMG/M metagenome (GOLD analysis project Ga0210142, IMG submission 184869) | Wetland microbial communities from San Francisco Bay, California, USA, that impact long-term carbon sequestration - Goodyear_PhragC_D2... | ecosystem: Environmental > Aquatic > Marine >...
GATCGGCCTGGTCCTTGATCGCCTGGATGATCTTCGGATGCTGGTGACCGATCGAGACGTTGACGAGCTGCGACGCGAAGTCGAGGTACCGCCGCCCGTCGTAGTCCCAGAAATGGCGGCCCTCCGCGCCCGCGACGGGAATCGGCTCGATCTGGCTCTGAACCGACCAGGAGTAGAGGACGTACTCCTTCGCGTCGGCGACGATCTGTGCGCCCAGGCTTGGATTCGTCTCGACCAGCGCCATCGCCTCGATCGTAGACGCTTGCCGGTCCCTCGCGGGCGCGAGACGATGTCGGAATGACGACCGCTCCGCCGACGAGCCGGGACGCTCCTCCTCCACTGCTCGAGCGCGAGCCGGTGCGAGCTGCCCTCGCGGGTGACCTCGAGGACGTCGTCGCCGGGCACGGTCGCCTGGTGTTTCTCGAGGGAGAGGCCGGCGTCGGCAAGACGGCTGTCCTTCGTCTCTTCCTCCAGTCACAGAAGGCGACTTCGCGGGTTCACGAGGGAGCGTGCGATCCGCTGTTCACACCACGTCCGCTCGGGCCCTTCGTCGACGTCGCTGCGAGCGTGGGCGGAGAGCTGCAGCGTGTCGTCGCGGCCGACGGTAAGCCGTACGAGGTCGCAACCGCGCTCACGCACTACCTCGCCGGCCGCGAGCCGACAATCCTCGTGCTCGAAGACGTGCATTGGGCGGACGAGGCGAGCCTGGACGTCCTCCGCCTCCTCGGACGCCGCATCGAGCGGCTCCGGGCGCTGGTTCTCGCAACCCTGCGGAGCGACGAGCTCACCCGAACGCACCCTCTCCGCGTCGTGATGGGGGAGCTGGCGTCGAGCAGCGCCGTCGCGCGGCGTCAGCTCGCGCCGCTGTCGCTCGCGGCCGTGACGCAGCTCGCCCGGTCGACCGGATTCGATCCAGGCGCGCTCTTCGCCAGGACCGGGGGCAATCCGCTCTTCCTCACCGAGGTGCTCGCGGCCGGAGGCACCGAGATCCCGGCCACGGTTCGCGACGCCGTCCTCGCCCGAGTGGCCCGTCTCACTCCGGGCGCTCGCGACGCAGTCGAGAAGCTCTCGGTGATCCCGTACGAGCTGCTCGAGGTCCCCGCGGACGACCTCGCGGAGTGCCTCGACTCGGGACTGCTCACGCCGACGGCCACCGCTGTCGCGTTCAGGCACGAGCTCACCCGCGAGGCGATCGAAGAGTCTCTGCGCCCGGACAGTCGGGCGGCGCTGCACCGGCAAGCGCTGCGGTCACTCGAGAGCCTGCCGGCCGAAGCAAGAGACCCCGCGCGCCTGGCGTACCACGCCGAGGGTGCGGGCGACCGCGGAGCCGTCCAGATCCACGCGCCCAGGGCCGCGTCGCGGTCGGCCTCGCTCGGCGCCCACCGGGAAGCCGTCGCGCAGTACGCGCGCGCTCTCCGCTTCGGGGACCAGCTCTCCGAGCTCGCCAGCGCGAAGCTCCTCGAGCGCCTCTCGTTCGAGTGCTACCTCACGGGGGAATTCGACCGCGCGCTCGAGGCGCAGGCAGCAGCGCTCGAGCATCGGCGGAGGCTGGGCGACCCGGTAGGAGAGGGAGACGCCCTGCGGACATACTCGAGGCTCTTGCGCTACACGGGCCGCGTCGACGAGGCGTTCGCGGCCGCACATGCTGCCGTGCGACAGCTCGAGCCCACGCCCGGTCGAGAGCTCGCGATGGCGTACTCCAACCTCTCGCACCTGTACATGTCGAGCGAGGACGCGGCTCCAACCGTCGAGTGGGCCGAGGAAGCGCGGGCGCTCGCGGAGCAGCTCGGCGACGACGAGTCCCTCGTATACGCGCTCGGCAACACGGCCCAGCTCGCGATCATCGCACGCGAGCCCGGCGCCGCCGAGCGCATCGCCGAGCTCTTCGAGCGCAGCTGCGCCGCGGGCCTCGACGAGCATGCCGGACGAACATTCGTGATGCGGGTCTGGTGGGCGCCCCGCGGACGGTCGTACGCGGAAGCCGACGAGCATCTCGAGGAGGGGCTCGAGTACTGCGAATCCCGCGGGCTCGATCTCTGGCGGCTCTATCTCCTCGCATACCGCGCCCGCGCGTGTCTCGACCGAGGCATCTGGGACGAGGCGGTCAACGCCGCAAGGCTGGTGATCGACGACCAGCGCAGCTCGCCGATGCCGCGAATCGTCGCACTCTCAGTCGTCGGGCTGGTGCGGGCACGCCGGGCCGACCCCGACGTCTGGCCGGTGCTCGAAGAGGCGTGGCGGCTCGCGTCGTCGACGGGGGAGTTGCAGAGAATCGAGCCGGCGGCAGTCGCGCGAGCCGAGGCCGCTTGGCTCGAGGGCCGTCCGGAGCTCGTCGAGGCCGAGGTGGTCGCTGCTCTCGGGCTCGCCCGAGCCCGACACCGGGAGTGGATAGCCGGTGAGCTCGCGTACTGGCGGTGGCGCGCGGGCGGCCTCGACACCGATCCGGAGCTCGACACCCATCCGGAGATCGAAGGACCGTTCGGCCTGCAGATGTCGGGGCAGTGGGAGCTCGCAGCCGCGGCATGGGACGAGCTCGACAGCCCGTACGAGGCAGCACTCGCCCGTGCGGACGGCGACGAGGGGGCGCAGCGGCGGGCGCTCGACGAGCTGACTGCGCTGGGTGCACGAGCGGCGGCGGCCATTGTCGCGAGGCGTTTACGGGAGCAGGGCGCACAGGGAGTACCACGCGGCCCGCGCCGCAGCACCCGTGCGAGCCCGGCCGGGCTCACGGCCCGCGAGACCGACGTTCTCGAGCTGCTCGCCGAGGGGTTCCGCAACGCCGAGATCGCCGAGCGCCTCTTCCTCTCACGCAAGACGGTGGACCACCACGTCTCGTCGATCCTGCGCAAGCTCATGGCGCGCAGCCGCGGCGAGGCGGTCGCCGCCGCGGCCCGTATCGGCCTCCTAGAAGACCGGTAGCGCACCTCTGCAACCTAGGTAATTCCGCCGATTCGGGCGGGCTCCGGTCGCCCTAGCGTCCCCTTGGTCAGCGACCCGAGGAGAAAAGTCAATGCAGACATACGTGATCCTGCGTCGCGGCGGCTGGCAGAGCGCCGATGACCTGCACGAGGCTGCGGCGCGCTCGACGGCCGAGGGAGAGCGGATGGGCGACGACGTCCGCTGGATCCGCAGCTACGTCCTCGCGGAGACCGACGGAACCGTCGGCACCGTCTGCGTCTACCAGGCGACCAGCCCGGAGGCGATCCGGCGGCATGCGACCGCCGCCGACCTCCCCGTCGACGAGATCGTGAAGGTCGCCGACACCGTGATCGTCCGGCCCGACCCCGCGCCTGTCGCGGCCTGAGTGGAGAGGAGACAGAGATGCGCCCACATGTTCTTCAAGTGGAACCCCGACGTCGTCTGCAAGTCGTAGGAGGAAGAGAGATGAGAAGGATCCTCACACTTGGCGCAGCGACCGTCGTGGTCGCAAGCCTGGCGGCAGGCGCCGCGGCCGATCCGTCGGCCCGCAGCCACGACACCGCGGCCGCCGCGGCGATGGCCGGTGCGCACGCAGAGAACCTGCTCGCCCGCGGTCACACCATGCCGACGTCGGCCCCCGCGATCTCCTCGAGGCTCGCGGCGCAGCTGCAGCTCGGACGGCTCGCGACGGCGAGATACGCGACAGACCTGGCTCTCGCCAAGAAGCAGGGCTACGGGATCATCACGCAGATGATCCCGGACATGGGCTGGCACTTCATGAACCCGAAGATCACGACGTTCGACGTGCGCAGGCCGCCGATCCTCGTCTACGGGAAGCACGGCTCGAGCTGGCAACTGGTCGCGTTCGAATGGGTCTTCCCCACGAAGCCCAAGAGCCCGCCGCTCCCCGGTGCCACGTACGGCTCGTTCGGCGCGGCGTGCCACTACAAGGACGGGACGTTCGTGTTCCAGGCGGACGCGGGCGCATGTGCGCCGAAGAGCCCGCAGAGCGGTGCCGCCTTCAACTTCTGGCACCCCGACCTCGTGACGCTGCACGTCTGGGCCTGGTACCCGAACCCGGCCGGCGTGTACTCCGGGATGAACCCGCTGATGCACCCGTTCAACGGCGGCTAGCCGTCGGGGTGTGCCTCAACGGCGCTTTCGGGGGGAACGCGGACGGCCTGCGGGCCGTCCGCGTCGCGCTCGGGCCCCTCCCCGACCAGCCCGGGCTCCGCGGCGGCACGGGAGGCCTCGACGCGGGAGCGCACGCCGAAATTGCGCAGGACCGCGGGGACGTCTTGCCCCCACCGGCCCCGACGACGGCGAACGCGAGCCTGTCCTGTTCCAGCAATGCCGCCGCGAGCCGGGCACGCAGGTCCTCTCGCTCCAGCAGGCGGGTTACCTGCGCGACCGGAGCGCACGATCTCCGTACGCGCAGCGGGGGTAAGGTGCTCCCGTGAAGGCGGCGACGATCCGTGAGCTCGGCGGCGTGCCCGACATTGCGGACGTCGACGACGCTAGACGCGACGGCGTCGTGGAGATGCTCGCGGCGCCGATCAACCCGATCGACCTCGCCGTCTCGCGCGGCGTGCTCGCCACCGGGACCCCGCCGTTCCCGTACGTCCCCGGGTGCGAAGCCGTGGGCCGCACCCCCGACGGCATGGTCGTGTGGATCTTCGGCGGAGGCATCGGCCGTACGCGTGACGGCGCGATGTCCGAGTGGATCTCGGTCGGGGACTCCATGACGATCCCGGTGCCGGACGGCGCTGATCCGGCCGTCGCGGCCGGGCTCGGGATCGCCGGGCTCGCTGGCTGGCTCCCGCTCGCCTGGCGCGCGCCTCTCAGGGGCGGCGAGAACGTCCTCGTGCTCGGGGCGACGGGCGCGGTCGGGCTCGTCGCCGTGCAGACCGCCAAGCTCCTCGGCGCCGCGCGCGTCGTCGCCGCGGGACGCAGCGAGAAGGGTCTCGAACGCGCGGTCGCACTCGGCGCGGACGAGACGGTGCGGCTCGATGCCGACGACCTCGTCACAGCGTTCAAGGGTGCGTTTGGCGGGGACGGGCCGAATTACGTCTTCGACCCGGTCTGGGGCGCTCCGCTGGTCGCTGCCGTCCAGGCAGCCGTCCCGCGCTCGACGATCGTCAACCTCGGCCAGTCCGCCGGCGCGACGGCGGAGCTCGCCTCCGCCTGGGTCCGCTTCAAGAGCCTGTCGCTCCTCGGCCACACGAACTTCGCGGTGCCCGAGGACGAACTGACCGAGCACTACCACCGTCTCGTGGGCCATGTGGCGGCCGGAGACATCGTCTTCGACGTCGAGCGCGTGCCGCTCGACGACGTCGCGTCCGCGTGGCGGCGCCAGGCAGAGGGCCCCGGGGCGAAGCTCGTGCTCGTGCCCTGACTCAGGGCGCGTCGAGCCGTTGCGCGGCGGCGTCCCACCGCCAGACCGAGCCCGGGACGACATGCGTCCCGCCGACCCACCGGTCGATGTCCAGCACCTCCACGCGATCTGCGTCGCCGCGGAGGACGCGCTCGCCCGCGCCCGTCAGGCGAACCGGCGCCCCGGCGAAGCGGCGGCCGTCGCCCAGCGGAGGTGGCGGGGGAAGCTCCTCGCCGTCCCGCGTCTCGAGGAGGCGCCCGCTGCCGCGGCCGAGCTCCGCGACGACGCGGAAGAACCACGTGTCCCCGAGAAACGGCGCCGCTTCGGCGTCCTGCGCGGCGACGAACGCCGCGGCAGGGGTCGCCGCGCCGTCCGCGACCACGCGAAGCGCCGTCCGCTCCGTCGCGGAGAGCCCGTCGCCGGGAGCGGGGAGCTCCTCGAGCAGACCGCGGAGCGCCGGCCCGAGCAGCGGCAGGGCAGGGGTGCCGCGCACCGCCCAGTCCGCCAGGGCCTCCGGCTCGGGCGCGCGGAACGCGTCCCAGACGGCCGTGGCCGTGGCCAGTCCCTCGCCCATCAGCTCGCGGCGCGCGGGCCAGAGGGTCTCGAGCTCGTCGGCGGTCAGCTCGCCGAGCCCGCGGAAGGCCGGCTTGCCGGCGAACGAGTCGACGACGATCGCGCTCGGCGTCGCTCCGGCGGCGCGGGCCAGCGCGAGCACGTCGACGAGCTGCAGCTGGTCGTAGAGGTCGTGCTCGAACCACAGCACGACCGGCACTCCGGCCGCGAACGCCCGCTCGACCTGGCGGTCACGCCCCTCGAGTGACGAGAGGATCGCACGGCGCGCACCCCATCCGCACCCGGAGAGGAACGCCGCGCGGCGGCGCAGGAGCTCCGGCCGGGGCACCGCGGGCACCGGGCCCGCGTGCAGGACGTCCTGCCAGGGCAGGACGGCGCCGCCGAGCGCAGTGCGCCGCAACGTGTTCGCCGCGCTCTCTCCGTTGGTCACGTGGAGGACGGCCGGGGACTCGCCCGCTTCCCGACCGCTCCGCGCGAGGTAGGCGGCGCCGTGGTCGCGGAACGTCTCGACGTTGACGCCCGCGCGCTCCGCGACCTCGCCGACTCTCATGTCCGCACGATAGACCCGTACCTCGGTACGGATGTCGAGCGCCGGGCCGAGTCGGTTACGCGGCCGTGACGGCCGGACGCAGCTCCTCGCCGAACTTCGCGCGCTCCACGAACTGGCCGAAGCCCGGCTCGACCCGGAGCTCCCCGTCGTCGACGACGACCGTCCCGCGGACCAGCACCGTCTCGACGTCGCCCGTCACCTGGGTGCCCTCGTAGAGGTTGTAGTCCGTCTTCGAGTGCTGCTCGGCGGCGGTGATCGTCTTCTTCCGCGCCGGGTCGAAGATCACGAGGTCGGCGTCCGACCCCGGGGCGATCGTCCCCTTGCGCGGGTACAGGCCGAAGAGCTTCGCGGGATTCGTCGAGAGCAGCTCGACCATCCGGTTGAGCGTGATGCGGCCCTCGCCGACCCCGAAGTGGTGGATCATGTGCAACCGGTTCTCGAGCCCCGGCCCGCCGTTCGGGATCTTCGAGAAGTCGTCCCGGCCGAGGGTCTTCTGGCCGTCCCAGAGGAACGCGCAATGGTCGGTGGAGACCGCGGAGAGGATGTCCGTGCGCACCGCGCTCCAGAGGACGTCCTGGTTCTCCTTCGGGCGCGGAGGGGGCGTGTAGACGTACTTGGCGCCCTCGAACTCGGGTCGCTCGAGGAACGTGTAGTCGACGAAGAAGTACTGCGTGCACGTCTCCCCCCACACGTCCCAGCCCTTCTCGCGCGCGAGCGCGATCGGCTCGACGGACTCGCGGCACGAGACGTGCACGACGTAGAGCGGACACCCGGCGACGCGTGCGAGCTGGATTGCCCGGTTCGTCGCCTCGCCCTCGGTCTCGGGCGGGCGGGTCAGGGCGTGGAAGTGCGGCGCGGTATTGCCCGCGGCGAGCGCCTCCTTGACGAGCACGTCGATCGCGTCGCCGTTCTCCGCGTGCACCATCACGAGGGCGCCGGTGCGCGCGGCGACCTCCATCGTCCGGAACAGCGTCTCGTCGTCGACCTGGAGCGCCCCCTTGTAGGCCATGAACAGCTTGTACGAGGTGACGCCCTGGTCGGGCAGCGTCGCGAGCTCCTCGAGCCGGCCGGGCTCCGAGAGGTCCGTGACCGCGATGTGGTAGCCCATGTCGATCAGCGCCTTGCCCTCGCGCTTCGCATGCCAGTCGGAGAGCGCGTCCGCGAAGCTCTGGCCCTTGCCCTGGATGCAGAAGTCGACGTGACACGTCGTGCCGCCGAACGCCGCCGCCTCGTGCCCGGACCTCACGTCGTCGATCGTGGTCGTGCCGCCGAACGGCATGTCGAGGTGCGTGTGCGGGTCGACGAGGCCCGGCAGCACGAGCTTGCCGGCCGCGTCGATCACGGTGTCCGCGGCGAGGTCGAGGTCCTCGCCGAGGAGGGAGATCCGCTCGCCGTCCACGAAGACGTCTCCGACGTAGTCGTCGGTCGCCGTCACGACACGGCCGCCTTTGATCAACACGGACATCGCGGATCTCCCTCCTCGGTCGTCGTCTCTCCTGCGCCTACTTCCCGCCGACGGTGACCTTGACGGTCGCCTTCTTCCAGGTCTTGCCGGTCACGTTCACGTGCGCCGCCTTGAGCTGCGCGAGCGCCTTCGCGGCGAAGCGGTAGTTCGTCGCGCCCTTCGGCGCCTTCTTGATCACGCCGTAGGTGCGGGCGATCTTGGCGGTCTGGACGACCGTGCCGTTCGGCGGCAGCCCGACACCCCGCGGATTCGGCCAGATCAGTGCGTTGATCTCGTTCATCTGCCAGGTCTGGTGGCCCCGACCGAGGAGCGAGCCGTTCTTGAGCACGAAGTTCACGCACTCCGCCTGATGGTCGCGGCAGTAGATCCAGCCCTGGAACGAGGCCTTGAGGAACTTCACCGCCGTGTCCTGGTTCGTCTTGTCCGAGATCCAGTCCGAGCGCACGAACACGTTGTCCTCGAGCATCCCCGTCCCTACCGCAGGGCTCGCCATCTTGAAGACGTTCAGGTCCTTGAGCGTGTAGAGCTTCCCCGTCTTCGGGTTCTTCGTCTCGAGCACCTGGGCGAGCTCGTTGTACGTCATCGCGGCCGCCGCGTCGACCTGATTCTTGAGGAACAGCTGCATGTCGAACGGCTGGTTCACGATCGTGACGTCGCTCGGGTTCGAGTGGTCGATGCCGTTCTTCTGGAGCGCCGCGAACAGCTCGGGCTCGTTGCCGCAGCACCAGACTCCGACCTTCTTGCCTCGCATCTTCGGGATCGTGTTGATCCCGCTGTTCCGCCAGGTGAGCTCTGTCATGCCCGACCGCGCGAACACCTGCGCGATCGAGACGAGGTTGGACCCCTTCTCACGCGTCGCGAAGAGGTTCGGGAGCCAGTCGAGGCCGAACTCGGCCCGCTTGCCCGCGACGACGGTCTCCGGCGTGATGCTCGGCCCGCCGACCTTGATCGTGACGTCGAGCCCCGCCTGGTCGTAGTACCCCTTCTCGAGCGCCGCGTAGTACCCGGCGAACTGCGCCTGCGTCACCCACTTCAGCTGCAGGGTCACCTTCGTGGCCGCCGGACGAGCCGGTGCCGCCGCGGCGACCGCGACCCATGCGGCGAGTGCCGTACAGGCGACCGCGGCGGCCACGAACCCGATGTGCTTCCGCCTCAACGTCGTCCTCCTCCGGTTCGACGCGACCCCCGTGGCCGCGTCGTGGACATTCTGAACCGCCGTCACTCCCCGCGGAAGCCACGCGCCGACGGGTGCCAGCTCGTCGTCAGTCGCTCCACGAGCGCGACCGCTCCATAGAACACGATTCCGAACGCGCTCGCCAGCGCGATGCCCGCCCAGGCGCGGGGGAAGTTGAACAGCTGCGTGTCGTTCAGGATGCTCACGCCGAGCGCGTTCGTCGGGCCGCCGAAGTACTCGCCGACGATCGCGCCGATCATCGAGAGCACCGCTGCGAGCTTGAGGCCCGTGAACATGAAGGGCAGCGAGCTCGGGATCCGCACCAGCCGGAACTCCGACACCTCACCGGCGCCGTAGGAGCGCAGCAGCTCGATCGAGCGTGGATCGACCGAGGTCAGACCGCGCAACGTGTTCACCATCACGGGGAAGAAGCACAGGATGGCCGCGATCGCCATCTTCGAGAACGGGTTCAGAAGCCCGAACCAGTTGTTCGTGATCGGGGCGAACGCGATGATCGGGATCGCGTTCGCCGCGACGGCGAACGGCAGCACCGCGCGCCCGACGATCCGGAAGCGCGCGAGGAAGATCGCGGTGATGATCCCGAGCCCGGAGCCGAGCGCGAAGCCTCCCGCCGCCTCCTTGAACGTGTAGACGGCGTAGTCCCAGAGCACCCCCTTGTCGTCCCAGAACGCCTGCGCGATCTCGGACGGCTTCGGCAGGAGGAACGTCTGCACGTCGAACGCGGTCGTCAGGCCCTGCCAGAGGCCGATCCCGACGAGGAACACCACGACTGCGGGGATCCAGTCGCGCAGCCGGCCGCCGAGCTCCTGGCGCAGGCCGGACGGGACCGGCTCGACGACCGTGCTCGTCACAGCTCCTCCACCGCCGGCGCCGCGTCCCGGACCGAACGATCGCCGTGACCCACCGCGAGCGCCTCGCGCACGGTCGTCACGAGCTCGAAGAACCGCGGGTCCTCGTGCGTCGCCGTGCCCCGGGGCTGCGGCAGGTCGATCTCGATCACGTCGGAGATGCGGCCGGGCCGTGCCGACATCACGACGACCCTCGTCGAGAGGAACACCGCCTCCGGGATGGAGTGCGTGACGAACACGATCGTGCTGCCCGCCTTCTCCCAGATGCGCAGCAGCTCGAGGTTGAGTCGCTCCCGCGTCATCTCGTCGAGCGCGCCGAACGGCTCGTCCATCAGGAGGAGGGCCGGGTCGAACGACAGCGCGCGGGCGATCGAGACGCGCTGCTGCATGCCGCCCGAGAGCTGCCACGGACGACTCGACTCGAACCCGGTCAGCTCGACCAGCTCGAGCAGCTCGGCGACGCGCCGGCGGCGGCGCGCGCGATCCCAGCCGAGCAGCTCGAGCGGGAGCGACACGTTCCGGGCGACCGTGCGCCAGTCGAAGAGCACCGCGTCCTGGAAGACGATCCCGTAGTCGTGGTCGAGCCGCGCCTGGTGCGCCGTCTTGCCGTGCACGCTGATCGTCCCGGACGTCGGCGAGACGAGGTCCCCGATGATCCGCAGCAGCGTGGACTTGCCGCAGCCCGATGGGCCGATCAGCGAGACGAACTCGCCCGGCGCGACCTCGAGGTCGATGTCGAGGAGTGCCGTGACGCCCGTGCGGAAGGTCTTCACGACCCTCTCGATCGAGACGACGCTGGGCGCGTCGGCGGTCATGCGACGTGCTCCGGCGCGCGGTGCAGGAGCAGCCGCTCGGCGAGGGCGACGAGCCCGAACAGCACGAGCCCGAGCGCCGCACAGACGATGTTCGTCGCCCAGAGGGCCGTCGGCTGGAGGGAGTAGTACTGGTTGAAGTTCACGATCGCGCCGCCCAGGCCGTCCTGGATCGAGGCAGGGGTCTCGCCGATGATCGCCCCGATCACGGCGGCGGTGGCGGAGATCTTGAGCGCCGTGAACAGGTACGGCAGCGACGCCGGGACGCGGAGCCGCCAGAGCACGCTCCAGCGGCCCGAGGCGTACGAGTCCATCAGCTCGAAGGCGCGCGGGTCGGCCGACTGGAGCCCCCGCAGCGAGTTGATCGCGACCGGAAAGAACGTCAGGTACGCAGCGAGGATCGCGACGGCCTTCCATCCCTCGACGCCCTTGGAGCCGAGCCCGATGACGACCATGGGCGCGATCGCGAGGATCGGCACCGTCTGGGAGCCGACGACCCAGGGCAGCAGCCCCCGCTCGAGCAGGCGCGAGTGGACGAGCAGCACGGCGAGGACGAAGCCGATCACGGCGCCGAGCACGAACCCGGCGAGCGCCTCCTTCGCCGTGAACCACGCCGCGTCGAGCAGCGGGTGGATGAGGGCGGGCCCGCCCGTGGTGACCGGCTGCCTGAACGCGTCGAGGATGTCGTGAATGTGGGGCATCGTCGTGTCGTCGACCAGGAACGGCCACGTCCAGCCGGTGGTCTCCCACAGCCACTTGTAGCCCTCCCAGGCGCCCCAGAGCACCGCGATCACGAGCACGTAGGTCGCGAGCCGCCCGAGGGCGGGGACGATGCGCGCCCGACGGGCCTCGACCGGGACATCCGACATCTGGCGCATTCCTTACCACACCGGCGGCGCCTGCGATGCACGAGAGCCCTGCGGCCCGCGCGTTCCGGGGGCGCCGCTCGCGGGGCGGGGCCGGAGGCACGGTAGGCGGAATACGGGCCCCGAGGGCACCGTGCCGCGAACGGCGACAGGCAGCCGCGGAGGCCGGCTTTGCCGGCCTGGAGCGGTTGCCGACCCGGGGCGTGCGGAGGGCGTTAAGCTCGGCCTCGTGCCGCTCGACCCGTCTCGTGTCGTCACGCGCCTCGAAGAGCTCCGCTCGCTCACCGGGAACGAGGACGGGGCGCAGCGCGTGGCGTGGACCGAGACGTGGGCGACCGCGCGCGCGTGGCTCGCCGAGAGCCTCTCGGACCTCCCGCTCGACGTCGAGCGGGATCAGGCGGGGAACGACTGGTACACGCTCAGGGGCAGCTCCGAGAGGGCCGTCCTGCTGGGCGGCCACATGGACTCCGTGCCGAACGGCGGCTGGTTGGACGGCTGTCTGAACGTGCTCGCCGCGGCCGAGACGCTTCGTCGCATCGCGGACGAGGGGACGCCCCCGGTCACCGTGCGGCTCGTCGACTGGGCCGACGAGGAGGGCGCGCGCTTCGGGCGCTCGCTGTTCGGCTCGTCCGCCGCGGGCGGCTCGATGGCGGATCAGGACGAGCTGCGCACGCTCGTCGACCGCGACGGCGTCTCGTTGCCGGACGCGATCGGCGCCTTCGGGATCGACCTCGACCGTGCGCTCGAGGCGCGCAGCCAGCTCGCGAGCGCAGCGGCCTACCTCGAGCTCCACATCGAGCAGGGGCCCGTGCTCGAGTCGCTGGACCTACCGCTCGGCGCGGTGCTCGGCACCTTTGGGGTGGAGCGGTGGCGGATCACGTGGACCGGCCAGGCCGCCCACGCGGGCTCGACGCCGATGGACCAGCGCCGCGACGCGCTCGCGGGCGCGGCGAAGCTCGCCCTCGCGATCCGGGACGTCGCGCGCGAGACAGGGGACGGCGCGGTCTGCACGTCGGGCGGGGTCGTCTGCAGGCCGGGCATCGTGACCTCCGTGGTCGAGACGGCGGAGCAGCTCCTCGACCAGCGCCACCTCGATGCGGACAAGCTCGCGTCCATGCTCGAGCGCGCACAGGAGCTCTCCAGAGGGTTCGCGGCGGAGGAGCGGATCGAGGTCGACTGGGAGCGGCTCTGGTCGATCGAGCCGATCCTGTTCGACGAGACGCTGATCGGCTTCGCCGGGGAGGCGATCCACGAGGTCGCCGGCGCATCCCAGCGCCTGCCCTCCGGTCCGCTCCACGACGCGGCGGAGGTCGCTCGGGCCGGTGTCCCCACCGTGATGCTGTTCGTCCAGAGCCTGCGAGGTCTCTCGCACACGAAGGTCGAGGACACGAAGCCGGAGCACCTCGAGCTCTCCGTCGCGGCGCTCGACCGCCTCGCGGCGAAGACGATCGCCTGGGTCGCGGCGGGCTGACAACCGCGTGCGGCGTCACCGCGAGACCGTCGGCGCGGTCATCGTCGACGCTCAAGGACGTGCGTTCGTTCACCGAAGAGGCTACGACCGTGCACTCTTTCCGGGCTGCTGGGACATCCCAGGCGGACACGTGGAGGACGGTGAAACCCCGCTCGAAGCGCTGGGCCGAGAGGTGCACGAAGAGACCGGGTGGAGAGTGACGCGCATTCTCTCAGAGCTCGGGGAAGTGGTCTGGATCGGCGACGACGGTGTCGAGCGAAGGGAGCTGGACTATCTCGTCGAGGTGGAGGGTGACCTCGCCACGCCGCGTCTCGAACGCCCGGAGCACGTCGAGGTCGCCTGGCTCGGCGCCGACGAGCTCGACCGCGTGATGGAGCACCGCAGACCTGAGCAGACGCTCGTCCGCGAGATCGTTGGACGAGGGATCGCAGCAGCGCTCAGAGCGAGGAGCCGAACGACGACGGCCCGCCGAGGGGCGGGCCGAGGTCTGGGTGAAGCGAGGAACCACCCCGCGCACGGCTCACAACCGCCACCCAGTGTAGCGTCGCGCGACGCTGACCTCGACTCCGCCCCGGCGTAGGGCGCGGAGGGCGCCGGACTCGAACCGGAACCGGTGGTTGGCCGGTCGCATCGGTTGTGAACCGTGCATCTCACCCCGAGATCTCACCCTCCGCGCCTCCGAGAGTAGGCTCCGGCGGGCGTGCAGACCTCGACTGTGGACGAATCGGCACGCAACCGGCACACGTCTGCGATCGCCGCGGGGCTCGCGGTCGGCTGCTTCCTCACGTGGAACGTCTCGAACGTCGGCGCCGACGCGGACCCGCTCGCGGACGCATACGGCGTCTCGCTCGCAGTGGTCGGCCTGCTCACGACGGCGCTCTTCGTCACGCACCTCGCCGCGCAGCTCCCCGCAGGGGTCTGGTCGGACCGCGTCGGGCCGCACCGCGTCGCGCTCGTCGCGTGCGCGGCCGCCGCGGCGGGGAATGCCGTGCTCCTCGCGGACGACGCGATCGGCCTCGCCCTCCTGGGACGTCTGGTGGTCGGCATCGGCTCGGGTGCCGGATTCGTCGCAGGGCTCGACCTCGTCCGGGCCGGGGGAGGGGGCGCGGTGCTGCACGGCGTGTACGGCGGCGCGACGATGGCGGGAGGCGGGCTCGCGCTCGTGCTCGTGCCGCCGCTGACCGCCGCGACCAGCTGGCGGGCGACCTACGCGAGCGCGCTCCTGCTCGCGCTCGTGGCGGCGGCGCCGACCGCCCGGGTTCGCGGGCTGACGTCGGTCGGGCGCTCGTCGCACGGGGTCCTCCGCGACGCTCGCCTGCTGCCGCTGGGCGTGCTCCAGGCGGCGACGTTCGGCCTCGCGGTGATCGCCGGCAACTGGGTCGTGCCGCTCCTCGAGCACCGCGGCTCGGGCCCTGCCGCGGCGGGCGCGGTGGGAGGGCTCGTGCTCCTCGCGGGGATCGTCACGCGGCCGCTCGGAGGTGACGTCGTGCACCGCAGACCCGAGAGGCGCAGGGCCTTGCTCGGCGTCTCCCTCGCGGCTGTCTCGGCGGGCGCGCTGCTGCTCGCCGCCGGCGGGCCGGTGTGGCTCTCGTCGCTCGGGGCGCTCGCCCTGGGGCTCGCCGCGGGCCTCCCGTTCGCGACGATCTTCGAGGCCGCTCAGCGCCTGCGACCCGACGCCCCGGGCGCGGCGGTCGCGCTCGTCAACGGCTGCGCCGTCCTCGCGGTGCTCGTCGGGACGCCACTCGCGGGTCTCACCTTCGGCCTGCCCGGCGACGGGCGTCTCGGCTTCGCCGCGATCGCGGCGCTCGCGGCCGCGGCGCTTCCCTTCGCCCGGCGCCTGCCCCTCCGAGCGGATGCCGCTGGCAGCAGCCGCGGGGACCGCCGATACTGAAGTTCTCGCAACGACGGAGGATCACGACATGCCACTCTCTTTCGGCGTCACCGTTCTGCCCGACCCGCCAGCGTCACGGCTCGTCGAGCTCATGCAGCTCGGGGAGCGGAACGGCTTCGAGATCGGCTGGACATACGACTCCCACGTGCTCTGGCAGGAGTCGTTCGTCCAGCTGACGCTGGCGATCCAGGCCACGTCGCGCATGAAGTTCGGGCATCTCGTCACGAACCCGGGCACCCGCGACCCGACGGTCCTCGCGAGCCTCTACGCGACGATGCACGACGTCTCCGACGGGCGGATGGTGATGGGCATCGGGCGCGGCGACTCGGCGCGCCGGTACATCGGCCAGCAGCCGGTCAGGGTGGCGGAGTTCGAGCGGCGCCTGCGGATGATCAAGGCGTTCATGAACGGCGAGGAGGTGCACTGGAACGACAAGGACCTGCAACTCAAGTGGGTGCGCCCGGAGCTGCCGCGCATCCCGATGTGGGTCGCGGGCTACGGCCCGAGGGCACTCGGAGTTGCCGGCCGGGTCGGGGACGGCGTGATCATCCAGCTCGCCGACCCGGAGATCATCCAGTGGATCATGGGCACCGCCCGGGCCGCCGCCGAGGAGGGCGGACGCGACCCCTCCGAGCTGAAGTGCATCGTCTGCGCGCCGAGCCACGTCGGCCCGCTCGAGGACGGCCGCGAGCAGACCCGCTGGTTCCCGGCGATGGTCTCCAACCACGTGAAGGACCTGATCGAGCGATACGGCACTGACGGCTCTGTCGTGCCGAAGGCCCTGACGGACTACGTCGAGGCCCGCAAGTTCTACGACTACGACGAGCACTCGCGCGTGGGGGCGAAGCACGGCGAGTTCGTCACCGACGAGATCTGCGACCGCTTCTCCGTGCTCGGCGACGTCACCCAGATCGCCGAGAAGCTCCGTCAGCTCGAGTCGATCGGGGTCGACCACTACTCGATCTACCTCATGACGCACGGCCAGGAGCAGACGCTCGACGCGTACGGGCGCGACGTGATCCCGCAGTTCACAGGAGCGCCCGCGTGATGCGGCGGCAGGCGTGACCGACGCGAGCGAGCAGATCGAGGCCTGGCGCTCCGTCGCCGCGGGGTGGGAGCACCAACGGCCGCTCGTGTGGGAGTCGACCCGGGTGGTCTCGGAGCGGCTCGTCGAGCTGCTCGACCCACGGTCGGGCGAGACGATCCTCGAGCTCGCCGCGGGGCCCGGCGACACCGGGTTCCTCGCCGCTCACGCACTCCAGCCGGGCGGCAGGCTCGTCTCCACGGACGCCGCGCCGGAGATGGTCGCGGTGGCCGAGCGCCGGGCGGCGGAGCTCGGGCTCTCCGCCGACGAGGTGTCGTTCGCGGTCGAGGACATGGCCGCGCTGTCGTTCGACACGGGCCTCTTCGACGGCGTCCTCTGCCGCTGGGGGCTGATGCTCGTTCCCGACGTGGAGCGCGCGGCACGGGAGGTCGCGCGCGTGATCCGCCCCGACGGACGGGCGGCTGTGGCGATCTGGGCGGAGCCCGAGGCGAACGACTGGATGACGGCCCCGGGACGAACCGCGCTCGAGCTCGGTCTCGTCGAGCAGCGGCCCGCTCCCGACGAGCCGGGCCCGTTCCGTCTCTCCGGCGAGGGCCGTCTGGCCGAGGTGCTCACGGACGGCGGCCTCGCCGTCGAGACGGTGGAGGACGTGGAGCTCACGTGGCGGACGGAGTCGCTCGCCGCCTGGTGGGACGTCGCCCGCGACACCTCGCGGACGCTCGCGCTGATTCTCGAGGACGCGACCCCGGAGGACGGGGAGGCTCTACGGCGGGGCTCCGAGCGACGGCTCGAGCGCTACGTCGCGCCGGACGGCTCCCTCGCCGTCCCGGGACGTGCGCGGGTGGCGCTCGCCCGGCGGCCGGGCTGAGGACCTGCGTCCGCCGACTCGTAAGGAATGGCGAGGGCCGGACTTGAACCGGCGACACCACGGTTTTCAGCCGTGTGCTCTACCAACTGAGCTACCTCGCCCCGCGCGCTGAGTGTAGCCGGGGAACGCGGCGCGTCCCGGCTCGCCCCGGGGGGTCGTGTAGCCTCACCGCGCCGTGGTTGCGACCCCGAGGACCGTGACGATCGTCGGCGCCCCACTCGACCTCGGCCAGGGTCGCCGCGGCGTGGACATGGGGCCGTCTGCGATCCGCTACGCGGGTCTCGAAGAGCGCCTCGCCTCGTTCGGTTGCGCTGTCGTCGACCGCGGCAACCTCGCGACCACCGAGCCCGAGGCGCTCGTGGTCGGCGACGAGCGCGCGCGCTTCCTCGCCGAGATCCTCGAGGCCTGTGCCCGGCTCGCCGCGCTCGTCGCGGACGTCGTCGGCAACGGGGCCCTTCCCCTCGTCCTCGGCGGCGACCACTCGATCGCGCTCGGCACGCTCGCCGGCCTTCGGCGGGCGGCCGGCGAGCCGGGCGGGGTGATCTGGATCGACGCGCACGGCGACCTCAACACGCCCGGGACGAGCCCTTCCGGCAACGTCCACGGGATGCCGCTGGCGGCCGCGCTCGGGTTGGCGGGCGAGGGGTTCTCGCACCCGGCGCTCGAGTTGCCCGCGGTCGATCCGGGCCGCGTCGTGCTGCTGGGCGTCCGCTCGCTCGACCCCGCCGAGCGCGTGCTGATCAGGGAGACGGGGATCCGCGCGATCACGATGACGGAGATCGACCGGATCGGGATCGAGCGCGCGGTGCTCGAGGCGATCGACCGCGCGTCCGGTCCTGGCTTCGTGCACGTCTCGCTCGATCTCGACGCGATCGACCCCGAGGTCGCACCCGGCGTCGGGACGCCGGTGCAGGGAGGGCTCACGTATCGCGAGGCGCACCTTGCCTGCGAGGATCTCGCCGAGTCGGGCCTCGTCGGCTCTCTGGAGCTCGTCGAGGTCAACCCCATCCTCGACCGGGAGAACGGCAGCGCCGCGATCGCGGTGGAGCTCGCGGCGAGCGCGCTGGGGCAGTCGATCCTCTGACGCGGAGGGGCACGGCGCCCGCCCCCACGAGGCGAAAGAAGAGCGTCCGGGCCGGCTGACCGCGCCACGAACGCTCTTCGGAGGACTCGAGCCTAGCGCATCGGTCCCCCGCCGCCAAGCATCGTGATCCCGAGCGGCTGGCCCGGAGCGGCGTGCAGCATTGCGGCGGCGCTCCCGCGGTTGATCGCGACGGACATGTTCCGGTAGCTGTCCTCGTACAGGATCACGTCACCCGGCCGGGCGTCGGCGAACGTCCTGGCCACCACGGCGAAGTACCTCTCGCCCGCGAGATCGAGCTCGACACGCGACCCGGGCACGAGTCCGGCGCGCTCGACGTCCTCACGGGTCAGGTTCAGCGCGATGTTGCCGAAGCTGTCGACGTAGAGCATGGTCGCGTCGATCCGGTCGCCCGCGAAGCGTGGCTCCGGGAGGTCGAGCCGCACGAGCGCGTCGGGGTCGAGGGGAGGGCCGAGCTCGGCGATCGGCACGCCGTTCGCCAGGTGCGCGGCCGCCGGGGCGAACAGGTCTCTCCCGTGGAAGGTGCGCGAGATCGTCTCGAGCGCGTAAGCCGGGTTGGCGAGCTCGCGCACGTCGACGATGCCGGCGCGCTCGGCCGCCGGGAGCAGGAGGCCGTTGTCCGGGCCCACGAAGAGCCGGCCGTCGGCATCTGCGAGCGCAAGGGGGCGCCGGACACCCCCGACGCCCGGGTCGACGACGGCGAGGTGGACCCCCGCCGGCATGTACGGAAGGGTGCTCGTGAGCACGTAGGCGCCCTGCAGCACCGCCGTCGCCGGTATCCCGTGCGTGACGTCGATCACGCGCGCGTCCGGGGCGATGCGGGCGATCACGCCGTGGCAGGTGCCGACGAAGTCGTCCTGCAGCCCGAAGTCGCTCAGGAAGGAGATCACCATCTCCGCCCCGAGTCTACGGCGCCGCGAGCGCCCGCTCGACCGCCTGGGCGAGCCCCTCGACGTCGGCGGTCGCCGCCTCCGAGAGGACCGAGTGCCCAGCCTCGACGGCTGCCCGGGACGTCTCGGGACCGATCGTCACGACGCGCGACCCGGGCGCGACCCGGCCGAGCGCCCGCGCGGCCGAGGCGGAGGCGAGCACGACGAGGTCGTAGTCGGGCCACGCGGTCGGGCTCAGCTCGACGGTCCGGTAGAGCACGACCACGTCGGCCTCGAGCGCGTCCGGCAGCAGCCGGCGCGCGCCTTCCGCTCCCACGAACAGCACCCGGCCCGGGGACGCGGGCAGAGCCGCGAGCAGCCCTTCCTGCGTGGAGGTCGTGGCGACGAGGTCGGCGCCGCCGAACGCCGCGGCCGTCGCCGGCCCGATCGCGGCGACCCGGGCGGGCGTGCCGCGCATCCGCCGCCTCAGCTCTCGCGCGCCCGTCGCGCTCGTCAGCACGACCCAGTCGTAGCCCTCGACGTCCACCGGCCCGTCGCCCAGCGGCTCGATCGCGACGAGCGGCACGTGCGCGACCTGGTGCCCGGCGGCCTCGAGCCGCTCGACGAGCGGGCTCGCCCGGCCGGCGGGGCGGGTCACGACGACGCGTGCCACGGCGTCCGCCTCCGCGAACCCCCGTCACGAGCCCGCAACCCGTCGGGTCGCGAGCGGCCCGGCCGCCGTCCCAGCGAACCTGACCAGGTCCGTGCCCGCACGACCGCCCGCGACCGGACGCCCCACCGGGAGCCCGCGCGAGGGGGTCGTTCGCGGGGCGGTCGCTCGCGAGGCGCCTGGTAGGCCATCCCTAGCCCCCACCCACCCGCGGGGACCGAACGGTACGGGCGCAGACGAGCCGCGTCTGCACCAACTTCGTGCCAGATGTACGACGAGACGAGCGCGTCATCGTGCGAGCCCGGCGAGCTCCCGCCCGAGCGCGTCCGCGTCGTCGCCGCTCCGCCGCTCGAGCCAGCTGCCGTCCTCGGCGGCCACGAGGCCCGTGAGCCTGGTGCCGTCGTGGTACGCCGCGACCGGTGCGAGGCACCCGCCACCCACCGCGGCCACGCAGCGCCGTTCGGCCTCGACCCGTCGGCGGGTCTCGGGATCGTCGGTGACCGCGACGCGGTCTTCCTCCCCCGCCCGCACCTGCAGCGCGAGCGCCCCCTGGCCGGCCTCGGGAAGCATCACCTCGGGGTCGAGCCGGAGCCCGATCTCCGCCTGCAGACCCAGGCGGTCGAGCCCGCAGGCGGCGAGAACGACCGCGTCGAGGCCACGCTCGCCGCGCTTCCGCAGGCGGGTGTCGATGTTGCCGCGGAGGGGCTCGATCGAGAGGCTCGGCTCCAGCGCCAGGAGCTGTGCGCGTCGCCGCGCAGACGCGGTCCCGATCCGCATCCCCGGGCGAATCACGCCGGCCCCGCAGAGGGCGTCCCGCGGATCCTCGCGCGCCGGATATGCGCCGACCGCGAGCCCCTCGACGTCGGTCGACGTCATGTCCTTGGCAGAGTGCACGGCGACGTCGATCCGCCCCGCGAGCAACGCCTCCTCGAGCTCCTTGACGAACACGCCGCGACTGCCGATCTCGCCGAACGGCCGGGTGCGGTCACGGTCGCCCGCGGTCGTGATCGGGACGAGCACGATCTCGACTCCCGGCCGGCGCAGCGCGTCTGCCGCACGCTCGGCCTGGGTCAGCGCGAGCCTACTGCCGCGCGAGCCGACGCGAAGCAGCACGGCACCGGCCTCGGCGCTGCGTGACCGGCGCGCCGCACCTGCGCCGACCCGGGGGACGGATGCGGACGAACGCCGTCGGGACGACCACGGGGAGCGGCCGGCCGGGGCGTCGCTCCACGGCGCGGCTCATGCCTCTTCCTCCTCGCCCAGCCCGAACAGGTGGCGCACGACGTCAGCATAAAGCAGCCCGTCAGCCGTCACCGCAGCCTCCTTCATCCGAACCGTGGGGAGATGGAGGAGCTTGTTGACGATCTGTGCGGTGACCGTGTCGACGACGTCCCGCTCCGCTTCGGGGAGCCGGTTCTCCATCCGCGCGAGCTCGGCCGAGCGGATCTCCTCGGCCTTCGCCCGGAGCGACGCGATCGCCGGCACGACGGCGAGCGAGGCGCGCCAGGCGCGGAAGCGTTCGGCCTCCTCGTTGACGATCCGCTCCGCCTGCACCGCCTCGGAGCGCCTCCCCTCGAGCGTCGCCGCCACCACGCCCTCCAGCGCGTCGACGTCGTAGACGAAGCAGCCGTCGATCGAGGCGAGCGCCGGATCGACGTCGCGCGGGACGGCGAGGTCGACGATCAGCACCGGCCGGCCACGCCGTGCGCGCAGGGCCGGCGAGAGGGCCTCGGGGGTCAGCACGATCCCGGGCGCGCTCGTCGACGACACCACGACGTCCGCCTCGCCGAGTGCGCCGGCGAGCTCGTCGATCGTGATGGCGCGCGCCCCGAACGACGCGGCAAGCTGCTCGGCCCGCTCGAGCGTCCGGTTCGCGACGACGGCGATCCGGGCACCGCGAGAACGGAGGTTCCGCGCGGTGAGCTCGCTCGTCCGGCCCGCGCCGACGAGCACGACGCTCCTGCCGGCCAGACCCTCGAACACCTGCTCGGAGAGCGCGGCCGCCGCCGCGGGCACGGAGGAGGGGCTCTCGCCGATCGCGGTCTCGACCCGCGCCCGTCGGCCGGCCCGGAGCGCCATCCGGAACGTCCGGCCGAGCAGCGGGCCCGGCGAGCCGGCTTCGAACGCATCGCGCACCTGGCCGAGGATCTCGCCCTCACCCGGAACCATCGAGTCGAGGCCCGCTGCCACCCGGAAGAGGTGGAGCGCGGCAGACTCGTCTGCGAGCCGGTACGCGGCGGGAGCGAGCGCCTCCGCACCGCTCCCCGCAAGCGAGAAGAGCGCTCGGTCGGCGTGCTCGGCGAGGCCGCCGTCCTCGCCTGCGAGGTACAGCTCGGTGCGGTTGCACGTCGAGAGGACGACCGCCTCGTGCGCGGGGCCTGCCGCGGCCGCGAGCTCGCGCGCCAGCCCCCCGGCGGTCTCGAGGTCGACCGCGACGCGCTCCCGCAGCTCGAGCGGAGCTCGGTGATGGGAGACGCCTGCGAGCGCGAGCCTCATGCCGCGAAGTGGGTCAGTGGGAGGACCGCGACGACGAGCACGAGCCCCGCGAGGAGCAGGCGTGCGAAGCGGCGCCCGCGGACGCCGGCCTCCCAGCGGACGACGAGCGCGAGCGCATAGAGCGCCCAGATGAGCACCGCGACGGTCATCGCCGCGTCGAGCCCGTTCACGTGGAGCCACACGAGGCCGACGACGATCCCGGCCGAGAGGAGCACCAGGCCCGCGAGCACCGCGCGGGCGGCGAGCCGGTCGAGCGCCTCGAGCGACGGCAACCGGAGCCGCAGGACGCGCGTGTCACGCCGCTTGAGGCGGCGTTCCTCGAACACGTACAGCGCGGCCACCGCCGCCGCGAGGGTGAAGCTCGCGAGACCCGCGAGCATGAGCCCCGCGTGGGTCGCGAGGGCCACCCCGTCGCCGTTTGCGTCCAGCGCGGTGCCCCCGCCGGCCCAGGCGAGCACGACGAGGCCCGCGGCGAGGGGCATGAGCACGAGCCCGACGAGCCGGTAGCGCGGACGGCAGCCCCACACGAGGTAGCCGGAGACGACGAGCCAGGAGAGGAGATTCAGGGCGCCCGCCCACGTTCCCCACGGGAACCCCTCCGCCGACAGCGCCTGCGCCGTCAGCAGCCCCGTCTGGGCGAGCCAGCCGACGCGTACGCCCCAGATTCCGAGCCTGCCGTACCGTGCGTGCCCGCGCAGCTCGCCCGCGTACACGAGCGCGGCCTCTCCGTAGGCGATCACCGTCGGCCAGACGAGCAGCTCAGCCATCGGGCGGCTCTCCCGCCGCGACGCGGGCCTGCGCGAGACGGACGAGCTCACCCGTCTCCCGTTCGAGCCGCGCGAGCTTCGTCGAGATGATCACCACCCAGGCGAGGACGAACACGAGGAAGACCCCGTATGCCGCCGCCACGTACTTCTCGGCCGCGCTCACGGAGCGAGCGCCTCGCGAAGCTCCCGGAGGTTCGCGTCGGTTCGCTTCCCCGCGAGCTCGACCCGGTACATCACGTACGCGAGGAGCGTGATCGCCGCCCACGAGACGCAGAATGCGGCGAACATCTCGCCCGTCATCTGGGGGCCGTCGCGCGTGAAGACGGTGGGGTGGATGAAGTCGCTCGCGAGTCGGATCGCGAGGAAGCTGACGGGCACGAGCGCGACCCCGAAGAGCGCGTAGACGGCGGAGATCCGCTCGCGCCGGGGGCCCGGCTCGATCGAGAAGCGGAGCATGAAGTACGCGCAGTAGAAGAGGAAGAGGACGAGGAAGAGCACCAGCTGGTTCGAGCTCCACGTCCACCACACTCCCCAGGATGCCTTCGCCCAGATCGAGCCCGTGACGAGGGTGAGGGCCCCGAAGATGGTTCCCTGGTGCACGCCCGTGTAGCTCTCCAGGTCGTAGCGGAGCCCACGCGTCGTGAGCAGGCGGAAGGCCTTCCAGGCGGCGAGGCCGAAGCAGGCGTACGCGGTGAGCGCGATCGGGACGTGGACGTAGAAGATCTTCTGGGAGAGTCCCTGGTCGGCGTCCTCGGGCGCGACGAAGAAGATCATCGCGACGGCGACCCCGGACAGGGTCGCCGCGACGGTCGCGAGGACGGTGAGAGAAGGCTTCGTGATGCTCATCGCGCGAGGGGTCACTCGGTGACGACGTACTCGAACGCCGCCCAGGAAAGTATCGCGAAGACCACGTCGTAGAGGCCCAGGAACCCGAGAAACTTCCCGGGCTCGTCCGAGATGCTCGCACCGACGCCACCGACCACGATGGGGATCGCGAGCGGCAGGAAGACGAGCGGGAGGAGCACCTCGCGGCCCCTGGAGGCCGCCGCCATCGCCGAGACGAGCGAGCCGACCGCGCAGATCCCCACCGACGCGAGCAGCACGCCCGCGAGCGCACTCGCGTCGAGAGGCGCGAAGAACAGCGTGAACGCGGGCAGCGCGACGAGCTCCGCGGCACCGAGGAAGGCGAGCGCGGCGACCGTCTTCCCGAGCCAGATCGCGCTGCGGTCCGTCGGCGCGAGCACGAGCCCGTCGAGGGCGCCGGCCTCCTGCTCGGGCACCCACGCCCGCGCGAGGCCGAGGAGCGAGGTGAACACGAGGGCGACCCAGAGCAGCCCGTACGCCGCCCGATCGCCGGCATCCTGGGGCAGAGCGAAATGGAACACGACGAGGGTCGCGAGCACGAACAGCAGCATGGCCGGGAGGGTGTCGCGGGCACGGAGCTCGAGCCGCAGGTCCTTCCGCGCCAGCGCCGCGACGTCACCCAGGTAGCCCGTCATGGACGCCCGAGGGCGAGTCGCCCGGTCGCGAGGCGGTCGAGACGGGCAGGCTCGTGGGTCGCGACCACGAAGGTCGTCGTGCCCGCGAGCGATTCGAGCTCCTGGTCGAGCAGCGCGGCCCCGTCGAGGTCGAGCGCGGAGTGCGGCTCGTCGAGGACGAGCAGCTCCGGGCCGTGGAGGAGCGCCCGGCAGAGGGCGAGCCGCTGCGTCATCCCACGGGAGAACGCCAGCACGCGCTCGGTTCGCGCCTCCCACAACCCGAAGCGCTCGAGGAGCATCCCGATGCGCTCCCGCCGCTCCGGGACACGGTAGAGCCGGCCGAAGAGGTCGAGGTTCTCGAGCGCCGTGAGCTCGCGGTAGAGGAGCGGCTCGTGCCCCACGAACCCGAGACGCGCCCGGTCGAGGGCGACGTCGAGCGTCCCGCGCGTCGGCGTGGCGAGCCCGACGAGCAGGCGCAAGAGCGTGGTCTTCCCGGAGCCGTTCGGGCCGGTGACGACGAGCGCCCCGCCGCGCACGAGCTCGAAGGAGACGTCGCGCAGGACTCTGCGCGGGCCGAAGCTCCGCTCGACCCCGGTGGCGCGGACCAGCACGGCGTCACCCATCCCTTCCCGCCCCCTCCGCTGCCGACACCGCCGCGTGGACCGTCCCCGCACCGACCCGCGGCCATCGCCGGCTCCACCGCGGCCCGGCCAACCCGGCCAACCTCCCCCAGGGGCACCCCCGGTGCCCTGATGTCACGCTAGCGGGAGATCCGTGCCGCATGGGTGCCGGGATCGTGCCGGAAGCGTGACGGGCGACGTGGCCGCGGGTCGAACGAGGGGTCGTCGGCCCGGATCGGGGGCGGACGACACCCGTGCCCGCGGGCGCAACCCGTGAGGTGCGTCGCGCGACCCACGCGCGCAGCCAAGACCGCCCGCGAGCGGCGGGACGCCCGGTCGCGCGGACACGGCGCGACGCCGTGGGCTCGACCACGGGCGCGCGACGCCTCAGCCGAGGGTGTCCAGCGCGACGAACGCGAGGAACGCGATCGAGAGCACGCCGTTGACGGTGAAGAACGCCGCGTCGAGGCGTCGCAGGTCGCCGGGCCGCACGATCGCGTGCTCGTAGCCGAGCAACGCGGCCACCACGGCGACCCCGAGCCAGTACCACGGGCCGGCGTCGAGGCCCGCTCCTGCGAGCGCGAGCAGCACGACCACGCCCGCGTGCATCGCGCGTGCCCCGGCGAACACCCCGCGTATGCCGAACCGCGTGGCCCAGGAGTGCAGGCCCGCCTCCAGGTCGTGCTCGAGGTCGAACAGCGCGTAGAAGAGGTCGAACCCGGCGACCCACAGGCACACGGCGCCCCCGAGGGCCCAGGCCTGCCACGGGAGCTCCCCCGTGATCGCGACCCAGGCGCCCACCGGCGCCAGCCCGAGGGCCGCGCCGAGCCAGAGGTGGCACAGCCACGTGAACCGCTTGAGATACGGGTAGCCCACGAACAGCACGACCGGTATCGGCCAGAGCCACCGCACCACAGGATCGAGGTGGAACACCGCCAGGAGATACACGGCGAGCGCGAGCGCGCAGAGGAGGATGACCTGGATGCGCGTCAGCACCCCTGATGGAAGCTCGCGCCCCGCCGTCCGAGGGTTCGCGGCGTCGATCTCGGCGTCGACGAGCCGGTTGAGGCTCATGGCGAGCGTGCGTGCGCCGACCATCGCGAGCGTGATCCACCCCATCGTCTCGAGCCCCGGCCAGCCGTCGACCGAGAGGAGGGCGCCGACGTAGGCGAACGGGAGCGCGAACACCGTGTGCTCGAGCCGCACGAGGCGCGCGAGGCGGACCGGGAGCGGCGCGGCGACGGCGCTCACGCGGGATCCTTCGTCTTCGAGACGAGCACGACGTCGTCGATGCGCATCCCCTTGTCGACCGCCTTCGCCATGTCGTAGACGGTCAGGCCGGCGATGCTGACGGCGGTCAGCGCCTCCATCTCGACGCCGGTCTGGGCCGTGGTCTCGACGGCCGCCTCGATCACGACCCCGTCCGCATCGATCACGAGCTCGACCTCGACGTGCGTCAGCGGCAGCGGATGGCAGAGCGGCACGAGCTCGCTCGTCCGCTTCGCCGCCTGGATGCCCGCGATGCGCGCGACGGCGAGCGCATCGCCTTTTGGCAGCGAGCGGAGCCGGGAGGCGGTCTCGGCAGCCATCCGCACCCGGCCGCGGGCGACGGCGCGCCGCCGCGAGAGCGGCTTCCCCCCGACGTCGACCATGCGGACCTCGCCGCTGGCCTCGTCGACGTGCGACAGCTCGCTCACCGGCACATGTTGCCGGGACAGACGACAAACCCGTGGCTCACGAGGCGCATCGTAGCCCCGGCGTGCGCCTCAGGCGACCGCGGCGGGCGCACGCTCGTCGAGCTCGTCGAGCTCGCGCTCGGCCCACGCGTCGAGGTCGTGCGCGCGCACGGAGGCGCGGATGCGCTCGAGCCGGTGCCGCCGCTCGGAGTCGGGGAGCGCGAGCGCGAGCGCCAGCGCCTCGGCCTGCCCCGGCACGTCGAGCGGGTCGACGCCGACCGTCCACTCGCCGATCTCCTCGAACGCGCCGGCCTGCCGCGACAGGACCACGGCACCGCCGCGCTCGTTGACGAGGGGCGCCTCCTTCGCCACGAGGTTGAGGCCGTCCATCACCGGGTTGACGAGCAGGACGTCGTACTCGCAGTACGCGGCGATCGAGGCGAGGAAGTCGTCGCGCACGTCGAGCCGGATCGGCTCCCACCCCGGGCGGCCGAACCGGGCGTTCACGGCCGCGGCCGCCTCCTCCGTCGCGCGGCGGTAGTCGGCGTACTCGGGGATCTGCTGCCGCGACGGGTCGAGCAGCGCCAAGAGGCCGATGCGGCCGTGGAGCACGGGCTCGCGCTCGAGCAGCAGGCCGAAGGACTCGAAGCCGCGGACCGCGTTCTTCGACGGGTCGGTCCGGTCGACACGGAGGACGAGAATCTCCGGGCGCTCCTCGAGGAGCGCCAGGCGCCGCTCGCGGACGCCGTCGGTGCCCGTGAGCGCGACGAAGCCGTCCGCGTCGACCGCGATGGGGTTCGCGTGGGAGCGCTGCTCGGCCTCGGCGCCGCGCCCCAGCAGCACCTCGCAGCACTCGACGAACGCCGATCGCCACCGCTCCGTGTGGAAGCCGACGCTGTCACAGGCGAGCAGGCCCTCGTGGATCGCGACGGCGATCGACCGCGGCAGGACGCCCCACTCCTCGGGGCCGACCCACGGGATGTGGACGAAGTGCGCGATCCGCGTCCGAGGGCGGACGGCGCGCACGAGAGCCGGCGCACGGTACAGGTGGTAGTCCTGCACGAACAGGGGCGCTCCCGGTCGTCGGTCGAGCTCCTCGACGGCGGCGTCGGCGAGCGCCTGGTTCACGGCGACGTAGGCATCCCAGGCGGCGGAGAGGTCGGCCTCGGGATCGCGCTTCAGGTCCCAGAGCCCGTGCTGCACGAACCACAGCACGGGGTTGGCCAGCACCGTGTAGAAGAGCTCGTACGCCGCCGGGTCGTGCGCGACGAGGCGCAGCCGGAAGCTCGAGCCGGCGTCCGAGCGCTCCTCACGGGCTCCGGCGAGCGCGACCTCGCGGTCGGCGTCGCTCATCGTGCTCGCCACCCACGCGACGTCGTGCCGGTCGACGAGCGGGCCCAGCGCCGCCACGAGCCCCCCTGCCCCGCGGACGGTGTCCAGCGACCCGTCGGGTCGCCGGCGAAAGCCGACCGGGCCGCGATTCGAGACGACGACGAGGGGGTCCGCCACGCGTTACCGCGTCCCCGGCGGCCGCTCCCCGAGCGTCACCTCGACCGTGCGGCGTTTCCCACCCCGCAGGACGGTGAAGGTCACCGTCTGGCCCGGCAGCAGCTCCGTCGCCACGACGCGCGAGATGTCGTCGGTGCCCGTCACCGGCGTCGCTCCGATCGCGACGATCAGGTCACCGCCGAGGGTCACGTCGAGCCCCTGGTACGCCTCGGTGCGGGTGCCGCCGCGGAGCCCCGCGGCCGCGGCCGGCGTCCCCTCGTCGACGCGTGTGACGAGCGCGCCGCGCTCGGCACCGAGGTCGAACTCCTTCGCCATGCCCGGCGTCACGTCCTGGGTGCGGATCCCGACGTACGCGTAACGCACGCGGCCCGTGCGCACGAGCTGGTCGAGCGAGCGCCGCGCGACGTCGATCGGGATCGCGAAGCCGACCCCCTCCGCGGTGCCCGACGTGCTCTCGATCTGCGCGTTGATGCCGATCACGTGACCGGTGGCGTCGAACAGCGGGCCGCCGGAGCTGCCCCGGTTGATCGGCGCGTCGACCTGGATCGCGTTCGCCACGGCGAAGCCCGACGTGAGGGAGTCGATCGAGCGGCCGGTCGCGGAGACGACGCCGACCGAGAGCGACGTCTGCTGCCCGAAGGGGCTGCCGATCGCGGCGACCGGCTCGCCGACGACGACGCCGGCGGAGTCGCCGAGCGGGACGGGCGAGAGATGGTGGTCGGCGGCCGCGACGCGCAGGACGCCGATGTCGCTGAACAGGTCCCACCCGACGATCTCGGCGCCGACGCGATCGCCGTCGGAGAACTCGACGTAGACCGCGCCCGCGCCGCGCACGGTGCGCGACTCGGTCACGTTCGTGATCACGTGCGCGTTGGTCAGGATCAGCCCGTCCCGGTCGACGACGAAGCCGGAGCCCTGGGAGCTGCCGTCGGCCCCGAGATTCGCGTAGATCGTCACGACCCCGTCGGCGCGGGCGGCGTACAGCGCCGCAGGGTCGAAGGCCGACGGCGGGACCGTGCGCGCGGGAACCGTCTCCGGCGCGGTGGCGGCCCCGCGCGTGACGGTGGTCGACCCACCCGCGAGGTCCGTCTCGTGGGCCACGACGAGCGCAGCGCCGGCACCGAGCGCAGCGGCGACGAAGGCGACTCCCGCTGCGACCCAGAGACGCATCATGGCCACGGTACCAGCGGCCCCTGGGCGGACGGCCCGGCGTTTCCACGTGGAAACGGCGCCGCGGAGCGCGTCAGGACGGTACGGGGACGGCGCTCGGCGCCGCGGCGACGGCCGGCAGCCGGAGAGCGAAGGTCGTCCAACCGGGAGCGGTGTCGAGCTCCACCGTGCCGCCCATGCGCTCCGCCAGCTCTCTGGCGATCGCGAGCCCGAGGCCGCTGCCGGACGCCTGCGGCCCCTCGACGCGGTAGAAGCGGTCGAAGATCCGCTCGACGTGCTCCGACGGGATGCCCGGCCCGTCGTCGGTCACGCTCAGCACCGCCCTGCCGCCGTCGCCCGCCACCCGGACCACCACCTGCGTGCCGGGTGGTGTGTGGGCGATCGCGTTGGCGACGAGCGCCCGGCCGATCTGGAGCACGCGCTCCTCGTCGGCGAGCGCCCACGCGTCCGGGACCGTGTCGAGCGTGAGCGCGTGGTCGGTCGTCTCCGCGATCGGCAGCAGCTCGTCCACGAGCGCCCGGGCGACGTCGGCGAGCACGACCTCCTCGCTCTCGACGTGCAGGCGCCCGGCGTCGATGCGGGAAAGGTCGAGGAGGTCCGCGGAGAGTCGGGTCAGCCGGTCGACCTGCTCGCGGGTCGTGACGAGGAATCCCGTGCGCGTCTCCTCGTCGAGGTCCTCGTCCGACATCAGCTCCAGGAAGCCGGCGAGGGAGAACAACGGCGTGCGCAGCTCGTGCGACGCGTTCGCGACGAACTCCTTCCGGGCGGTGTCGAGCTGGGCGAGCTGGACGCGCATCCGCTCGAACGCCGCCGCGAGCTGGCCGAGCTCGTCGTCCCCCTGGTCGACGACCGGCTGGTCGAACCTCCCCTGCGCGATGCGGTTCGCGGCCCGCTCGAGCCGACGGATGCGGCGTGCGTGCAGCGCGGCCGCGGTACTGCCGAGGATCGCCGCGATCGCGAGCGCGACGCCGGTCGCGTACAGGAGGCGGCGCTTCACCACCCGCACGGTCGCGAGCTGATCCTCGATCGGCGCGGACAGCAGCAGCACGTTCCCCGACGTGAGCAACGGCACGGCGACCTCGCCGTAGGGACGGCCGCCACGCTGCACCCGCCCGCGCGCGATGCGCGTCGTCTGCGCGGTTCTGATCGCGACGGCGTCGTCCGTCACCGGCAGACCCGACGAGGCGGAGTCCGCGAGCGGCCGCAGCGATAGGGGCGACGGCCCGAACACCTGGTAGACGACCGTGCGGGCGTTGTAGAGGAACGACGCCCCTGCCACGAAGCCGTCGAGCGTGAGCGGCTGGCTGAAGTCACGCGTCGCGTAGTTGGCCGCCAATGCGACGCCGTCCCGCTGCAGCTCTTCGAGGCGGTCGTCGACGAGGCGGCGCTCGAGCGATGGGACCACCATCAGGTACGCGCCGCCGAGCGCGCCGCCGACGATCAGGAGCAGCGCGACCGCGAGCGTGGTGCGGATGCCGCCCGGCAGCCTCACGCGCCGTCCCTGAAGCGGTAGCCGGCTCCGCGCACCGTGACGATCAGCTCCGGCTCGCGGGAGTCCCGCTCGATCTTCTCGCGCAGGTGCCGGACATGGACGTCGATGGTGCGCGGCTCGCGGTAGTCGGCGCTGCCGCGGATCCGCTCGAGGAGCTGTCGGCGGCTGAAGACCACCCCCGGCTCGGAGGCGAGCAGCGCGAGCAGCTCGAACTCGACGAACGTCAGCGCCACGGGCTCGCCGCGCACCTCGACCGTCCGGCGGGGAAGGTCGACGACCAGGTCGCCCCGGTCGATCACGTCCTCGCGCCGGCTCGCGACGTGCGGATTTGCGGCCCGGCGCAGCAGCGCGCGCACACGGCTGCGGAACTCCCGGATCGAGAAGGGCTTGGTGATGTAGTCGTCCGCTCCGAGCTCGAGCCCCAGCACCTTGTCGAGCTCGTCGTCGCGGGCGGTGAGCATGATGATCGGAACGGTGCTCTCGGACCGCAGCCGGCGGCACACCTCCAGCCCGTCGACTTTCGGCAACATGATGTCGAGCACGACGAGGTCGACCGCCTCCTCCGCGAAGCGCTGGAGCGCCTCGTCACCGTCCCGGGCCTGGACGACGCGGTAGCCGTCCCGCTCGAGCGGATAGGTGAGGAGCGCCTGGATCGAGTCCTCGTCGTCGACGAGGAGGATGGTCGAGGAGGAATCCGGCATGTCGGGGCTCTTAACGTAATAATTCCTGCGTTGCGCGCCGGTTGCGCGGCCTCGGGGGGACGCGGACACGGGCGTCCCCGTCAGCGGGGCGTCGAGCGCGGCCGGAGGCGGTGCGGCGCGAGGCCGTGGGCGACGCACGAGGCTGTCCGGGTGTGACGGCCGGACGTCAGCGCCTGACCGCGCCTACTATTGCCCCCTGCATGGAGCCCGCCCGCCTCGGCACGAGCAAGCGGAGGCCGCGGCGCGGCTCGGTCGAGCGCCCCGTCGACGGGCGCCTCGTGCGCAAGGCGAGCATCGTCGTCGTCGCGCCGTTGCTGCTCCTCCTGCTGACCCTCGGACGCTCCGGCCCGCTCCCGGCACCTCCGCTTCCGCCTGCCTTCGACCGCTCGACGGCGACGTCGCTCACGGTCGACCTGGCGCGCGAGAACCCGAATCGCGTCCCCGGCTCGCTCGGCGCCGCCGACGCAGCCGCGTGGTTCCGGAACAAGCTCTCGCTCTACGGGCTCGCGGTGCGCGAGGACCGCTGGCGCGAGGACGTGCCGGGAGTCGGCCGCGTGGAGTTGCGCAACCTCGCTGCGGTCGTCCCCGGGACCGTCCCCGAGACGATCGTCGTTGTTGCTCATAGAGACAACAACGGGGAGACCGCGGGGGCGAACGACGACGCGAGCGGCACGGCGGCGCTCGTCGAGCTCGCGCGGGCCTACGCGACCGCGGGCACCACCGAGTCGGCCCGGACGCCCCTACACACGCTCGTCTTCCTCTCCACGGACGGAGACGCGTTCGGGTCGCTGGGAGCCGCCCGGTTCGCGACGCATTCCCCGCTCGCGCGCCGAGCGGTTGCGGTGGTGTCGCTCGACGGGCTCGCGGGCGACACGAGGCCGCGACTCGAGGTGGGCGGCCTCGACGGACGGTCACCTCCGCAGGCGCTCGTGCGGACCGCCACCGCGCGGATCGCCGCGGAGACGGGGGGTCCGCCGGCGCTGCCGGGCCTCCTCACCCAGCTCGTTGGGCTCGGGCTCCCGTTCGGCTACGGCGAGCAGGCGCCGGTGCTCGGCGAGCGCACGCCGGCGGTGCGGATCGCCACCGGGCCCGACGCCGGCGTGCCGCCCGGCGGCGACGAGCTCGCCGCGCTCGACTCGGCCCGGCTCGGACAGCTCGGCAGGGCCTCGGAGTCGCTGCTCAACTCACTCGACCAGACCGTGGAGCTGCCCGCCTCGACGAACGGCGCGATCTACCTCGCGCAGCGCACCGTGCGGGGCTGGGCGCTTCAGCTGCTGCTGCTCGCGAGCGTGGTCCCTTTCGGCGCGGCCGCGCTCGATTTGCTCTCGCGCGCACGCAGGCGCCGGCTCCCGCTGCGCGCGGCGTGGCGCTCGCTGCGACGCAGGGTCGAGCTCTGGCTCGTGCTCCTCCTGATCGTCGGGCTCGCGGCACTCGTGGGCGCGCTCCCGCGCGAGCCGCGCCTGCCGCCTCCGCCGGACGAGCCACCGGTCGACTCCTGGCCGCTCGGGCTGCTCGCGATCCTCGCCTTCGTCGCGTCGCTGGCGTGGCTCCGCTCGCGTGCGCGGCTCCTGGGACGGGCGCCGGCCAGCCCGGAGGACGAGCTGGCGGCGTACACGGTCTCGTTCGTCGCCCTGCTGCTCGTCGCCGCCGGCACGGCGCTGGTCTCGCCGTACAGCCTCGTCTTCGTGCTGCCGTCCCTCTACACCTGGCTCTGGCTCCCGCAGCTCCGCCGCACGCCGGGCTGGGTCACCGACGTCCTCTTCGGGGCGGGTCTCGTCGGGCCGGTGCTCGCGCTCGTCGTGCTCGCCGAGCAGCTCGACCTCGGAGCCCGTGCCCCCGTCTACGCAGCGTCGCTCCTGACGACCGGGGTCGTTCCCTGGGGCGCGACGCTCGCGCTCACGGCCTGGGCGGCGGTCGCCGGGCTGATCGGCTCGGTCGCGTCGGGGAGCTACGTGCCGGCGGACGGGTCGAGCGGCAGGTAGCGGACGCTCGTCCCCGGCGCGAGCTCGCCCGACCCGCGGGGAACGTGGACGAGCGCGTCCGCGCGCGCGGCGCGCGCGATCATGTGCGAGTCCTGGCCCGACAGGGGACGCAGGAGGACCTCGTCGCCCGACCGCTCGACGGACGCGCGCTGGAAGTCGTCGCGCGCGGCACGCCGCGTCGCGGCCCCTCCGAGCACACCGGCACGGAACGGCGGCTCGGGGTGTGGCACGCCCTGGAGCGCCCGGATCGCGGGCAGGACGAACAGCATCGCGCCGACGAGCGACGAGACCGGGTTTCCGGGAAGCCCGAACACAAGGGTGTCGCCCCTGACGGAGAACGACAGCGGCTTCCCCGGACGCATCGCCACGCCCCAGAACACCTCCTCCGCACCGAGCCGGCCCAGCGTCTCCCGGACGAGGTCGTGAGGGCCGACGGACACGCCTCCGGACGTGACGAGCACGTCCGCCTCGAGCCCCCGGGCCAGCGCGGCCTCGTGCGCCTCCTCGTCGTCCGCGACCTGCGCCGGGGCCTCCACCGAGACCCCTGCGCCCTCGAGGAGCGCCCGCAGCATCAGTCCGTTCGACTCGTAGATCTCGCCCTCGCGGAGCTGTGTGCCCGGTGGCCTGAGCTCCGTGCCGGTCGACACGATCGCGGCCCGAGGCCGGCGGGAGCAGCGTGGCCGGCTCACCCCTGCCGACGCGAGCGCGGCGAGCCGCGATGGGGTCAGGGCGGCGCCGGCCCGCAGGACGACCTCGCCCGCGGCGACGTCGCCGCCGCGCGGACGCACGTGCGCGCCCGCGTGCACGGGCTCGGAGACCACGACCGAGTCCCCGTCCTCCCGCACCAGCTCGATCGGGACCACCGCGTCGGCACCGTCAGGCACGACCCCGCCCGTCGAGATCGCCATCGCCTCGCCTGCACCGAGCGGGCCGTCCGCCGGCCGGCCCGCCGCAATCCGCGCCACGACGGGGAGCCTCCCCGGCGTGTCCTCCGACCGGAGCGCGAAGCCGTCCATGGCCGAGCTCGCGAAGCGGGGAAGGTCGATCGCGGCCGACGCGTCCTCCGCCAGCACCCGCCCCGCGGCAGCCGCCAGCTCGACCGGCTCAGCCGGGAGCGGGCGGGCACGCGCAAGGACGCGGGCCAGTGCGTCCTCGACGCTGAGGAGCTCTGCCACGGCGGGCACGCTACACACGGGGTACGCTGCGCGCGTGATCTCGGTCGTCGTCCCCGTACGCGACGAGGAACTGACCGTCGAGCCACTCTACGAGGAGCTGGCGAGCGCGCTCGGGGAGCAGGACGAGTGGGAGGTCGTCTACGTCGACGACGGCTCGCGCGACGGCACGCGTGCGGCGCTGGCGCGCCTGCACGAGTCCGCCACGAACGTCCGGGTGGTGCGGCTGCGCCGGAACGCCGGGAAGGCTGCGGCGCTCGACGCCGGGTTCCGCGTCGTGGAGGGCGACGTGGTCGTGACGATGGACGGCGACCTGCAGGACGACCCGTCGGAGATCCCGCGCCTGCTCGCGAAGCTCGACGAGGGCTACGACCTCGTCTCGGGCTGGAAGACGCGGCGCAACGACCCGTGGTCGCGGCGCGCGCCCTCCAGGGTCTTCAACGGGGTGACGGGCCTGCTCTCGGGCGTGCACCTGCACGACATGAACTGCGGGCTCAAGGCCCTGCGCGTGGAGGTCGCCCGCGACCTCGACCTGTACGGGGAGCTGCACCGCTTCGTGCCGGTGCTCGCCAACGACCTCGGCTATCGCGTGACCGAGATGGGCGTGAACCACCGCCCCCGCGAGCACGGCCGCAGCCGTTACGGGCTCGACCGGTACACGCGCGGGTTCCTCGACCTGCTGACGGTGTCGTTCATGAGCCGGTACCGGCACCGGCCGCTCCACCTGTTCGGCGGGCTTGGGCTCGCGCTCGGCACGATCGGGGCCGCGATCCTCGTCTACCTCACGATCGTGAAGCTGACGGGCGAGCCGATCGGGAGGCGACCGCTTCTGCTGCTCGGCGTCCTGCTCGTCGTGGTCGGGATCCAGTTCCTCTCGCTCGGCCTCCTCTCGGAGCTGGTCACGAGCCAGCACCGCGAGCGCATGCGCGCGCTCGAGAACCGACCGTCGGGGCTCGTGGACGAGATCCTGCGCTGACACGCGGGTGAACGCGCTCTACTTCGGCACGTACGACCGCACATCGCCGCGTAACACGCAGGTGATCTCGTGCCTGCGCGACGCGGGGGTCACGGTCGTCGAGCGCCACCGTGGAGTCTTCGGGCGCCACAATTGGGCGCCCGGCCCTCGGACGCTTGCGAGGCTCGTCCGGGCCGAGGTCGCGCTCGGTCGGCTGCACGACGCCGACGCCGACGTGATCGTGGTCGGCTATCCGGGTCACGCGGACATGACCGCTGCCCGCCGGGTGGCCGCCGGCAGACCCGTGGTCTTCAATCCCCTCGTCTCGCTCGCGGACACGGTGGTCGGGGACCGCCGCCTCGTGTCCCGACGGTCCCCCGTCGCGGCGGCGCTGCGGGCGCTCGACCGACGTGCATTCCGGTCCGCAGACCTTGTCGTGGCGGACACCGAGGCGCACGCAATGTACTTCCGCGACGCCTTCGAGCTGCCGTCCGACCGTGTTCAGGTCGCGCTCGTCGGTGCTGAGGACGCGCTGTTCCGGCCGGCGCACGCGGAGCCCGGGCCGTTCCGGGCCCTCTTCGTCGGGAAGCTGATTCCCCTCCACGGGATCGAGACCATCCTCGCAGCCGCGGCACTCGTCCCTGAGGTCCCGTTCGTCGTGGCGGGGGACGGACAGCTCGCATCCCTCCTGCGGGAGCGCCCGCCGAACGTCGAGCACATCCCCTGGATCGCCTACGAATCCCTGGCGGACGCGTATCGCACTGCGGGGTGTGCGCTCGGGATCTTCGGCACCGGGCCGAAGGCGGCGCGAGTGATCCCGAACAAGGTCTTCCAGGCGCTCGCCACCGCCCGGCCGGTGATCACGGCGGATACGCCCGGGGCGCGGGAGCTCCTGACGCACGAGCTCGATTCGCTGCTCGTCCCACCCGGTGACGCAGAGGCACTCGCCCAGGCCGTCCGCAGACTCGCGGACGACGCGCAGCTCGCGGCGACGCTCGCGGCCGCGGGGCGGGCGACCTACATGGCGCACGCGTCCGAGCCGGTGCTCGGTGCTCGCTGGCGGTCGCTGCTCGAGGCCGCGGTGGGCGCGTGAGTCCCCGCCCGGCGGCGCTCGTCGCCGCCGGCTCGACGGCGTTCGCGGCCGGACTGGGGGCGCTCGCCGTGCTCCAGCACCGTGCGTTCTGGACGGGTCGCTTCGACCTGGGCAACGCCGTTCAGACGGTCTGGTCGACGGCGCACGGCGACGTCTTGTCGGTGACGGGGCTCCCCGGGACGCAGATCTCGAGGCTCGGAGCCCACTTCGAGCCGATCCTCGTCGTGGTCGCACCTCTCTGGTGGCTGTGGCCGGACGCCTCGCTCCTGCTCGTCTGCCAGGCGGCGGCGGTCGCCACCGGGGCGGTGCCCGTGTTCCTGCTCGGCAGGAAGCACCTGGGGTCGGACTGGGCCGCCGCGGGGTTCGCGCTCGCATACCTCCTCCACCCGGCGACGGAGTGGCTCGTGCTCGACGACTTCCACGCGGTCGCGGTCGCGACTCCTCTGCTCCTCTGGGGCTTCTGGTTCCTCGACGAGGACCGGTTGGTCGCGTTCGCGGCGGTGGCGCTTGCAGCGTGTCTGACGAAAGAGCAGATCGGGCTGGTGGTCGCGGCGATGGGTCTCTGGTACGCGCTCCGCCCGGGGCGCCGGCGAGCCGGGCTCGCGGTCGCGGCGGGAGGCGTCGCGATCACGACGCTCGCCATCGCGGTCGTGATCCCCCACTACTCGATCTCGGGAGCGTCTCGCTTCGAGGGCCGCTACACCGAGATCGGCGGGTCGCCCCACGGCATTCTCGAGACCGCGGTGACGGACCCCGGGACGATCGTGGCCGCGGCCACCCACGGCCGCGACCTCGCGTACCTGGCCGACCTCCTCCTGCCGCTCCTCGCGCTTCCACTCCTCGCGCCCCTCGCCGCGCTCACGGCTCTCCCCGAGCTCGCCCTGAGCCTCCTCTCGGACACGCGCAGCCAGACCTCGATCCACTTCCACTACACGGCGGGTGCCCTGCCGGGGCTCATGGTCGCCGCCGTTCTCGGAGCCGCGCGGCTCCGGCGGCGCTTTGCGTGGGCCAGGCGCCCAGAGGGGAGGGCCGTCGTCGTCTCGACGCTCGTCGCCGGGCTGCTCCTCGGGCCCCTCCCGGTGTGGAGCCACGTGCCGCTCGGCTCCGGCCTCGGTGCGCGGGAGCACGTCGTCGGCCACCATGCGGACGTCGCCGCGCGCGCACTGCGCCTTGTTCCGCCGGCCGCTCCGGTGAGCGCCACGAACACCCTCGGAGCACATCTCTCCGAGCGCCGGCGCGTCTTCAGCTTCCCGGTGCTCGGGGAGGCGGACTGGGTCGCGGTCGACACGACCCGGCCCAGCTACCGCGACCAGACGGGCCGGGCGGACCAGTTCCGCGCCGCCCTCGCGACGCTCCGCGCGAGTGGACGCTTCCGGGTCGTGTTCGACGAGGACGGCGTCCTCGTCCTGCGGCGCGGCTCCTAGAGAGGGATCGTCTGCGGGAGGAGGTACGCCGTCAGCGCGAGGGCGGCCAGCGCAGCCGTCCGATCCTCGCCCGTCGCGGCGAGCGGGACGGCCCACGCGAGGTACCAGACCGCCAGGTACGGCGTCGTGACGAGAACGAGACAGGCCGCGAGCCCGAGGCGTGCCCGCCCCCGGGTCGCCTCCCGCGCGAGCACGGCCAGCCCGCCCGCGAGCCCGGCGAGCGCGAGCCCGAGCGCGAGCGCGTGCGGGGCTCCCAGCTGCTCCAGCCGCGCGGGCACCGCGTAGCTCGTCTCGCGTGCCGCGTTGGCGGCGAGCGGCTCTGCCGCCCGGAGCCAGTCGAGCCCGTACGCCCACGTGGCGGCGGCGCCGAGGAGCGCGACCGCGAGGACGATGCCGCGGCCGCCGACGGGCCGGGCGCGCGCCCGGGCCGCGAGCGCCGCGAGGAGCAGGAACAGCAGCGGAACCCACTTCACGAGCACGGCCAGCACCCAGACCGCGCCCGAGAGCTCGTGCCGCCGGCGGAGCGCGAGCGCGACCGCGAGCGCGGCGAGGCCGCCGACCAGCGCGTCGTTGTGACCCCCGCCGGCGGCGTGGATCGCGAGCACGGGGTTCCAGCCGACGAACGCGACGGCGAGCGCGGGTCGTCTCGCCCCGTTGGCGACGGCCGCGGCGGCGGCGAGCACGCCGGCCGCGGCGAGGGCCTTGAACAGCCAGGCGGCCGCGTCGGCGGACGAGCCCGCCGCGTCGGCCACGGGCTCGGAGAGCCCGGTGAACGCAGGTCCGTAGACCGTGGTCGTGTCGCGCCACGCTGCGCCCACGTAGGGCGCCGCCGGGCTCTTCGGGAACGCCGACGGTGGGTCGACGTACGGATTGCCGGCGCCGTCCGCGGCAATCCACCCGTAGCCCCAGTACGTCCATGCGTCGGTCGAGAGGAGCAGCGGCGCGCCGAGTGGGACGGCCTGCACGAGCACCGCGACGACCGCCGCCGCGCGCAGCGCGAGCGGCCCGCGACGCGCGAGCGCGAGTCCGACCACGTAGGCGACGAACGCGGACGCGAGCAGAACGAGGAAGGGCCACGCGGAGCCCGCCGGCGTCGACGCTCCGCTCAGTGGGACGAGCGGGGAGTCGTGCTGCCAGGCGAGGGCCGAGGCTGCGCCGACCAGACAGAGGGTCAGGAGGCCGGCGGCGAGCGCCGGACCGGGCCTCACGGGCTGTTCGCTCGGCCGGCTCCCGCCGGCGTTCCGTTCCCCGGCGTCCCCTTCGAGGTGGTCGCGCCGCCCTGGGTGTCTGTCGGCTCGGTCGTGGTCGTCGGAGCCACGTAGTACGGGTCGTACGACAGGGCGTTCGGCCCGCGCTGCCAGGTCGCGAACACCGCGGGCTGGCGCGGCTCGGGGAACGAGAGGACGGGGTGCCCCGCGAGGGCCGGAGACATGAACCGGCGCCAGATCTCCGCCGGGAAGCTCCCTCCCGACACGGAGATGCCGTGGACGTCGAGCATCGGGATCTCCCCGCGCGTGTAGCCCATCCACACGGCGGTCGCCAGCGCGGGCGTGTAGCCGACGAACCACGCGTCGGCGTGCTCGTCGGTCGTGCCCGTCTTGCCGGCCGCGGGCTCGGCGATTGCGGCGCGCGTCCCCGTGCCGTAGTGGATGTTGTCCTCGAGGATGCTCGTCACCACGGAGGCAACCCCGTCGGGGATCACACGGGTGCGCTTCCGGTCGCTCGCCCAGCGGGTGTCGAGCTTGCCGTTCGGCAGCACGACCTTGCGGATGGCAGTCGGCTCGGAGTAGATGCCGCCGGCGGCCAGGGTCGCGTACGCCGAGGCCATGTCGAGCGGCGAGACGGCGATCGAGCCGAGGCCCATCGCCGGTACGAACTGCCCTTTCACGTCGAGCGGCGTCCGCACGCCGAGCTTGCGGGCCGTGGCGGCGACGCGCTCTGGGCCGACGTCGAGCGTGAGCTGCGCGTAGACCGTGTTGTCGGAGCGGAGCGTCGCACTGGTCACCGACGTCCAGCCCGTGTAGCTCGAGTCGTACGTCTTCACGCACCACCAGGTCTCGTCCTCGCAGCTGCCGGTGTCATCCGGCCGGTACGTGAACGGCGCTGAGACGTAGTACGTGGAGTCGGGGTCCATCCCGCGCTCGACCGCCGCGGTGAGGACGAAGGTCTTGAAGGTCGACCCCGGCTGACGCCTGGCCTGGGAGAGGAGGTTGAACTGGTTGTTCGCCCGGCCGGGGACGATCGCGCTCATGGCGCGGATGGCGCCGCTCGCCGGGTCGATCGAGATCAGGGCGGCGGCCGGGTCGTCCTTCCTCGTCAGCGTGCCCGAGATCGCCTCGCGGGCGAGGCGCTGCAGGCGCGGCTGGATGGTCGTGTACACGCGCAGCCCGCCGGAGCGGACGGTGTCGGGGCCGTACTCGCGCGCGAGCTCGTTCCGGACGAAGCCGAAGAAGTACGGCTCGCGGATCTCCTCGTACAGGTTTCCCGGCCGCAGGCCGGGCGACCTGCTCCGGCTTGCGCGCACGTACTGCTTCTTCGTGATCACGCCCTGCCCGAGCATGGCGCCGAGCACCTCGTTCCGGCGCGCGACCGCGCGGGCGGGGTCGACGAAGGGGTCGTAGGCCGACGGTGCCTGGGTGAGACCCGCGAGCAGTGCCGCCTGCGAGAGCGTGAGGCGACTCGCCGAGCGGGAGAAGTACGTGTGCGCCGCCGCCTCCGCACCGTACGCGAGGTTCCCGTAGAAGACGGAGTTGAGGTAGGTCGCGAGGATCCGCTTCTTCGACCACTGCCCGTCGAGCTTCACGGCGAGGCAGGCCTCGGTCACCTTGCGCTCGACCGTCCGCTCGCTCGAGATGTACAGGGTGCGGACGAGCTGCTGCGTGATCGTCGAGCCGCCCTCGACGACGCGGCCCGCCTTCAGGTCGCGCCACAGCGCGCGCGCGATGCCCTCGGCGTCGATGCCGCCGTGCGCGTAGAACCGCCGGTCCTCGATCGAGACGGTCGCGAGGGGCAGCCATCGCGACATGCGCGCGAGCGGGACGACCTGCCGGTTCCGCTCGGCGGGTATCGAGCCCAGCAGCGAGCCGTCCGCGGCGTACACGAACGTGTTCTGGCCGATCTTCGTCGGCCGGAGGGCGGAGAGGTCGCACCGTGGCGCGAGCGCCACCACGGCGGTCGCGCCGGCGATCCCCGCGGCCACGAGGACCGCGAGCCCCGCCACGAGCAGCAGGACGCGTCCGCGGCGGCGCGCTCTCGGCCGGCGGCGGCGCGGGCGCAGCGGCGCCGGCGCAGGAGTGCGCCTCGGGCGCGGTCGCCGCGAGGGGCTCATGGCGCGATGGTAGCCATGCCACCTCCCACGTTCTCCGCGCGCGGGCAGGCACCTCGCCCGAAGCACGGCGAGCCGTTATCGTCGGCTCCGTGCGCGGCGTCGTAGCGACGCGGCCGGCGGCCGGGGCCTCGTGCGACGACGTCTCGCCGAGTCGCCATGCCGCGAGAGTCCCCCTCGCGATCTTCGTCTCGAGCAGGCTCGCGCTCTGGGCGCTCGCCGCCGGCACCGTCGTGCTGTTCGGCGATCACCTGAACCCGGCCAGGGGTCGCTGGGACAGCCCCCGGCTCCACGAGCTCGGCGCCGCCGTCGACGTCTGGGCGCGCTGGGACAGCGACTGGTACCTGCGGATCGCGGAGGGCGGCTACCGGTGGCCCTCCAGCACACCCGCGTTCTTCCCGCTCTACCCGGCCCTGGTCGGCGGCGTGGGCCGGCTCCTCGACGCCCACTTCCTGCTCGCCGGCGTGCTCGTCTCGCTCGCGGCGGGCGCGGCGGCGTTCGTCCTCCTCTACGACCTCGTGTGCGCGCGGCTCGGGGCGCCGGACGCTCGCCGGACGGTGCTGTACCTCGCACTGTTTCCCACCTCCCTGTTCCTCGGCGCCGTCTACGCCGAGGCCCTGTTCCTCGCTCTCGCAATCGGGACGTTCGTGCTGGCCGAGCGCGATCGCCTGGGCTGGGCCGCCGTCGCGGCCGGGCTCGCGCTCCTGACGCGTCCGCAGGGTGTCGCGCTGCTCCCGGCGCTCGCGCTCTTCGCGTGGCGCGCCGAGCGGCGCGGCCGCGCGCTCGCGCTGCTCGCGGTCCCGCTCGTGATGTTCTGCGCCTTCCCCCTCGTGCTCGAGGCGTGGATCGGGCACGGCCTCGCGTTCCTCGACGCCCAGCGGGTCTGGGACCGCTCGCTCGCACCGCTCGGACCGCTCGGCGGCCTGGTGCAGGCGGTGGGCGAGGGGGACGTGCTCGGCCCGGCGCTCGCGCTGGGGCTGGTCGCGCTCGCGCTGCTCGCGTGGCGGATCCTCGGGCCGGCCTACGGCGTCTACGCGCTGGCGGCGCTCGCGCTGCCCATGGCGTTCCCGTCCGAGCGGCTGGGCGGCCTCTACTCGTTTCCGCGCCTCGCGCTCGCGGCCTTCCCGTGCCTCGCCGCGCTCGCCGTGCTGGGCCGCGACCGGCGCGTGCACGCCGTCGTCGTCGCGGTTCTCGGCGCGACGCTCGCGGTCGACGTGGTTCGATGGGCGCTGTGGTACTGGGTCGCCTGACCGAGGTCCCGAAACCGCGCCTCGTGGGGTGGACGGTGCTCGTCACCGTCCTGGCCGCGCTGTCGTACGCCGCGAATCTCGCGGACTCGAGCGACCCGCCGGACGACCTCCTCTACCGCTGGTCGTCGGCGGTCGGGGGGCTCATCCAGTACGCGATCATCCTGGGGGTGGTGCTGGCGATCGCGCGCGGGATCGCGCCGGCGACGCTCGGTCTCGTCCGGCCGGACTCGTGGCGCTGGACCGCTGCGCGACTCGGGATGGCGCTCGCCGCCATCTGGGTCATCGGGGCGGTGCTCAATATCTTCCTCCAGGCGGGGAAGGAGCAGGGTCTCGTCCCGAACGGGTGGGATCCCGGGCGCGCCGCGCCGTTCGTCGCGAACTTCGTGGTCGTGGTGGGCGTCGCGCCGGTCGTCGAGGAGCTCACCTACCGAGGGCTGGGCTTCGCCGCCGTCCGGGACAGCTACGGGACCGGGGCGGCGGTGGTCGTCACCGCGCTGGCGTTCGGGCTTGCGCACGGGCTCTTCGTCGCGCTCCCGGTGCTGACGATCTTCGGACTGATCCTCGCCTGGCTCCGGCTCCAGACGGGGAGCATCTATCCCACCATCATGCTCCACGCGCTCTTCAACGGCGTGGCGCTGCTCGCGGCGGTGGCGGCGTGACGTCCCGCGACGACCGGTTCGAGGAGCTGCGCGCGCAGATCGCCGCGAACGACCGGACGATCGTCGAGTCGGTGAACCGGAGGCTGGGCCTCGTCGCCGAGCTGTGGCGGCTGAAGGAGGAGCGCGGAGCCGATCGCCTCGACCCGGAGCGGGAACGGCGGCTGCGCGAGGCCCTGCACGCGACAAACGCGGGGCCGCTGTCCTCGCACGGGCTCGACCGGCTCGTCGGCGAGCTGCTCGACCTCACCAAGCACGAGCTCGGCGAGCCGGGCGGGCGAACGGGTTAGTCCGGCTCGTCCTCGCCCGTCGCGAACTCGTCGGGCGAGACGGTGTCGAGGAACTGGCGGAACTCGTTCAGGTCGACATCCCCGAGGCTCATCACGCCGCGGGCCTGGGCGAAGTCGGGCTCGTCGCCCTCGAATTGCACGCCCGACTCGTCGATCACGTCGTCCGCGGCGAAGATCTTCGCGTCCGCCCGCAGCGCGATCGCGATCGCGTCGGACGTACGGGAGTCGATCTCGATCTCCGTCCCGTTGCTGACGAGCGTGATCTGGGCGAAGAACGTGCTGTCGCGCAGCTCGGTCACCGTCACCCGCTCGACTGCGGCACCGAGCGAGTCGATGATCGAGCACGTGAGGTCGTGCGTGAGGGGTCGCGGCGGCTCCTGGCCCTGGAGGCGCATCAGGATCGCGGCCGCCTCGGGATGCCCGATCCAGATGGGCAGGAACGTCCGTCCCTCGGCCGTTCGCAGGAGCACGATCGGCTGCTTGCCGACGAGGTCGAAGCTGACGCCGTAGACCGTCATCTCCTGCATGGCCCGCATCTCAGTGTAGACACGGCCCTCGACGCGGGACACGCCACGGCGACCGCGCCGCCGCGGCCCGCACCGTGCAGAGGTGGGCGATCCTGGATTCGAACCAGGGACCTCCGCCTTATCAGAGCGGCGCTCTAACCGACTGAGCTAATCGCCCGGCGGCCGACGAGTGTACCGGAGAGGGGGAGCCGCCTCGGAGCCCGGCGGCCTAGAGCGCCTCGAGCGTCTCGACGAGCTCGGCGAGGCGCGTCTCGTCGCCGAACAGCAGCTCGAGCTTGCCGGCCGAGACACGTGCCGGAAGCCCCGTCAACCGCTCGGCGGCGTCCCTCGCTTGCTGCGCGAGCGCCGGGTCGACGGGCGAGGACCGGGGCCGGCGGCGCCCTCCGCTCTCCCGCGCCGCGCGTTCCGTGGCCCTGACCGTGAGGCCGTCGCGCGAGGCCCGCCGTGCCAGTCGCACCCGCGCGCCGTCGTCCGGCACCGCGAGCACCGCCCGTGCGTGCCCCTCGGTGAGCTCCCCTCGCGCGAGCATCCACAGCACCTCCTCGGGCAGCTCGAGCAGGCGCAGCCGGTTGGAGACCCCCGCCTTGGAGCGGCCCACCTGCTCCGCCACCTCGCCCAGCGAGAGCTCGAACTCGTCGACGAGGGCCGCGTAGGCGCGCGCCTCCTCCACCGGCGAGAGATCCTCCCGGGCGACGTTCTCGACGAGCGAGAGGAGCAGCGTCTCGCGGTCGTCGGTGTCTCGCACGAGCGCGGGGAGGGTCGCGAGGCCGGCTTCGCGCGCGGCCCGCCACCGCCGCTCGCCGGCGACGAGCTCGTAGCCGCCCGCCGCGCGGGGCCGGACGACCACCGGTTGCAGGACGCCCTGGTGGCGGAGCGACGACGCGAGGCCGGCCGTCGCCTCCGGCTCGAACCGGCGGCGCGGCTGCCGCGGATTGGGATGGATCGCGTCGAGCGGCAGCCGGATCAGCTCCGCGTCGCCCGGCTCGGCTCCGCCGACGAGCACCTCGAGGCCCCGGCCGAGGCCGCGGCGCGGCACAGGCGCGTCAGGCGCGCTCGACAAGCTCCATCGCCACCTTCCAGTAGGCCTCGGCCCCGGCCGAGCGGCGGTCGTACGCGATCGCCGGAACGCCGTGGCTCGGTGCCTCCGCCAGGCGGATCGAGCGGGGCACGGTGGTCGCGAACACGAGCCCGCCGAAGTGGGAACGCAGCTCCGCCTCGACCTCGGCCGAGAGCCGCGTCCGGCCGTCGACCATCGTGAGCAGGATCCCCGCCACACCGAGCTGCGGGTTCAGCCTCCGCTTCACGAGGTCGATCGAGCCGAGGAGCTGGGACAGGCCTTCGAGCGCGTAGTACTCGGCCTGTACCGGCACGAGCACCCGGTCGGCAGCTGCGAGGGCGTTCACCGTGAGGGGGCCGAAGGCGGGGGGACAGTCGAGGAACACGAATCCGTAGGCACCCGTCGCCTCGCCGGCGAGCGCCTCGGAGAGGTACCGCTCGCCGCCCGCGAGGGCCGACAGCTGCACGCTCGTCGCCGCCAGCTCGGGACGCGCGGGAACGAGATCCAGGTTCGCGAACGAGCTCGGCATCGTCAGCTCCCCGAGCGGCACGCCGTCCAGCAGATCGAGCGTCGAGTGCCCGTTCGCGCGACGCCCGAGACCCGAGGTGGCGTTCGCCTGCGGGTCGAGGTCGACGAGCAGGCAGCGCTCGCCGGCCTCGGCGAGGCAGGCGGCGAGGTTGATCGCGGTCGTCGTCTTGCCGACTCCGCCCTTCTGGTTCGCTACCGCGACGATCCTCCCGCGCACGGGATCAGGCTACTCCGGGACCCGGACGCGTCCGGGTCAGAGCAGGGAGCGCTGGCGGTGCTCCTGCGCCTGTACGAGCAGCCTCTCCTCTCCGGTCTTCAGGTGCCCGATGGCGGCCCACGCGTGGGCGGTGCCCCGCGGCACCTCGCCCTCCCGAAAGTGCTCGGCGGCGCGGCGCGCGTGGGCGCCCGCGAGCTCCAGCTCGTCGGCAGCCGACTCGAACAGGAGCGCGGCGGCCTCGAGTCTGACCAGACGATCGTCCTCGCCCACCAACCAGCCCTTTCGCGGCGGCGCGGCGCAGTCCTTGTGTCGTGCCGTCAGGCGAGCGGGCGCTTTCGCGCCATGCCTGGACGGCGGGGGAAGCCCGGCGGGGTCGGGCCGAGCTTCCGCAGGAGCAGGAATCCGGGAAGGCTCTCCTCGAGCGAGCCGCCCAGCCGCTGGGCCACGGCGGCGACCGCGTCCTCGTCTGCCGAGGGGCCGACCCAGAGCAGGACGGCGCCGCCCACTCGGACGAGCGGAAGGCACCACTCGGCCGCGGTCGGCGGCGGCGCAAGCGCCTTCGCGACGGCGACGCCGTAGCGCTCGAGCGGCTGCTCCTCCGCGCGTCCCCACACGACGTCGAGGTTCGGAAGCTCGGCCGTCCACCGCTCGAGGAAGTCGCACTTGCGACGTTCCGCCTCGAGCACGGTGACCGGGCGGCCGGGGAAGGTCGCGGCGAGCGGGATCCCCGGCGTGCCGCCGCCCGAGCCGACGTCCACGATGGGGCCCTCCTCGCCTGCCACGAACGGGGCTCCCCGGAGCGCGTCGTCGAGGAGCACGCGGCGGGCGTCGGCCGGGTCGCGGAGCGCCGTCAGGCCCGCTGTCGCGACGACCTCGGCCAGCCAGCGGTCGAGGAGGTGGCCGTCTCCGACGTCAGTCGGACGCATGCGCCGCTCCGGACGCGCCGCTCGATGGTGTCCGACTCGAGTCGGACACCGCTAGTCGGCAGAGCGGCGCGGGACCACGACGACGTAGCGGTTCGGCTCGGTGCCCTCGCTGACCGTCGAGACCTCGGGATCGTCCTTCAACGCCTCGTGGACGATCCGGCGCTCGACTGCGCTCATCGCGTCGAGCTCCACGCGCTGGCCGGCCGCTGACGCACGCTCTGCGCTCCGCCGGGCCAGACCCTCCAGGGTCGCGCTCCGGCGGGCGCGATACCCGGCGGCGTCGACCACGATCCGGCGGCGTTCCTCGCCGACCGCCCGGTGCGCGATCGCGTTCGCGAGGTACTGCAGGGCGTCGATCATCTGGCCGTGACGCCCGATCAGCACCCCGAGGTCGTCGCCGGTCACCGTCGCCCTGACCTCGTCGCCTTGTTCCTCGACCCGCACCCTGGCGTCGAGGGCGAGCGTCGCGACGACTCGCTCGAGGAGCTCGCGCACGACCGCCGACTCGCCTTCGACGGGGAGCTCCTCCGGGACCTCACCGGCGGAGGGACGCGAGACGGTCGCAACGACCCGGGCGGGTGCGTAGCCGACGCCGAGCAGGCCGCGCTCGCCCTCGCTCACGACCTGGAAGTGGACGCTGTCGCGGTCGAGCCCGGCCACAGTGCGTTCGAGCTCTCGCAGGGCCGCCCACTTCGCCTCGCCGACGGTCTCGCCGGTCGCCTCGACCGAGAGCATCTCGGGAGGCGCCTCCGGCAAGGCCGTCTCGGCAGACGCCTCCGGTGGAGCCTCCTCCGCGGAGCCGGGGCGCTCCTCGCTCACCGGCGGCGGCCTCCGCCGCTCCGCTTGCGCTTGACGCGACGGGGCGGCCCGGCGACGACGCGGCCCGAGCCGTCGGCGGGCTGGGCGGGCTGGTTCTGGCCGGCTCGCCCCTTGGACGTCTGCGCCGGCGCGGGCTCGTCCTTCGGCGGCGTTCGCGAGCTCCGCTTGAGCGCGGAGAGGTCGGGCTTCGGCATCAGCCGGCGCGTGACGAAGCCCTGCCCGGTCGTCCAGAGGTTGGTCGTCATCCAGTAGATCATCAGGCCCGCGGGGAACCGCAGGATGAACGGGATGAACACGATCGGCAGCACGAGCAGGAGGATCCGCTGCGCCTTCTGCATCGAGATCGACATGTAGTACGAGGACGTGAGCTGGCTCGCCACGTAGATGACCAGGAGGACGGGGCCCCAGCTGTCGATCGTCGGCTCCGTGATGTCGACGAGGCCGAGGAACTCCAGGCTCGAGCCCGGATAGCTCGGGAAGATCTCCCGCTCGAAGTCCTTGAGGACGTAGAAGAGCGAGATGAAGATCGGGATCTGGAGGACGATCGGCAGGCACGACGACGCCGGGTTGATCTTGTTCTCGCGGTAGAACTTCATCAGCTCCTCGTTCTGCCGCTGCTTGTCGTGCTTCCAGCGCTGCTGGATCTCCTTCATCTCCGGCGCGTGCGCCTGGAGGTTCTGCATCGAGTGGATCTGCCGGATCATCACCGGCACCAGCACGATCCGGACGAGCACCACGAGCGCGACGATCGACCAGGCCCACGAGAGCCCGGCCGTGCCGTGGAACCACTCGAGCAGCGAGGTGAGCAGGTTCTCGATCGGGCGCAGCGGGTTGGCGAAGCCGACGATCACGCGCGGCTCCGTTCCCCGCGCGGCCGGAAGAGAGACCGGTCACGGACATGGTCGACTCCTCCGTGGCTCCACGGGTTGCAGCGCAGCAGCCGCCACCCCGCGACGATCCCGCCGCGGAAGAGGCCGAGCTCGCGGAAGGCCTCGATCGCGTACGTCGAGCAGCTCGGGTGGTACTTGCAGGTCCCGGGCGGGGTCAGGAGGCCGAACGTGTACCGCCAGGCCTGCACCCCCGCGATCCCGAGCCACCTCATGCGCTCACCTTGCCGAGAACCTCGCGGACCTGCTCCACCAGCCATTCGTGGCCACGCGTGCCCGCGGGCTCGGCGAGCCCCGGCCGGGCGACGAGGACGTAGTCGCGGCCGGGCGGTGCGCCGGCGGAGAGCTCCACCCAGACCTCGCGGAGCTGTCGCTTCAGCCGGTTGCGCGCGACCGCCGACCCGACCGCACGCGGGATGGCCAGGCCGACGCGCGGGGAGCCGTCCGGGTCGTCCTCGCGCGCGAACCAGTGCAGCGTGAGCGACCGCGTCGAGACGGATCGCCCCTGCCGGTAGACCGCGTCGAAGTCACGCGACCGGGACAGGCGGTGGCGGCGCTCCACGAGGCCGCTACGCGGAGAGGCGCTTCCGGCCCTTGGCGCGGCGGCGCTTGAGGATCGCGCGTCCCCCGCGGCTCGACATGCGGGCGCGGAACCCGTGCTTGCGCTTGCGGCGGCGGACGTTCGGCTGGTAGGTGCGCTTCACGGCAGGAGAGAAGCCTTCGCGACGTTGGTGCCCGCACCCTGCGGGCACGGCGAAGCGCGGAGTATAGATGAGGGCCGGAGGCCCCTGTTATCCACACCCGGTCCGCCGCGGCGGAGCTGTGAAATGGCTGCTCACGCGGCACGACCGTCGCCCGAGACGACGCCACGCCGGGCATTGTCCACACCTGTGGAGAGTCGTGTGGAGATCAGCGAAAGTCCTGTAAATCGGTCGTTTTTACGGCCACGAGACTGTGTCTTTGCGAGGCTGACGGCTGTCCGGGGCAGTGGTATGCTCGCGCCTCCCGCGACCCCGAGAGGAGCGTCGAGCACCGCGTTGGAGCACGCCGGCGATCGCACTGCCGAGCAACTCTGGAACGACGTCTCCCGGCGTCTCCACGAAACGCTCAACGAGACCACCCACGCGACCTGGTTCGGTGCCGCCGGCGGGGCGCACCTGAGCGACGAGGCGTTCGTCGTGGTCGTGCCGAACGATTTCACGAGGGAGTGGATCGAGAGCCACTTCCTCGGCCTCCTGCGCGCGGCGGCGCGAGACGTGCTCGGGCACGAGGTTCGGGTGGTGCTCACGGTCGCGGAGGCACCCGAGCCGCCGGAGGCGCTGCCGCGCACGGCGACCCCGACGGCCGAGCCGCAGCTCGGCGCGAATCCGAAGTACACGTTCGACAACTTCGTGATCGGATCGTCGAACAGGTTCGCGCATGCGGCGGCGCTGGCGGTCGCGGAGGCTCCGGCACAGGCCTACAACCCTCTCTTCATCTACGGCGGCACGGGACTCGGCAAGACGCATCTCCTCCAGGCGATCGGCGCGTACGTCAGCGACCACTCGAAGGGACTCACCCGCCGGTACGTGACGAGCGAGACGTTCACGAACGACTTCATCAACTCGTTGCGGGACAAGCGGATCGAGGGCTTCAAGCACCGCTACCGCGCCTACGACGTCCTGCTCGTGGACGACATCCAGTTCCTCGAGGGCAAGGAGCGCTTCCAGGAGGAGTTCTTCCACACCTTCAACTCGCTCTACGAGGCCGGCCGCCAGATCGTGATCTCGTCGGACCGGCCGCCCAAGGAGATCGCCACGCTGGAGGAGCGGCTGCGCTCCCGGTTCGAGTGGGGCCTGATCACCGACATCCAGCCTCCCGACCTCGAGACGCGCATCGCGATCCTCCGCAAGAAGGTGACGACCGACGGCATCGCGATGCACGAGCCTGAGGTGCTGACCTTCATCGCCGGCCGCGTCTCGACGAACATCCGCGAGCTCGAGGGCGCGCTCACGCGCGTCGTCGCGTTCTCCTCGCTCACGGGCCTGCCGCTCGACGTCGAGCTCGCCGAGCAGGTGCTGCGCGACCTGTTCCCTTCGAACGGCGGCGTCCCCGAGGTCACGATCGCGGCGATCCAGGAGGCCGTGTGCGACCGCTTCTCCCTCTCCGTCGAGGAGCTCTGCAGCCAGCGGCGCTCACAGGCCGTCGCCTACCCGCGCCAGGTCGCGATGTACCTCTCACGGGAGCTGACCGACGCGTCGCTGCCGAAGATCGGCAAGGAGTTCGGCGGGCGGGACCACTCGACGGTGCTCCACGCGAACGCGAAGATCACGCGGATGATCTCCGAGGACAGGGCTGTGTACAACCTCGTGCAAGACCTCACCGCGCGGATCAAACATCGTGGATGACCGCCGACTCGTCACTGCCCCGGCGGTCGGGACTGTCGGTCCGGTGGACAACTCGTCACCCGGGACCCACACCCAAATTCCGCTCCCCAGCACGGCTTTCGTCCGTCTTCCCCGTCGTCCACACTCCCTATGTACTACGACGAAAGGTTTAGAAAAGACATGATGGAAACCGACATCGTGGAGGTCGGCTCCAGCAGCACCCGGGTGACCGTGGATCGCGACGAGCTCGCAGCGGGTCTGCAGCTCGTCTCGCGTGCGGCGTCGTCACGCGGCACCGTGCAGGTGCTGGGCGGTGTCGGGATCCGTGCCGCCGACGGCCTGCTGGAGCTCGAGGCGACGGACATGGAGCTCTCGCTGCGCACGACGGTGCGGGCGACGGTCGAGGGCGACGGCGCGCTGGTCGTCCCCGCCAAGCTGCTCGGCGACATCGTGCGCCTGTTGCCGACGGGCGAAGTGACCCTGGCCTACCGGCCCGACGAGGGCGTCGCGACCGTGGAGTCCGGCTCGTACTCGTCGCGCCTGAACGTCTTCGCGGTCGAGGACTTCCCGCGGCTGCCGTCGGTCGACGTGCCGCTGCAGGCGATCGATGCCGGCGCGCTCCTCGAGACCGTGCAGCGTGTGTCGCGGGCGGCGTCGCGGGACGAGTCGCGCCCGGTGCTGACCGGGATCCTCGCGCAGTTCGAGGGCGCGAAGCTGACGATGGCCGCGACCGACTCCTACCGGATGTCGGTGAAGGAGACCGAGCTCGAAGGCGGGGGCCCGGAGCTCGAGGCGATCATCCCCGCCCGGGCGCTCGACGAGCTCGGACGGGTCGCCGCCGGAGCCGACACGATCCAGCTCGGGATCAACGAGAACCACGTGATCTTCGGCGCCGGAGACGCATGGCTCACCACACGCCGCATCGACGGGCAGTTCCCGAACGTCGCGCAGCTGCGGCCCGAGGCGTTCGAGGTCGAGCTCGAGCTGAACCGCGCCGAGCTGCTCGAGGCCGTCCGCCGCGCCGCGGTGATGGCGCAGCGCAACACGCCGCTCCGCCTGCGCTTCGCCGAGGGCGAGCTCACGATCTCGGCGCAGAGCCAGGACGTCGGCGAGACGAGCGAGTCGCTCGCGGTGCGCTACACGGGCGAGCCTCTCGAGATCGGCTTCAACGCGGAGTTCCTCCGCGAGGGGCTCGAGTCGGTCACCGCCGACGAGGTGAAGCTCGAGCTGATCAACCCGCTCCGGCCCGGCCTGATCAGTGCCGAGGGAGACAGCTTCTGGTACCTGATCATGCCGATCCGCCTGGCCGGCTGATACGCGCGAGTCTCGAGCGGACCCGAGCAGGGTGGGGTGATAGTCGATGAGGTCTCGCTGCGCGACGTCCGCTCCTACCCGGGTCTCGAGCTGGCGCTCGAGCCCGGACTCGTGCTCGTGACGGGCCCGAACGGGGCTGGGAAGACGAACCTGCTGGAGGCCGTCCACCTCGCCACGCAGGGGCTGTCGTTCCGGACACGGCACGACGCGCAGATCGTCCGCCGGGACGCCCACGACGCCCGGGTGGCGATCCGCGGCAGGCGGGGACGGGTCGACGTCCGCTCGGAGACGACCCTCTCGCGCAGCGAGCCGAAGCGGATCCGGCTGAACGGCGCGGCCGTCTCGTCGGCCGAGGAGCTGCGCAGGCGGATGCACACGCTCGTCTTCACTCCCGATCGGCTCGCGGTCGTGAAGGGCGGGCCGTCCGCACGGCGAGCGTATTTCGACCGTGTGCTCGCCCGCGTCCTCCCAGCGAGGGCGGACCTGCCCGCCGCCTACGGAGCCGCGCTCGGCCAGCGGAACGCCGCCTTGCGACGCGTATCGACGGGCGCGTCCGCCGCGGACGCGCTCGACCCGTGGACGAGCCAGCTCGTGACGCTCGGGGAGCAGCTGGTCGCGGCGAGACGGCAGGTCGTCGAGCTCCTCACGCACGCGTTCGCGGAGCGCGCAGCCGAGCTGGGCCTCGAGGCCGCGGGGCTCGAATACGAGGCGCAGGCGCCGACCCGGGCTGCGCTCGACGAGCGGCTCGCGAGGGACGTGGAGCGGGGCACGACGGGGCTCGGGCCGCATCTGGACGAGATCGGGCTCGTCGCCGGCGACCGGGAGCTGAGGACGTTCGGCTCCCAGGGCGAGCAGCGCCTGGCCGTGCTCTCGCTCCTCCTGGCCGAGGCGCAGCTCCTCACGGAGCAGGGCGGCGTCCCACCGCTGCTGCTCCTCGACGACGCGCTCTCCGAGCTCGACGCCGAGCGGCGTCGGCTCCTCTCCAGCCGGCTCGGCAGCAGCGGCCAGACGCTCGTCACGGCCACGGGCGCGGAGGCGCTCCCGCTCGCACCCGCCCAGCTCCTCGCGGTCACGCCCGGTGCCGTGCGGGCGGCCTGATGGAGCGGCTCGACGGGTCTGTCCGCCGGGCGCTGCGCCGCTCGGGCGTCCCGGATGCGGGCCTGCTCGCGGAGGTGACCCGCGCCTGGCCCGCGGCGGTCGGCGCCGCGGTCGCCCGTGCCGCATGGCCCCAGCGCCTCGCCCGCGACGGGACGCTGCACGTGACCACGGTCTCCTCGACGTGGGCGTTCGAGCTCGGCCGCATGGAGGGCGAGGTCCGCGCCAAGCT
>Ga0210142_1000012_pt1 | contig 51138 bp, 53 predicted proteins | sample Goodyear_PhragC__FD_184869 | JGI IMG/M metagenome (GOLD analysis project Ga0210142, IMG submission 184869) | Wetland microbial communities from San Francisco Bay, California, USA, that impact long-term carbon sequestration - Goodyear_PhragC_D2... | ecosystem: Environmental > Aquatic > Marine >...
GGCGACCTCCGTATGTGGCTCTACCGGGCGCACCCCGGCAACCCACGACAAATGCGTAGGCGCCGACCACACTCCACCGACAATCGGACGCCGCCGCCCGCGCGGCTACGGCTCCATCCTGTCTAAGCCGACCGGGTCCTCGCGGCCCGGGCGGGCAGCAGGCTCACGAGCACGGTGAGGGCGGAGAGGAGCGCGACGCAGACCCAAAGCACGGCGTCGAAGGAGCCGGTCACGTCGCGTACGGCGCCGAGCGCGAACGGCGAGATCGCCGCGATCGAGTACCCGAGGCCGAGCATCATCGCGACGAGGGCCCCGACGCGGCTCTGCCCCTCCGCGAGGTCGAGCGGCAGCGTCATCACGAGCGCGAACATGCCGCCCTGCGCGAAGCCCGCGAGGAGCGCCCACAGGTAGGCGGCGCCGGGGAGCACGATCAGCGCGACGGTGCCGAGGGCGAAGCCGAGCGAGCACCCCACCAGCCAGGGGCGGCGACCGCCGCGCCGGTCCGAGAGCCAGGGGACGGCGAACGAGGCGGGTATCGCGGTGACGCTGAGCGCCGCGAGCAGCCCGCCTGCCGCGTCGTCGCTCCAGCCCCGCTCGACGTACGAGTCCGGCAGCCACGCCACGAGCCCGTAGAACGCGGACGACATCGAGACGAAGATCGCGACCAGGAGCCACGCCGAGCGCGACCGCCACGGCAGACGGGGGACGAGCGCATCGGGACGGACGTGGGTGCCGCCGCCGCGCTCGAGGAGCGCCCACGCGACGGCGACCACGCAGGACGCGACGGAGAACGCGATCAGGGCGCCACGCCAGCCGTCGAGCAGCGCTGCGAGCGGCACCGCGATCGCCGCGGCCGTCGTCGAGCCGATCTGGATGCCCGTGGTGTAGATCCCGGTCCCCGTCGCGGGCCGCTCGGGCATCGTCTCGCGCACCGCGAGCGGCGCGACCCCGTTCCCCACCCCCATGCCGACCCCGACGCCGAGGGTGAGCAGCACGACGAGCCACGCGCTCGGGGCCAGCGCGCGGAGGATCCCGAAGGCGCCGATCAGCGAGAGGCCGATCGTCATCGCGCGGCGCGTGCCGAGCCGGGCGGAGAGGTACGCCGCCACCGGCGCGCCGAGCCCCATGCAGAGCACCGGGATCGTGCCGAGCAGCCCCACGAGCGCGTGCGACGCGTCGAGATCGTCCTGGATCTCGTCGATCAGCGGCCCGACCCCGACGATCTGCGGTCGCAAGGCGAGCGCGGCCAGGAACAGCCCCGCCAGCGCGCCCGCGGTCGAGCGTTGGGTCAGGGCGCGGTGGCCTTCGTGCCGGGGCGCCCGCTCGCGATGCGGGCGAACGCCTCGACGTGCTTGCGCGCAGCGCGCCCCGCGGCGCCCGGCTTGCCGGAGCGGATCGCCTCGAGGAGCGGCACGTGCAGCTCGGCCGCCTCCCGTGGCTCGACGTACGTCCCGTAGAGCGTGATCGTGATCCGGCCCTCGACGCCGAGCGACTTCCAGCACTGCTCGAGCACCGGGTTGCCCGCCGCCTCGACGATCAGCCGGTGGAACGCGATGTCGTGCCGGGTGAGCGCGTTGACGTCGCCGCGCCGCGCCGCCGCCCGCATCGCCTCGACCTCCGCCTCGAGGGCCGTGACGTCGCCCGCGAGGCGCTTCGTCGCCTCCTTCGCCGCGAGCTCCTCCAGGACCGCGCGCACCGGGTACACCTCGACCAGCTCGGCGTTGCCGAACGCCCGGACGCGGGCGCCCTTGAACGGCTCGGACTCGACGAGCCGCAGCTGCTCCAGGTCCCTGAGTGCCTCGCGCACGGGCGCCTGGCTCGTGCCCAGCTCGCTCGCGATGCGCGTCTCGACGAGCCGCTCGCCGGGCTTCAGCTCCCCGCTCGCGATGCGTTGCAGCAACAGGTCCTTCACCTGCTCGCGGAGCACCGTCCTCGAGATCCCGCTCATCGCCGCTCCGGCGCGACCCGTCCGCTCAGCCGGCGACGACGGGGTTGGTGAGCGACCCGACGCCGTCGATCTCGATCGTGATCGAGTCCCCAGGCTGGAGCAGCCGCGGCGGATCGCGGAAGATGCCGACACCCGCCGGCGTGCCGGTGAGGATCAGGTCTCCCTCCTCGAGGGTCGCCGTCTGCGAGGCGTAGCTGATCACCTCGTCGACGCCGAACACGAGGTTCGCGGTCGACGAGTCCTGCACGACGTCGCCGTTCAGGAGCGCACGGATGGAGAGCGCGTGCGGATCGGGGACGTCGGCCGCGGGGACGAGCGGGCCGACCGGGCAGAACGTGTCCGGCGACTTGCCGCGGGTCCACTGTCCGTCTCCGAACTGGAGGTCGCGCGCGGACACGTCGTTCGCGACCACGTACCCCGCGACCGCCTCGAGCGCGTTCTCCCGCGAGACCTGCTTGACGGTCGCGCCGAGCACCACTCCGAGCTCCGCCTCGTAGTCGCACTTCGTGACGAGCGGGGGGATCACGATCGGGTCGCCGGGGCCGATCAACGAGGTCGTGAACTTCGCGAAGAGGAGCGGGGCCGTGGGGAGCTCCGCACCCTGCTCCTCGGCGTGGTCCCGGTAGTTGAGGCCGACGCACACGATCTTGCCCGGCCGCGGGATCGGAGCCCCCATGCGGCGACCCTAACCGATCGCCCACGCCGGATCGATCATCGTTCCGCGCCAGGGATGCCCGCGGGGCCGACAGTAGGATCGGCTCGTGCCGCTTCCACCCGGCTTCGTCGACGCCCTCGAGACGCTGCTCGGCGACGGGTTCGTGATCACGGAGCCTGAGCAGCTCGCCACCTACGACTGCGACGGCCTCACGGGCTGGCGGGCGCGACCGGCGTGCGTCGTGCTGCCCGGAACCGCAGACGACGTCCAGGGCGTCCTCGGGCTCTGCGCACGCCACGGCGTCCCGTTCGTCGCGCGTGGCGCGGGCACAGGTCTCTCCGGCGGCGCGCTGCCCGTCGCGGACGGGATCGTCGTCTCGCTCGCCCGGATGAACCGCATCCTCGAGATCGACCTCGAGAGCGAGCGGGTGGTGGTCGAGCCGGGCGTCGCGAACCTCGACGTCACGCGCGCGGTCGCCGGGCACGGGTACTTCTATGCGCCGGACCCGTCGAGCCAGCAGGTCTGCACGATCGGCGGGAACCTCGCGGAGAACTCGGGCGGCGCCCACTGCCTGAAGCACGGCTTCACGGTGAACCACGTGACGGGAGCCAAGATCGTGCTGCCGGACGGCGGCCTGCTCGAGCTCGGGGGCAAGGCGATCGACGGCGACGACGGGCCCGACCTGCTCGGGGTGATCGTCGGCTCGGAGGGGACGCTCGGGATCGCCGTCGAGATAACCCTCCGCGTCGTCCGTCGTCCGGAGGCCGTGGTCACCCAGCTGGCTGCGTTCCCGTCCGTCGAAGCGGCCGGCGACGCGGTCTCGCGCATCGTCGCCGCCGGCATCGTCCCCGCCGCGATGGAGATCATGGACCGCGTCACGATCGAGGCCGCAGAGGAGGCGTTCGCGCCCGGCTACCCCGACGGTGCGGGCGCGGTGCTGCTCGTGGAGCTCGACGGGATCGCCGCCGAGGTCGAGCAGGACACCGACGCGGCCGACGCGATCTGCCGGGCGGCGGGTGCGTTCGAGATCCGCACCGCGAGCGACCCGGACGAGCGAGCGCTGCTCTGGCTGGGGCGGAAGGGCGCCTTCGCGGCGATGGGCCGCGTCTCGCCCGACTACTACGTGCAGGACGGCGTCGTGCCGAGGACGCAGCTGCCGGCCCTCCTGCGCCGCATCGAGGCGCTCTCGACCGAGCACGGCCTCCGGGTCGGGAACGTGTTCCACGCGGGGGACGGCAATCTCCACCCGCTCGTCCTCTACGACGCGGCGACGGAGGGCGAGGTCGAGCGCGCGAAGACGCTCGCCGACGCGATCCTCGAGGCGTGCGTCGACGCCGGAGGCTCGCTGACGGGGGAGCACGGCATCGGCGTCGACAAGGCCTGTGCGATGCCGACGATGTTCTCCGAGCGCGACCTGGAGGTGTTCGACCGCCTCCGCCGCGCGTTCGACCCGGACGGGCTCGCGAACCCGGGGAAGGTCGTCCCGACCCCGCGGCTCTGCGGCGAGGTGCCGGGGCCGTATCGGGCGCACCCGCTCGAGCGCCTCGGGCTGGCGGAGCGCCTCTGATGCGTCCCGGGTCGATCGAGGAGGCGTCCGAGCTCCTGGCCGCGGCGGCCAGGGACGGACGTCGGCTGCGGATCGGCACGGAGCTCGTCACGGACGGGCTCGACCGCGTGCTGGAGCACGAGGCTGGCGATCTCACCTGCACGGTCGAGGCGGGGATCCGGCTGTCGTCGCTCCAGGCCGTCCTCGCGCGCGCGGGTCAGCGGCTGTCGCTCGACCCTCCCGGGGATCCGACGGTCGGGGCCTGCCTCGCAGCCCGGCTGTCCGGGCCGCTCTCGCACCGCTACGGGACGCCGCGGGACCTCGTGCTCGGCGTGACTCTCGTCCTCGGCGACGGCACCGTCGCGAGCTCGGGCGGCAAGGTGGTGAAGAACGTGGCGGGCTACGACCTCGGCAAGCTCGTGTGCGGCTCCGAAGGACGCCTCGGGCTGATCGCACGGGTCGCGCTCCGGCTGCACCCGCTGCCGCGCGCGTCCGGGACGCTCGTCGTCGAGGCGCGCGAGACCGCCGCGGCGGTGCGCGCGCTCCTCCGCTCGCAGCTGCAGCCGAGCGCGCTCGACGTGCTCCATCCGGGCCGCGTCGCACTGCTCTTCGAGGGCTCGGAGGCCGCCGTCGAGGCGCAGCTCGAGTCGGCGCGAGCGCTCGTCGGCGGGACGCGGGCGGAGGGGTCGGTCTGGGTCGAGGCGCGCGAGCGCCAGCGGCGCTCGCCGGGTCGCGTCCGGTTCGCGCCGGCCGAGCTCCGCAACGTCCTCTCGACGCTCCGCGAGGCCGTCGCGCGGCCCGCCGCGGGCATCGCGTACGTCCCGGATCGGGTCGGCGGCGTCCCCTCGGCGACGGCCCGCAGGCTCCACGAGGCGCTGCGCGCGCGGTTCGACCCGGCCGGGGTGCTCGGGTGAGCACCGTCGAGGAGCTCACGAAGGCGTGCGTCCACTGCGGGTTCTGCCTGCCCACCTGCCCGACGTACGTCCTCTGGAACGAGGAGATGGACTCTCCGCGGGGACGGATCCAGCTGATGGAGAAGACCGCCGAGGGGACGCTCCGCCTCAGCCCGACGGTCGTCGAGCACTTCGACCGCTGCCTCGGGTGCATGGCCTGCGTGTCGAGCTGCCCCTCGGGCGTCCGCTACGACAGGCTGATCGAGGAGACGCGAGAGGTCGTCGAGGAGGAGCACCGGCGGCCGCGCGGCGAGCGGCTCCAGCGGAGGCTGCTCTTCGCCGCCCTCCCCCACCCCCGCCGTCTTCGGGCCGCGCTCCGGCTCGCCCCCCTCGCACGCAGGCTGCCCGCGCCCGCCTGGGCGCGGCCGATGCTCGACCTCGCGCCCCTGTGGCGGTCGGGCGCCGGTCCGGACCGCGTCACCCCGGCTTGTGTTGATTCAACACAAGCCCGTCCCGTCGGCCTCCTCACGGGCTGCGTGCAGTCGGTGCTGTTCGGGGACGTGAACGTCGCGACCGCGCGCGTCCTGGCGGCGGCCGGCTGCGAGGTGCACGCACCGCCGCAGGGCTGCTGCGGCGCGCTCTCCCAGCACGCGGGTCGCGGGCGGGAGTCCGCGAAGCTCACGGAGCGGTTGCGCGCGAGCTTCGACGGGCTCGAGACGATCGTCGTCAACGCCTCGGGCTGCGGCTCGCACCTCAAGGAACGCGGGGTGCCGGCGCTCGACGTGACCGAGGCGCTCGCCGGAGCACCGCTGCCCGAGCTGCGACCGCTCGAGCTCACCGTCGCCTACCAGGACTCGTGCCACCTCCGGCACGCGCAGCGGCTACCCGCCGCCTGGAGGCCGCTGCTCGAGCGGATTCCGGGGCTGCGGGTCGTCGAGCCCGCCGAGCAGGACCTCTGCTGCGGCTCGGCGGGGATCTACAACGTCACGCAGCCCGCCGCTGCCCGGCAGCTCGGCGATCGCAAGGCCCAGCATGTCCTCGCGACCGCCCCCGATGCGTACGCCAGCGCGAACCCCGGCTGCCTCGTCCAGGTCTCCCAGGCACTCGGACGCGCGGGCGCGCGGCTCCCCGCCCTGCACCCCGTCGAGCTGATCGACGCCTCGCTCCGGGGCGTACCGGCCGCCGACCTGCTCGCGCACGCGCGCCGCTAGCCGCGCTCCGCCCTCGGCGCTAGGCGGCCGCCTCGACGGGCCGGAGCTCGTCCAGCCGGTCGACCCTCGCGAGCTGCGGGAAGAGTCGTGTCCACGTGAGGGCGACGCCGATCGTGACCACGCCGCCGAGCACGACCGCGGGAACCGCGCCCAGGAACGCCGCGGCGAGGCCCGACTCGAACGCGCCGAGCTCGTTCGAGGCGCTGATGAACACCATCTCGACCGCGGTGACGCGGCCGCGCAGCTCGTCGGGCGTCACGAGCGGCAGGATCGTCTGTCGCAGCACGACGCTCACGGTGTCGACCGCGCCTCCCGCCGCGAGCGCAGCGAGCGAGAGCCACATCGTCTCCGAGAGGCCGAAGACGACCATCGTGACGCCGTAGAGCGCGACGACGGTCAGCAGCGTCCCGCCGGCGCGGCGCCGCACCGGCCGGTGGGCGAGCACGATCGCCGCGCAGAGCGCACCGACGGCGGGCGCCGCCCGGAGCACGCCGAGCCCGGCCGGCCCCACGTCGAGCACGTCGCGGGCGAACACCGGCAGCAGCGCCACCGCACCGCCGAAGAGCACGGCGAACAGGTCGAGCGAGATAGCGCCGAGCAGCACCGGAGTCCTCCGGACGAGGCGGACGCCGCCGAGCACGCTGGCGAGGTCGGGTGCGCCCGCGCCGGCGCCGTCACGACCCGCCCGCATCGCGAGCACGGCGGCCAGGGCGAGCAGGGAGAACCCCGCCGACACGGCATAGACCAGCTCGGGGTGGACAGCGAACAGCAGCCCGCCGAGCGCGGGCCCGACGATCACCGACAGCTGGAAGGCGATCGACCGCTGGGCGAACGCCTCGACGAGGATCTCCTGCGGCACGAGCGACGGCGTCATCGCCCGTCCCGCCGGCGCGCCCAGCGCCGACGCCACCCCCGTGCCGAAGGCGAGCGCGAAGAACGGCCACGTCTGCTCGGCTCCCGCACGCGTGACGACGAGCAGCCCGAGCGCAACCGCCGTGTCCACCCCGATCGCGAGCGCCAGCACCGTCCGTCGCGGGTAGCGGTCGGTGAGGTGGCCCACGGGGAGCGCGAGCAGCGGCAGCGGCACGAACATCGCCAGTCCCACGAGCCCGAGGTCGAGCGGGTTGCGGTGGATCGCGTACACCTGCCAGCCGATCGCCACGAACGACATCTCGATTGCGAACGCCGTCGCGACCGTCGCGCCCACGTAGAGCGCGAAGTCGCGATGGCGAAGCGGCGAGTCGCCCGTACGGCGTCGGCGGGTCAGGCGCACCGGTCGACGCGCTACGCGGCTTCGGTCTCGTCGTCCGGGGCAGCCGGCGTGCTCTCGACGAACTGCACCTCGAGTCGGACGATCCGCGAGCCGCTTGTCTCGAGCACCGTGAAGTGGAGCCCGTTGTCACGTATCTCGTCGCCCGCCTCGGCCGCCCGCCCGAGGTGCCCGAACACGTAGCCCGCGACGGTGTGGAAGTCCTCGTCGTCGAGCTCCGTCCCGAACCGCTCGTTGAAGTCGTCGATCGTGAACGAGCCCGAGATGCGGACACGCGTCTCGTCGACGCGCTCCACAGACTCGTCCGGGAGGTCGAACTCGTCCTCGATATCGCCGACGATCTCCTCGAGCAGGTCCTCGAGCGTCACGATTCCTGCGGTCGCGCCATACTCGTCGACAACCACCGCCATATGCTGATTTGCTTTGCGGAACTCGCTCAGCAGCGCTCCGAGGTCCTTGTTCTCGGGGACGACGTAGGCGGGATGAAGCAGCCGCTCGAGCTCCACGGACTCGATGACGGCGTCCTCGAGCGCCGCGACGAGCGCACGGATGTGGAGGATCCCGACGATGTCGTCGAGCGACTCGCGGTACACCGGGTAGCGCGTGTACGGCGAGTCGAGCACGAGGCGGAGCGCCTCCCTCGGTGGGAGCGCGATCGAGAGCCCGACGATGTCGGGTCGCGGGACCATCACGTCGGCAGCCTCTTTCTCCGCGAACTCGAAGACCTTGTAGAGCATCTCCTCCTCGGCCGTCTCGATCTCGCCGGAGTCCTCGGCGGCCGCGACGATCATGCGGATGTCCTCCTCCGTGTGCGCGACGACCCCGGCGGGGGCGGGCTCGATGCCGAACAGACGGGTGAACGCGTTCGCGGAGCCCTGGAGGAACCACACGATCGGATAGGTGCCCACGTAGACGGCCTCGATCGGCAGAGCAACCCACAGGGCGGTCGACTCGTTCTTGGTCAGCGCGATCGCCTTGGGCACGAGCTCCCCCAGCGTCACATGGAGGTACGTGACGATGACGAAGGCGAGCACGAACGCGACGCCCGTTGCCAGCCAGGGGCCGAGGAAGTGCTCCACGAGCGGTTCGCCGATGGCGCCGAGGGCGATCGAGAAAGCCGTTATGCCCAGCTGGACCGTCCCGATGAATCGGGCAGGGCTGTCCATGATCCGCAGCGCGATCGTGGCGCGCCGGCTGCCTCTGCCCGCGAGCTCCTGCAGCCTGCCGCGCCGAGCCGTCACGAGCGCGTACTCGGCAGCGACGAAGAACGCATTCCCCGCGACGAGTGCGAGGACCACGACGATCCGGGCAACGTCACTCAATGTGCGTCAACACCGAAAAGGATGGAACGCCCCGCCTGCCGGGGCGCGGTACTGGGCGGTCGCTCGTCGTCCACTACTGCGCGGAAGTATAGGCGACGCCTCCGGCGGTCTCGTGGCGCCGGGCACCCCCCTCGAGCACGAGGCGCTCCAGGTGCGACAGCGTCTCGGCGACCGCGAAGCGACGGGCGGCGGGCTTCAGGTCGTCGCCGAAGAGCGGGAACGAGACCTCGTACGCGCTGCGGGGCTCGCCGCCGAGCGCGGACGCCGTGGCGGCCAGACGCTCGCGGTGGTGCGCGACGAGCTCGCGCGCCCGTCCGACCGGGTCGGTGACCGGCTCGCCGTGTCCCGGCAGTGCGAGCGTGGGCTCGAGCGCGATCGTCGCCTCGAGCGCGCCGAGGTAGTCGCCCAGCGGGTCCGGACGGCTGTTCGGCCACAGCCCCACCGTCGGCGAGATGCGCCCGAGGAGGTGGTCCGCGGCCAAGAGCACACCCTCCCGCAGGAGCATGAGCTGCCCGTCGGCGTGGCCCGGGGCGGCCACCACCTGCCAGCCGTCGACGTGATCGCCGGGGTCGAGCAGCTCGGGATCGGGCTGGTAGCGGACGAACGGACGGTAGAGGGAGCCCTGCCGGACGAGCTCGTCCGTCGCCTCGGCGGGAACGCCGTGACGGCCGAACCATTCGACGAGGACGTCGCCCCAGTCCTCTCCGCCCCACACGAGCGCGCACTGCGCGTAGTCGATCCGTCCCTGCGACACGTCCGCGCCCGTGAGCTCGGCCAGGTCGGCCGCCGCGCCGACGTGGTCCGGATGGAAGTGCGTGATCACGATCCCGCGCACCGGGCCGCCGAGCCCGGCGAGCTCCGCCCCCCAACGCTCGGCGGCGTCAGGCAGCCCGAGGCCGCAGTCCACGATCGTCCAGCCCTCCGCCCCGGGCAGCAGGTACGCGTGGACGTGGCCCGGCCGGCTCGGGAGCGGCAGCGTGACGCGTCGGATGCCGCCGGCCAGCTCGTCCATGCCGCAACCCTATGCGTCCCGCGGCGCGCCGCCGGGTCCGCGGTTCGCGGAGATCGCATCGACACAGGAGACATCGCTAATGCATCGCATAAGCGATCATCATGAGTGGTACCGTTCCGCCCGATGCAGCGGAGCGCCCAGGAGCTGGTCGGCGAGACCGACGTCGAAGCACTGTCCGCCGGCGAGGTGATCGACGCCGCGCTCGAGCGCCTCCATCCCTCGCTCGCGCTCGCCTGCTCCTTCCAGAAGGAGGACAGCGTCCTGCTCGACATGCTTCTCGAGCGGGAGCCCGCAGCCCGCGTGTTCACGCTCGACACGCACGTCCTCTTCCGCGAGACGTACGAGCTCTGGCGTGAGCTCGAGCGCCGCTACGGCATCCGGATCGAGGTCTTCGAGGGCCCGTCGCTCGGCCGCCAGGCGGCGACCCACGGCGACGCGCTCTGGGAGCGCAACCCCGACCTCTGCTGCTCGATCCGCAAGGTGGGGCCGCTCACCGAGGCGCTGGCGGGCCTGGACGGCTGGATCACGGGCGTACGTCGCGACCAGGCGCCGTCGCGCGCCACGACCCCGAAGCTCGACTGGGACGAGCGCCACGAGCTCTGGAAGGCGAGCCCGCTCGCGGACTGGACGGACGACGACGTCTGGGCGTACGCACGCGAGCGCGAGCTTCCCGTCAACCCCCTCCACGAGCGAGGCTACGCTTCGATCGGCTGCACGCACTGCACGACGCAAGGCGCGGGGCGCGAGGGCCGCTGGGCCGGCTCCGGCAAGAGCGAGTGCGGCCTCCACGCATGACACCCGAAGCCCGACCGACCGTCCCGAGCCGATGAGCGTCACCGACCCGATCGTCCGCCTCTCCCACCTCGACGCCCTCGAGTCCGAGGCGATCCACATCATGCGCGAGGTCGCCGCGGAGCTCGAGCGGCCGGTGCTCCTGTTCTCGGGCGGCAAGGACTCGATCGTGCTCCTCCGGCTCGCCGAGAAGGCGTTCCGCCCGGGCCGCTTCCCCTTCCCGCTGATGCACGTCGACACGGGTCACAACTTCCCGGAGGCGATCGAGTTCCGCGACCGCCGCGTCGCAGAGCTCGGCGAGCGCCTCGTGATCGCGTCCGTCCAGCAGTCGATCGACAGCGGCCGGGTCGTCGAGGAGACCGGCCCGCGGGCGTCGCGCAACCGGCTCCAGACGACGACGCTGCTCGACGCGATGGCCGAGCACGGGTTCGACGCGGCGATCGGCGGCGCCCGCCGCGACGAGGAGCGGTCGCGGGCGAAGGAGCGCATCTTCTCGTTCCGGGACGACTTCGGTCAGTGGGACCCGCGCGCGCAGCGCCCCGAGCTCTGGAACCTCTACAACGGCCGGATCCGCAAGGGCGAGCAGGTGCGGGTCTTCCCGATCTCCAACTGGACGGAGCTCGACGTGTGGCAGTACGTCGCCCGCGAGCAGCTGGAGCTGCCGCTGATCTACTTCGCGCACGAGCGCGAGGTGTTCGAGCGCGACGGGATGCTCTACGCGGCGTCCGACTTCGTGGAGCGCTTCCCGGACGAGGAGTCGTTCACCGACTGGGTGCGGTTCCGTACCGTCGGCGACATGACCTGCACGGGCGGTGTCCGCTCGCGGGCCGCGACGATCGACGCGGTGGTCGCCGAGATCGCCGCGACGCGGGTGACCGAGCGGGGCGAGACCCGGGCGGACGACCGCTTCTCGGAGGCCGCAATGGAGGATCGCAAGCGGCTGGGGTACTTCTAGTGGGCTCGCTCGCCCCGAGCGACCTGCTGAGCGGCCCGGCCGCGTCGAGCGAGCTGCTCCGCCTCGTCACGTGCGGCTCGGTCGACGACGGCAAGTCGACGCTGCTCGGGCGGCTGCTCTACGACACGAAGCAGGTGATGGCGGATCAGCTCGAGCACGTCGAGGAGTGGAGCGAGCGCCGCGGCGACGGGTACGTCAACCTCGCGCTGCTGACGGACGGATTGCGGGCCGAGCGGGAGCAGGGGATCACGATCGACGTCGCGTACCGCTCGTTCGTGACGCCCACACGGCGGTTCCAGCTCGCGGACGCCCCGGGCCACGTCCAGTACACGCGGAACATGGTCACCGGCGCGTCGACGGCCGACGTCGCGGTCGTGCTCCTCGACGCGCGGAAGGGCGTGATCGAGCAGACGCGCCGGCACACGTACATCTCCGCCACGCTCGGCATCCCGCACATCGTCTTCGCCGTGAACAAGATGGACCTCGTCGACTTCGACGAGGCGCGCTTCCGCGAGATCGACGCCGACCTCGACGACCTGTCGGAGCGGCTCGGCGTCCGCGACGAGCGCGCGATCCCGATCTCGGCGCTCACGGGCGACAACGTGGTCGGACGCTCCGAGCGGATGCCGTGGTGGACCGGCGGCACGTTCCTCGAGCACCTCGAGCGGATCGAGATCGCCGGCGACCGGGACGCGTCGCACCGCCGCTTCCCCGTCCAGTGGGTCGTCCGGCCGATGACGGACGAGCACCACGACTACCGCGGGTACGCCGGGGAGATCGCGGGAGGCGAGTGGCGGGCTGGCGACGAGGTGGTCGTCCTTCCCTCCGGCCTGCGGACGACCGTCGCGGCGGTCGAGACGTACGACGGACCGCTCGAGGTCGGCGTGCCGGGCCAGGCCGTCGTGGTGACGGTCCCGGACGCGATCGACGTCGCGCGGGGCGACATGCTCTGCGACCCCGCCGACCAACCGGTGGTCGCACGCGAGGTCGAGGCGACGGTGTGCTGGATGCACGAGCGGCCCGTCGAGCCCGGCGCCCGCCTCGCGATCAAGCACACCACCCGTTGGAGCCGCGCGATCCTGGACGAGATCGTGTCGGTGCTCGACGTCGAGACGTTCGCGCAGGCCTCGGCCGACCGGCTCGAGCTGAACGACCTCGCGCGTGTCCGCCTGCGTCTCTCCGCGCCGCTCCTCGTCGATCCGTACGCGACGAACCGGGCCACGGGCGCGTTCATCCTCGTCGACGAGGCGACGAACGAGACGGTCGGCGCGGGCATGGTGGTGCGCGCGGCCGCCTGAGACGCGAACTCGCACGGCTCCGAGGGCAGGCGGGCCTACGCCACCGGGTTGATCCACTGACCGCGGAGAACCGAGCGAAATCGGCGTCCGCGGAGCAGATCGCTGGCCTGGCACTCCGCTCACCGAACATATGTTCTATCATCCGAGGATGCGGGTCGAGTATCGCGAGGAGCCGTGCCGCAGCGCGCTCAACCGTGTGAGGGGCATGCCGTTCGCGTGGTCGCTCAACCCGTACACCGGCTGTGCGCACCGCTGCACGTTCTGTTACGTCCGCGCGTTCGAGGCCCGTGCCGAGCGCCCCTCCGGCGAGCGCTACGGCCGCTCGATCCGCGTCAAGGTGAACGTGGCCGAGGTCCTGCGCCGTGAGCTCGGGCGGCCCTCGTGGCAGCGCGAGAGCGTCGCGATCGGCGCCGCGACCGACCCGTACCAGCCGGCCGAGGGCCGGTACCGCCTCACGCGCGCGTGCATCCGGGAGCTCGGCGCCGCGCGCACCCCGTTCTCGCTCATCACCCGCGGGCCGCTCGTGCGCCGCGACCTCGACGTGCTCGTCGGGGCGGCCCGCCGCGCCAGGGTGCACGTCTCCTTCTCCGTGCCGACGCTCGACGAGCGGATCTGGCGCGCGACGGAGCCCGGCACCGCTCCGCCCCGCCGGCGACTCGAGACGGTGCGGCTGCTCGTCGACGCGGGGATCGACACGGGCGTCGCGCTCGCGCCGATCCTCCCCGGTCTCTCAGACGAGCCGGCGCTCCTCGCGGAGGTGGTGCGAGAGGCGCGGGCGGCCGGGGCGAGCGGCATCTGGGCGAACGTCCTCTACCTGCGCCCCGGGACGCGCGAGCACTTCCTCGAGGCGCTCGGACGCGACTGGCCCGAGCTGCTGCCGGAATACGAGCGCCTCTACGCGGGCCGCGCCTACCTCCCTGCGAAGGAGACCGAGCAGGTCCGCGCGACCGTCCGGGCGCTCGCCCGCGAGCGCTCGCGGCCCCGCCGGCCCGCGATCCGGCCCGCCCCGGAGCCCGAGCAGCTCGCCCTCGCGCTGTGACCTGGGGGGAGGCGTCTCGTCCGCCTCGTAGAATCCCGTCTCGTGAGCGAGGACGCCGAGATCACCGTGATGATCGCCGACGACCACGAGGTCGTCCGCGAGGGCCTCAGGCTCGCGCTGCTGCGCTCGCCCCACATCCGAGTCGTCGGCGAGGCGCCCGACGGCGAGACCGCCGTCGCGCTCGCGGAGCGCCGCCGGCCGGACGTGGTGATCATGGACCTGCGCATGCCGCAGATGGACGGCATCGAGGCGACCGAGGAGATCGTCGCGCGCGTTCCCGACAGCCGGGTGCTCGTGTTCACCGCGTACAGCGAGCGCGCCCTGCTCCAGCGCGGGCTCGAGTCGGGCGCTCGCGGCTACGTCCTCAAGGAGGCTCCGCACGAGACGCTGCTCAAGGCGATCGAGAAGGTCGCCGCGGGCGAGACCTTCGTCGACCCCGCCCTCATCCCGTCGCTCGCGACCGGTCGGGACGGCCAGGAGATCCTCACGCAGCGCGAGCGCGAGATCCTCCAACTCCTCGCCGACGGAATGTCGAACGCGGACGTCGCGCAACAGCTGTTCATCTCGCAGGAGACCGTGAAGAGCCACGTGCGCCACATCCTCGCGAAGCTCGAGGCGGAGACCCGCACCCAGGCGGTCGCCATCGCGCTCCGCGAGGCGATGATCGACTAAGGGCCTGTCCTTGAGCGACGACCACCTCCTCGCCGAGCGCCTGCTCGCCGAGCGGGCAGAGCGACGGAGGATCGCGGAACAGCTCCACGACGGCCCGGTGCAGCACGTGGCGGCGCTCTGCCAGATGCTCGACGCGGCCGTTGCGGCGCTCGAGGAGGACGACGTGTCGGCCGGCGTGCGACTCACGGCGCGCGGGCTCGCCGTCGCACGCGACGCTGCGGAGGAGCTCCGTGGGATCGTCGCCGGGCTCGAGCCCGTCGCCCTCCACGAGGTCGGCCTCGCGGCGGCGGTGCGCGAGCTCGCGGAGCGTACCGCCGGTCGCCGCGGCGCGTCGCTCGACGTCCGGATCGACGACGACGACCTCGGCGAGGGTGCGAGCTCCAGCATCTTCCAGGTGGTGCGGGAGGCGCTCGACCAGGCGGTCCGCCGGGGGCCTCCCAGCGCGGTGAGCGTCGCGCTCGAACGGACGCCCGCAGGGGGAGTCAGGCTCGAGATCTCGGACGACGGGGCGCCCGAACGGCGTCAGGCGGTGATCGACGGGCTCGCAGAGCGCGCGGCCGAGCTCAACGGCAGCTTCGACGCTGCGCGCACCGGACGCTGGACGACGATCCGCATCGTGCTGCCGCCCTCCGCCGCACGGCTGTAGTGCTTGTTCGCGAAGCAGGAACCCGCTTGCGCGGATTCCTACCGCTTGATCCCCGCCTACGGCGGGGCACACCCCTGAAGGCGTCGGCTCCGCCGCCGCAAAGGCGACCAGAGATGTGGCGCTATTCCAGCGGCTCGAGTGCTTATTCGCAAACGAGATTCGGTGCTTGTTGGCAAGCGAGGTCCCGCACAAGCGGAATCTCGCGCTCGGATCCCCACCCTACGGGCGGGGCACACCCCTGAAGGCGTCGGCTCCGCCGCCGCAAAGGCGACCAGAGATGTGGCGCTATTCCAGCGACTCGTTGTTCGGGAGCGATCCCGGGAGCGCGGCGACCCGACGCAGGTGTCGGACTTCAAGTCCGACACCGTCGGCCCGACGACCAGCTCCCCACCGAGCCCACGCGCAGGACGCTCGACGACCACCCGCACCGCGCTCCCGCCCACCGCCGCACGGCTCTTACCCCGCGAGCGCGACGACCGACGCAGGTGTCGGACTTCAAGTCCGACAGCGTCGACCCGCGCTATTCCAGCGGCTCGTTGTGGACGTCGTTCTCGTCCGCGTACTGCTGGACGAGCGGATCGATCGCCGCTGCCCCGTCGGGGAACGCGTAGTTGATCTTCACGAACGCCTCCCACTTGTCGGGCAGAGCGTCCTCGGGGAAGATCGCCTCCACCGGGCACTCCGGCTCGCACGCCCCGCAGTCGATGCACTCCTCCGGGTCGATCACGAGCAGCCGCTCGAATTCGTGGATGCAATCGACCGGGCAGACGTCCACGCAGGAGCGATCCTTGATGTCGATACAGGGCTCGGCGATGATGTACGTCATCGCCGTCGAGCCTACCAACGGCGCGCGACGCGGACTCGGTCAAACGTCGACGCCGACGAGCTCGTCGACGACCTGCCGCGCGCGCTCGACGAGCGCCGACTTGACGAGCACCTGGTCGAAGCCCGCCATGTGGGCCCGCTGGAGCCCGCGGGTGTCGGTGTGGTTGGTGAAGCCGACGATCGGGATGTCCGGCCACGAGCCGGCGACATCGTCGGCGTCGACGCGCGAGATGTCGCAGAGTACGAGGTCCGGCGGATCCGCGCTGTCGCTCGTCACGAGCCGATGCCCGCTCAGCGGAGCCTCCAGCCTCGAGCGGATCATCAGATCGACCCCGACCAGCAGGATCGTGGCCATGGCCCTGGTTCTAGCACGGCGGAGGCGGCGGGTGTGAGCCTGGAGCGCGGGCTGGAGCTGATGCGCGCGGAGCGGTGGTTCGACGCCCACGAGGAGCTCGAGGACGAATGGCGCGAGGCGCCCGCGACCGAGCGCGAGTTCCTGCAGGGGCTCGTCCACGTCACGGTCGCGTGGCACCACGCCTCGCGCGGGAACGCACCGGGGGCCTCGAGGCAGCTCGCGAAGGCTGCTCGCCGCCTCGGCCCGTACCGACCGGCGCACCGCGGCGTCGACGTGGCCGGGGTGCTCGGGCAGGTCGAGGCGGCCTCCGCCCGCGTCGCGACGGGGCTGCTCGACCTGCTGCCCGTGCGGATCTGAGTGCGACCGCGACCAGACCCCTCGCAGTACGATCTTCGCTCCAGCTGAGTGGGCCGGCCCCCCGCCGGCCCCGGACGGAAAGGGGGAAGCATGCGAGGACGAGGACGTCGTCCCGTATCCATCCTTGCGGCCGCGCTCGCGACGGGTGCGCTCGCAGTCGGTGTCTCGTCCGCCCTGGGGGACGAGGGCGCCGAGAACCCGCAGCCGATCGACTTCACGCACAACGTCCTGGACGCCCCGGCGCCGGTCGCGGGGGCAGTCTTCGGCAACAGCCCCGGCACGAAGACCGGCCAGGCCATCTGCACCACCGCGCCGCAGACCGGCGCGAACGCCAACACGGACTGCGACACGGCCACGGCGGGTCCGCACAACGAGACCTCGATCGCGGTCGACCCGAACGACCCCGACCACATCCTCGGCGGGGCGAACGACTACCAGCTCGGCATCAACCCGGGTGGGCACGTCACCGAGACGGTCCTGTCGCGCGCGCACCTCAGCTTCGACGGCGGCCAGACGTGGTCCGAGTACCCGCTGTACTCGAACTCGGCCTACCAGGCCACGGGCGATCCGTCGGTCGCATTCGACGCCGACGGCCACGCCTACTACGCGACGCTCGGGTTCCGCTTCGTCGGGCCGACGAACGCGACGTCACCCGACGTGCTCGTCGCGAACTCCGGCGACGGCGGCAAGACCTGGTCCGTCGCGCGGGTCGCCTCCGGCTCGGGCAACTTCGGCAGTGTCGGCGACGTGCTCGACAAGGAGTACATCGCCGCCTGGGGGAACGGGAACGTGGTTGTCGTCTACGGCGACTTCCGCCAGGCGCAAAAGGGCTCGTTCGTCAGCGCGAAGATCTACAGCTCGGTCTCGCACGACCACGGCAGCACGTGGTCGAAGCCACAGGTGATCTCGGGCGACCTCGACGAGGCCTTCGTGGCGACTCCGGTCGTCTCGAGCGACGGACGCGTGTTCGTCTCGTTCCTGAACACGACCGATCTGACCACCGGGCGGGACGACTACGAGTTCGTCGAGCTCGATCCCCAGACCGGGGCGACGATCGCCGGGCCGACGAAGGTCGCGACGACGATCGACGGGTTCACCGACTACCCGATCGCCCTCGGCCGCCAGACCTACCAGGACAGCATCTTCCGTAGCTGGGCGGCCGGCAACATCGCCGTCGACCCGAACGACTCCGATCACCTCGCGGTCGTCTGGTCCGACATGCGCAACAGCACCACGCCCGCTCCGGGCAACCCGTACGCGGCGACGACGAACTCCGACGTGATCGTGAGCGAGTCGTCCGACGGCGGAGCCACCTGGGGCGCCCCGCAGGCGATCGCGCTCGCGGGCGACCAGTTCATGCCGTGGTCGGCGTTCGACTCCTCGAGCGCCCTCCGCATCGGGTTCTTCGACCGCTCGTACGACCCCGCGAACCACCAGTACGGCTACACGGTGGCGACGTTCGGCGGGGCGAGCGTGCAGGCGACGGACGTCCTGTCCGATCCCACGACCGGGGACCGGTGGTTCGCCGCCACGCTGGACCCCGGCTTCCCGTTCGCGACGTCCTTCCTCGGCGACTACAGCAACATCGCCGTCGTCCCGGGGACGACGACCGTCCTCGCGTACTGGACGGATCTCCGGAACGACGCCACCTTCGCCGGCCGCACCGGTCACGGCGAAGACGCGTACTTCGCACAGGTCGGCTAGCGCGGCCCGTCCACGGGGAGTGCCGCACGGCACTCCCCGTGGCGCCGCTCAGAACACCGGGTCGAGGCCGAGCCACTCGAACACGCGGTTCGCGTAGATCCGCAGCACGTAGAAGCGGCCGAAGAAGAGCAGGAGCCCGAGCACGACCATCAGGAGCCCACCGGCGAACTGGATCGCGCGGTAGTGGTCCCTCAGCCAACGGAAGGCACCCATCGCGCGCGCGAAGACGGCGCCCGCAAGCACGAAGGGGATCGCCAGCCCGAGCGAGTAGACGGCAAGTAGCGCCGCGCCCTCGAGCACGGTGTCGGAGGATCCCGCGAGCACGAGGATCGCGGCCAGGACGGGGCCGATGCACGGTGCCGCGCACACGGCGAACGCCCCGCCGAGGAGCACCCGCGAGCCGCGCGAGCGCGCCCCCTGGACGAGCTGCGCCCCGACGAGCCCGTCCGGCCACGGGAGCAGGCCCATGAACGCGAGCCCGAAGACGACGAGCACGAAGCCCGAGACCTGCTCGAGCAGGAACTGGTCACGGAAGAGGCTGCCGCCGACGAGCGAGGCGCCGACGCCGAGGAGCACGAAGAACGCCGTGAAGCCGAGGACGAACGGCACGCTGGAGACGACGACGCGCCGTGCCGTGCCTGGCCGGCCGAGCTCGTCCGCGTTGACCGCCGAGACCGCCGAGAGGTAGCCGGGCACGAGCGGCAGCACGCACGGGGCGAGGAACGAGAGGAACCCGGCCAGGAGGGCAACCGGGATCTCGCCGAGGCTCACGAGTCGAAGCGCCGGAGCTCGGCGTCGACGCGGCGTTCGAGCTCGGGGTCGAGCTCCGCCCGCGGTCGCGGCTCTCCGTCGCCGCGGCGGCGGCTCCAGCCCCAGGCGGCGAGACCGACCCCGACGGCCCCGACGACGAGGATTGCGAGCGGCACCAGCCACGCGAGCAGGTCGAAGCCGGACTTGGGCGGCTCGGCGAGCACTCCCGGGCCGAACTGGTCGACGAGCTCGGCCTTGATCTGGGCCTCGGTCGCGCCCGCGGCCAGCCTCTGGCGAATGATCTGCTTCATGCGCTGCGCGACGGGTGCGTCGGACTGGTCGAGCGTCGTGCCGCACACCGGACAGACGAGCTCCGCCTCGAGATCCGCCGGGCTCGGCGCTGCGACGGCCGGCGCCGAGACGAGCGCGGCGGCGAGCGCGCAGAGCGCGAGCGCGCGCCTCACGACGTGTCGCCGAGTGCGAGCGCGATGCCGCGCTCGAACGTCTCGCGGTTCCGCTCGATGTCGACGCCACCGGCGATCCGCTCGCCGACGAGCTTGCCCGAACGGTCGACGAAGAACGTCTCGGGATAGCCCTGCAGTCCCCAGCGGCCGATCGTCGAGCCCTTGCCGTCGTACACCACCGGGTAGGTGATCCCGTACCGGCGCATGAAGCGGCGCGCGTCCTCGCGGAAGTCCTTCACGTCGACGCCGAGCACGACGAGGCCCTGCCGGCGGTACCGCTCGTACGTCTGCTGGAGGAACGGCGCCTCGTCCTTGCAGGGGCCGCACCACGACGCCCAGAAGTTGACCACGAGCGGCTTGCCGCGCAGCGAGGCCATGGAGAGCGTCCCCGACCGGTCGAGGCGGTCGAGCGCGAACGCCGGCGCGTGGACGAGCTCGCCGCGCGCCAGCCGGTCCGCGGCGCCGTTCTGGTCGTCGAAGGCGACCTTCCACACGAGCAGCCCCAGCAGCGTCCCGACGCCGGCGAGCGCGATCGCCTGGCCGACGCGCTGGAGCCGCCTCGTCACGCCCTGACGATGAAGACGGGCGTGCCGATGTCGACGTGGTTGAACAACCACTCGGCCTCGGGGATCAGCATGCGGATGCACCCGTGCGACGCGGAGTACCCGACGGAGGCCGCGTCGGGCGTGCCGTGGATTCCGACGTACGGCGACGAGATGCCCATCCAGCGGGTGCCGAGGGGATTCCCTGGCCCCGGAGGCACCGGCTGCTCGCCCTCGGCCCACGCGGAGCCCTGCGGTGGATACCACCAGGGGTTGCGCTGCATGTTCACGATCTCGAAGTCGCCGATCGGCGTCGGGTAGGCGGCCTGACCGGTCGCGACGTGGAACGTCCGCTGGAGCTTCAGGTTCTTGAAGAACAGCAGCCTGTTCGAGCTGCGCTCGATCACGATCGCAGTCGCGAAGTCCTGCTCGGTCACCTCGGGTCGCAGCTCCCGGTAGGGGAGCTCGACGGGCTCGCGTAGGTGCCTGCGCAGCGCGAGCGAGATCTTGCGGCTCGCGACGAGCTGCTGGAGCCGGCGTCCGGGCGACGACTTGCGCGCCACCGGATGGAGGTTCTTCAGCGTCAACGCCGCGTCGACCGGCTCGCGGTCGGTCTCACGCGCGAGGCCGGAGAGGAAGCGCTCGAGCTTCGGGCGCGCGACGTCCACCGCGAGCGGCACGCGGAAGCCGGGCTGGCGCACGCGCATCGCGAGACCGACGGCCTTCTCGAGCCGGAGCGACGCGCCGAGCTTCTTCGCCGGCACGTGCACCGTGCGGCTCGGCGAGACGACGAGGGTCACCGGCCGGCTGAAGCGGTCGAGCACGAGCCTGCGGGCCTCGGCCTTGGTGAAGCCGCCGACCAGCAGGCCTCCGATCGTGACCCCCGGCCGGATCAGTCTCGCGGGCCGCGGTGTGACCTTCTGTCGCGGCACGGTGGTAGGGGGCGGCTCGTCGATGGGCGGCGGGATCTCCGGCGTCGTCGGGATCGTCGGCGTCACCGGCGTCGTCGGAGTCGCGTCGTCCGCGCCCGCGGTCGCCGCGAATGCGACAAAAAGCACAACTGAGCAGGGAAGAATTAGGAGTGTTGCCAGCCGGCGCATCCGTGCGGAGTGTAGCGAGGCCCTGTACGGAGACCGTAAGGCAACCGCCGCCCTTCAGGCGAAGATCCGCGGGTCGTTCGTGATCACGCCGTCGACCCCCGCCTCGACCACGCGCGCGAGCTCCTCCGGCTCGTCGACCGTCCAGACGAGCACCGAGACCCCCGACGCGCGGAGGCGGTCGATCGCAGAGCGCGTGGCCAGCCGGTGCTGCAGCATGAGCGCGCTCGCGCCGGCACGGCTGATCATGCGCGGCAACAGGCGTGGGACGCCCCTGCGGGCGGCGGCAAGGCCCCAGCCGACGAGTGGCTGCAGCAGCGGACGGTGGGACACCCCGAGCCGATCCTCCGGAAACGTGAAGGCGACGCGGACGTCCGGCGCGTATCGGGCGACCGCGTGCAGGCTCGGCGCGTGGAACGAGGAGACGACGGTGCGCCGCTCGACCCCGTGACGGGCGAGCGCCGCGCACAGCTCGTCGAGCCGCGTGGTGAGCTTGAGGTCGACGTGGAGGCCGACGTCCGGGGCCTCGTCGACGAAGTACGCGAGCGCGTCGTCGAGCGTCGGCAGCTCGGGCGCGACGTCGCGCAGCTCCGCCAGCGACCGCATCCGGACCGAGCCGCCGGCCGCCCCGTGGCTCACCTCCTCGAGCCGGTCGGAGTGCGCCAGCACGAGCGGCCCGCGCGGAAGGTCGAGCACGTCGAACTCCACGAGGTCGACGCCGTGCGCGACCGCGGCGCGGAACGACCGCAGGGTGTTCTCCGGAGCGAGCGTCGCCGCGCCCCGGTGTCCCACCCTCAGCACGCGACCACCGTCGCGGCGGCCGAGGTCGATCACGCCTTCCCCCGCCGCGCTGCACGCAACCACCACCACGACGCCGCGCCGAGGAGCAGCGCCTGGGCGACCGCGATACCCGCGGTCAGCCGGGAGACGTCGACCCAGAAGCGCTCCGGGTAGATGCGGATCAGCGTGTCGGCGGTCGAGAAGCGCCAGGAGTCGCCCGAGAAGAACACCTCGTGGAAGCGCGTGAAGAAGTCGTCGAACCCGAGCACGATCACGGGCACGGCCAGCACCGCGATCGCGAGGGTGGCGAGCGAGCCTGCGAGTAGCCCGGCGGGGACCGCGGTCCGGAGGCGTGTGCGGGCGAGCGCGACCGCGAGCACCGCGATCACGAGCGCCGCGATCAGCTGCAGTCGGAGCGCCGCGCCGAACAGCCTCCGCACGTCGCGCATGTGGGTCAGCTCACGTTCCTGGAACGCCGGCGTCCCGTTGGGCAGCGTCGCGCGCTCCAGCAGCGGAACGCCCTCCGACCCGGGCTGGATCGACTCGAGCCCGAGCTTCGCGAGCGCCGTCCGATGGTCGTGGTCGAGGCCGTAGAGATCGGGCGGGAACCCGTCGCGGCCGAGCTCCCATGCGACGAAGGTGTCGGTCGCCAGCACCCGGAAGCCGTCGACGACGAGCATCCCCGGGACGGCGAGCGCGACCAGCACGGCGAGGGCCACCACCGCGACGCGTGCGCCCGTCCGGGGCGCGGGCAGCGCTACAGCCCGAACAGCCGGCCGATCTCGCGCCACGTCGTCGTCGCGAGGGCAGCGAATGCCGCCACGAGCAGGATCAGCACGACCCAGAAGCGCGCGCCGGCCATCCGCGTGCGGCGACGGTGCTCGACGCGAGCGGCGCGCCGGGCTCTGTGGGCGCGGTACGAGCGCCGGATCGCATCCGGGTCGAGCCGGGGCGGCTCGTGCTCGACTGTGGGCGTCGCGCCTCGTCGCCCGGCTTCCCGTCCCTCGTCCGCCACGCCGGAAGCATACGACCGCGCAAGCGAGGCGGGCGTCCGGGATACTGTGCCGCGATGAACCGGGAGCGGCGCTTCGACCCAGGCCTGTACGGCTTCGGAGACGGGCTCGGGCTCGTCGCCGGGATCGTGCTCGCGGTGTCCGCGTTCACCGGCTGGTACACGGGCGAGGGCCAGGGGGTGACGGTCTCCGTGCTCGGGTGGAACACCGGCGTCCTTGGCAAGCTGGTGCTCTTCGTCGGGCTCGGGGTGGTGCTGATGGTGGTGCTGCGCGAGCTCGGGATCGAGCCGCCGGCTGCGCTGCCCCAGAGCCTCGTCACGGTCGCGCTCGGGGCGCTCGCGACGATCTTCGTGCTCGTCCGCGTGATCTCGATTCCCGACGACTTCTTCTTCGCCCATCGTGGGGTCGGCATCTGGATCAGCCTGGTGGCCGCGATCGCGGTGATCGCCGCCGGGCTCCTGCAGGCGTCCGAGGAGCTGTGACCACACCCCGGCCTAGCCGGGCTGCTGCGGCAGCGGCTCGAGCGTCCGCACGAACGTCTGTGTCCCCCCGGGCACCGGCCGGTCCTGGAACGCGAGGCCGACGGCGAGCCCGACCGCGACGAGCAGCACGGCGCCGACGACGACGGCCAGCACGCGTGGCCACCTGCGTCTCCGGCGCGCTGCGCGGCGGGCGACGCGGGCCTCGGCGTCGAGCGTCACGGCTCGTAGTCCTGCGCCCCGCGGCTGTAGAGGTGGAACGCCGTGTCGCCGGCGAGGCTCGCGGTCCGCACCCAGCCGCTCGAGGGCGCCCGCTCGCCGACCACCTCGAGCACCCAGCGGTCCGAGTCGGCATACGCCGACGCCAGCTCGGCAAGCGTGAACGTGCCCCCCACGCGGCGGCGCAGCTCCTCCGTGACCGCGTCGAGCTGGCGGTGGAGCACGTCGGCGCGCGTCGGGTCGGACGTCTCCCGGAGGAAGCGGCGATACGCGGCCTCCCACTCGCGGCGCGCGCCTTGGACGGTCGTCATCCGCGCGATGCTAACGGGAGGTCGCTGCAGCACCTGGCGGGCCACCGCTCCGGCAGCTCCGCGAGGATCGCCTCGCCGAGCCGGTGGCCGGGTCGGGCGAGCGCGAACGCCACGTGCGCGTGGAGGCACTTCAACGCGGCCGGGTGCCGGGAGCCGCCGATCCCGAGCGCGAGAGAGGCGCCGGCGTCGGCGCCCGGCCCGTCGGCCAGCTCGTGGCGGATCGCCGCCTGCTCGCCGGACGCGCGCTCGAGGTCCTCGAACAGGTCGGCGTCTGCCGCCACCGCCGCGCTCCAGCGCTCGACGCCGCCTGCCGCCTCGAGGCGGGAGACCGCCGCGACGAGGTGTCGGCACGTGAGCCAGTACGTGGTCGGAAACGGCTCGCCGTCGGCGGCGTACGGGTGCTGCTCGGTGACCGCCGGCAGGCCGAACGGGCAGCGGGCCGCGACGCGCCTGAAGGCCCGCGGCTCCCGCCCCAGCTGCGCGGCGACGACGGCGCGATCGTCCATCCCGTGACGGTAGCCGCGCGGCGGGAGTCGCTTGTGTTGATTCAACACAAGCTGGGTCGGCGACCGGGCTCGTGGAGGACGCGCTCAGCCGCCGTCGTGCTGCTTCGCCCAGGCGGCGGTGCCCTCCACGATGAAGAGGTGCTCTCCCGGGCGGACGTAGCCGATCCTGCGCGCCTGACGCGCGAGGCCCTCGACGCTCGTCTCCCGCTCGAGCCGGGTCGCGAGACGGGCACGCTCCGCCCGCAGCGACGCGACCTCGGCGCGGCGCTCGCCGAGCTGACTGCGCGTCTCGAGGTACGAGCCGATGGGTCTCACGTAGAGAAAGCCGACCACGACGAGGACGACGAGCGGCACCAGCCAGCGCGGCAGGCGCCGACGAGGTCGGCGCCCAGAGGTCCTACGCTTCGCCGCCACTGCTCGAGGTTCGCCGCGACGACGGCGTCCTCCTCCCGCGCTCAGGCGACGTCGACCTTGATCACGTTCGTCGAGCCGGGGATGTTCACGGCCGTCCCCGCGGTGATCACCACGCGGTCGCCCGGCTCGAGCACGCCGGCCTCCCGCGCGGCCACCACCGAGCGCGACCAGAGGTCCTCGACGTCGTCGGTCTCGGGGATCGAGATCGGTGTGACGCCCCACTCGAGAGCGAGGTGACGCAGCGACTCCCGCTTGTGGGTGAGCGCGACGATCGCCCGCTGCGGACGGAGCCGAGCGACCGCGGACGCGGTGTGGCCGGTGAAGGTGGGGACGAGGATCGCGCTCGCCGAGAGCGCCTCCGCGACGTCGCACGCGGCGTTCGAGAGCGCCTGGTCGATCGTGGGATCGTCGTCGGCGGTCGGGATCTCGTGGCGGTAGCCGAGGCTCGGCTCGACCGCGAGCGCGATCCGGTCCATCACCCGCACGGCCTCGACCGGATGCTTCCCGATCGCGGTCTCGCCGGAGAGCATGATCGCCGACGTGCCGTCCAGGATCGCGTTCGCGACGTCGGACGCCTCGGCCCTGGTCGGCTCCGGGGAGTTGATCATGGTCTCGAGCATCTGGGTCGCCGTGATCACCGGCTTGCCGCGCTCGAGCGAGGCGAGGATGATCCGCTTCTGCAGCAGCGGCACCTCCTCGACGCCGATCTCGACGCCGAGGTCGCCGCGGGCGACCATCACCCCATGCGCCTCGGAGAGGATCTCGTCGAGCGCGGCGACGGCCTCGGCCTTCTCGATCTTCGCGATCACCCACGCCTGCGAGGCGCGCGCCTCGATCAACGTGCGGAGCGCCTTGACGTCCGCGGCGGAGCGGACGAACGACAGCGCGACGTAGTCGACGCCCAGCCCGAGCGCGAACTCCAGGTCGTCCAGGTCCTTGCGCGTCAGCGACGGGATCGGGAGGGGCACACCGGGCAGGTTGACGCCCTTGTGGGAGGCGACCACCCCGCCGACCACCACCTTGCAGCTCGCCCGCCCGCGCTCGATGCGCTCCACCCGCAGGCGGACGTGGCCGTCGTCGACGAGCACGTCGTGCCCCGGCCGCAGCACGGTGCCGAGCACCGACGGGCTGACAGGGAGGTCGTCGCCGCTCGCGACGTCCTCGCCTGCGATCACCACCGTCTCCCCCTCCACGAGCTCGACGTCGGCGTCGAGGTCCCCGACACGGAGCTTCGGGCCCTGGAGGTCGGCGATCAGCGCGATCGACCGGCCGGCGCTCGTCTCGGCGTCGCGCACGATCTCGGCGGTTCGCGCGTGGTCCTCGTGGGTGCCGTGCGAGAGATTGAGGCGCGCGCCGTCCATCCCCGCCTCGATCAGCGCCGCCACCGTCGCGGCGTTCGCCGAGGCCGGGCCGATCGTCGCGACGATCTTCGTTCGGCGGGTGTGACTCGTCACCGGGTCCAGCGTAGACGCCGACGCGCTCAGGGAGCCGCCCTGGGGAACGACGACCAGCCCGGGTAGTCGGCCTCGTCGCCCAGCTCCTCCTCGATGCGGAGGAGCTGGTTGTATTTCGCGACGCGGTCGGAGCGGGCCGTCGCCCCCGTCTTGATCTGACCCGCGTTCGTCGCCACCGCGAGGTCGGCGATCGTCGTGTCCTCCGTCTCGCCCGAGCGGTGCGACATGACCACCTTGTAGCCGTTGCGCTGGGCGAGCTCGACGGCGTCGAGCGTCTCGGTGAGCGTGCCGATCTGGTTGACCTTGACGAGGATCGCGTTCGCGACGCGCTCGGCGATGCCGCGCCGCAGGAACTCGACGTTCGTCACGAACAGGTCGTCGCCGACGAGCTGCACACGTCCGCCGAGGCGGTCGGTGAGCGTCTGCCAGCCGGCCCAGTCGGACTCGCCGAGGCCGTCCTCGATCGACACGATCGGGAACCGGTCGCAGAGGTCCGACCAGAGCCCGATCATCCCCGCCGTGTCGAGCGTGCCGCCCTGCCGCTCGAGCTGGTAGGCCCCGTCGCGGAAGAGCTCGCTGGTCGCCGGGTCGAGGGCCAGCGCGACCTTCTCGCGGTGCCCGGCGCGCTCGGCCGCCTCGAGGATCGCCTCGCACGCGTCGTAGGCCGAGTCGAAGTCGGGCGCGAATCCCCCCTCGTCCCCGACACCGGTCGAAAGGCCCCGCTCGCCGAGCAGCTTCTTCAGGTGCTGGTAGGTCTCGGCGCCGATCCGGAGCGCCTCGGAGAAGCTCTCCCCCCCTGCGGGCACGAGCATGAACTCCTGGAAGTCGAGGCTGTTGTCGGCATGCGCGCCGCCGTTGACGACGTTGAGCAGCGGCACCGGGAGCACGTGGGCGTTGCTGCCACCGACCCAGCGGTAGAGCGGGACGCCGGCCTCGGCCGCGGCGGCCTTCGCCACCGCGAGCGAGGCGCCGAGGATCGCGTTGGCGCCGAGGCGCGCCTTCGTCGAGGTCCCGTCGAGCGCCGCGAGCGTCCGGTCGACCGCGCGCTGGTCGCTCGCGTCGAGCCCCTCGAGCGCGCCGGCGATCTCCCCGTCGACGTGCGCCACCGCCCGCGACACGCCCTTGCCGAGCCAGGCGTCGCCGCCGTCCCGGAGCTCGACCGCCTCGTGCTCGCCCGTCGAGGCGCCCGACGGGACAGCCGCGAGCCCGAAGGCGCCTGACTCCAGGCCGACCTCGACCTCGACCGTCGGGTTCCCGCGCGAGTCGAGCACCTGGCGGCCGTGGACGTGGACGATCTCGCTCACGGTGTTCTCGTCCTCACGGACGAGAACACTAGGTTCTGCACCCGGCGCCCGTGGGCAGAACCCGCCCCTCCGCCCGCGACGAGATCGGTGAGCCGTGACGACGACCAGTGACCGTCGGCGGACGGCGCGACGCGCGCGATGCTCGCGACGCCGGACCACGCCCTGCGGCGAAGGGTCGTCGGCCCGGTGACGTCTAGCGGCGCGGGCCGGCGCCGAGCTGCGCCTTCGCCTGCTCGTACCAGCGCTCCTGGCGGTCGAGGTCGAGCTCCGTCCACGTCTCTCCCGCCTCTGCCGCGAGCTGCTCGGCGAGCTCGACCCGCTCGCGTGACCGGCGTGTGGCCGCACGGAGAGCCAGCTCCGGATCGACGTTCAAGAACCGCGCGACGTTCACGACGCTGAAGAGGACGTCACCGAGCTCCGCCTCGACCCTCGCATCCGGCTCCGTCTCGGCGGCAGGCCGGCCGGCTCGGGCGATCTCCGCGGCCAGCTCGTCGAGCTCCTCTCGGAGCTTGGCGACGGGCCCGTCGAGGTCGGGCCAGTCGTAACCGACGGCTGCCGCCCGCCGCTGCACCTTTCTCGCGCGGAGGAGCGCCGGCAGCGAGTCGGGGACGTCGTGAAAGATCCCGCTGCGGCCCTCCTGCTCGGTCTTGATCGCCTCCCAGCGCTCGCGGACGCGACCCGCGGTGCGCGCCTCCGCCTCGCCGAACACGTGCGGGTGGCGCCGCACGAGCTTCGCGTGCACCGCCCGGGCGACGCTGTCGAGGTCGCCTGCTCCCTGCTCCTCCAGCAGCAGCGAGAGGAAGTAGACCTGGAACAGCAGGTCGCCGAGCTCGTCGTGCAGCTTCGCCGGATCGTCCGCAAGGGCCGCGTCCGCGACCTCGTACGCCTCCTCGACGGTGTGCGGGACGATCGTGCGGGCGGTTTGCTCGCGGTCCCAGGGGCATTCGGCCCGCAGACGGGCCGTCAGCTCGCGGAGCGCCTCGAGGGCGTCACCGGTGGCCACGGCGGGCCTAGCCGCCGGTGGTGGTCGTCCCGGTGTCGGTGGACGTGGTGTCGGGCGGCTCGTAGCCGGTCGCATACGTCACCTTGCCCTTGTACTCCTTCTCGACCTTCGCCACCCAGTCGCTGACCGCGCTGCTCTTCTGCTGCTGCAGCAGCTGCGAGCGGATCTGGCTCTTGACCTGCGCGAACGGCGTGACCGAGCCTGCTTTGACGTCCCCGAGCGGCTGGATCAGGTGGTACCCGTACTGCGTCTTGACGGGCTCCGAGAGCTCGTTCGTGTCGAGCGAAAAGGCCGCCTTGTCGAACGGCGCCACGGTCTGGCCCTTGGTGATCGTCAGCTTCCCGCCCTGATCCTTCGAACCGGGGTCGATCGAGTTCTGCTTCGCGAGCGTCGCGAAGTCGGCGCCGGCGGCGAGCTCGTCGTGGAGCCTCTGCGCCTCCGCCTTCGTCTTGACGAGGATGTGGCGCACCTCGCGCGACTCCGCGACCTTGTAGTGGTCGATGTTGTCGTCGTAGTACTTCCGCACTTCCGCGTCGGTCACCTTGACGTCACCCGTGATGTCCTTGTAGATGCCCTCGGAGACGAGCTGCGCGCGCGCGTCCTCGCGCAGCGCGGCGAGCGTGTAGGCCTGCGCCTTGAGCCCTGCCTCGAACTTCTTCTGGTCGCCGCCGAAGTACTGCTTGCGGACGTCGTCGATCTGCTTCTGGATCTGGGCGTCGGTGACCTTGACGCCGAGCTTCTCGGCCTCGCGCGCGTACTCCTCGCGCTGCACGAGGAATGCGACCGCCTGCGTCTGCAGCGACTGGTACTCGGTGGTGCCCGCCTTGGGGAACTGGCGCTTCTGGGCCGCGTAGGTCTTCTTCGTCCGCGCGAGCAGCTCGTCGAGCGTCGCCTTGCTGATCTTGGTGCCGTCGACGACGGCGACCGCGTCGGGCGGTACTTCATCGTTTCCGCCGCACCCGGCGGCGACGACGGTGAGCACGGCCAGGGCCGCGGCGAACAGCATCAGCGAGCGCTTCATCAGGTCCTCTTTGTAGGCGACGGGCGGTTACGGGCGGGTTACGCTGAGTTCGGAAAACGTACGGGCACGGAACGCAGTGTCGCGCTCAGCCGTCCCGGCGAGCGGCAACGATAGCATCGGCGAGCGCGAGGGCCCCCTCGAGCCCATCCGCCCGGATCGCGACCTCCTGGCGGGCCGAGGTATAGACGGCAGTCTCTGCGATCGCCCGCAATGCGCGCAGCTCGGAGGCCGCCAGGCTGACGGGGCCGACGGTGACCCGACCGCCCCGGAAAACGAGGTAATCGGCACCGACGAGCGCGAGCGCGAGGCGCGCCTCCTGGATGCGGAAGAGGTTCTCGACGGGGTCGGGCAGCGGGCCGTAGCGATCCTCCGTGGCGGCGCGCAGCTCGCGCAGCTCGTCCTCGTGCTCGGAGAGCGCGATCCGCCGGTGCAGGTCGATCTTGAGCGCCTCCGCCTGGACGTAGGTCGCGGGCACATACGCGTCGACGCGTGCGTCGACCCGTACGGGACGCGCGACGACCCGTGCCTGGCCGGAGAGCTCCGCGACGGCCTCGTTGAGCATCTCGACGTAGAGCTCGAAGCCGAGCGCGGCGACGTGACCGGACTGCTCGGCGCCGAGGAGGTCGCCGGCGCCGCGGATCTCCAGGTCGCGCATCGCGATCTGGAAGCCCGCGCCGAGCTCGGTGTGGTCGGCGAGCGTGGCGAGCCTGGCCCGGGCCTCCGGTGTCAGCTCGCTCGCGTCGGGATAGAAGAGGTACGCATGCGCCGTCACGTCGGAGCGGCCGACGCGCCCCCGGATCTGGTAGAGCTGCGCGAGCCCGAGCGTGTCCGCGCGCTCGACGATCAGCGTGTTGGCCTGCGGGATGTCGATCCCCGACTCGATGATCGTCGTCGAGACCAGCACGTCCGCGTCGCCGGCGAGGAACGCGTGCATACGCTCCTCCAGCTCCCGTTCCGCCATCTGCCCGTGGGCGACGAGGAAGCGAAGCGAGGGGCAGAGCTGCCGGAGCTTCTCCGCAGCCTCGTCGATGGACTCCACCCGGTTGTGGAGGTAGAACGACTGGCCCTCGCGCGCGTGCTCGCGCTCCAGCGCGAGGCGGATCAGCTCCTCGTCGAGCTCCCCGACGGTCGTCCGGATCGCCCGGCGCCCCTCGGGCGGGGTCTCGATCACCGAGATGTCCCGGAGGCCGGAGAGCGACATGTGCAGCGTCCTCGGGATCGGGGTCGCGGACAGCGCGAGCACGTCGACCTCCAGCCGGAGGGCCCTGAGCAGCTCCTTCTGCCGGACGCCGAAACGCTGCTCCTCGTCGACCACGACGAGCCCGAGCTGTTTCGGGATCACGTCGCGCGAGAGGATCCGGTGCGTCCCGACGAGCACGTCGACTTTTCCTTCGGCGAACTCGCGCAGCACCTGCTTCACCTCGGCGGGCCGGCGGAAGCGCGAGACCATCTCGACGCGCACCGGGAAGTCGCGATAGCGGTCGCGAAACGTGTTCCAGTGCTGCTCGGCGAGGATCGTGGTCGGGCACAGGACGAGCGCCTGGCGGCCGTTGACCGCGACCGCGAACGCCGCCCGCACCGCGACCTCGGTCTTCCCGAACCCGACATCGCCGCAGACGAGGCGGTCCATCGGCCTGGGTGCCTCGAGGTCTTCCTTCACCGCCTCGATCGCGCGCTGCTGGTCGTCGGTCTCGCGGTACGGGAACGACGCCTCCAGCCTCTCCAGCCAATCGCTCTCGAGCTCATGTGCCGTCCCCTCGGCCCGCTGGCGCTGCGCGTAGAGCTGCAGGAGCTCGCCGGCGAGCTCCCGCACGGACGCCCGCGCGCGCGCCTTGAGGTTCTGCCAGGCCTTCCCGCCGAGCCGGGAGAGCGCGGGAGCCGTGGCGTCGGCGCCGATGTAGCGCGAGAGCTTGCCCACCTGCTCGTGCGGGACGAACAGCCTGTCCTCGCCCCGGAACGCCAGGTGGAGGTAGTCGCGCGTGACGCCCGCGACCTCCTTCGTGTCGAAGCCGAGCAGCTTCCCGATGCCGTGGTCCTCGTGGACGACGAAGTCGCCGAGGCGGAGGTCGGCGAAGCTCGCCAGCGCGCGACCGAGTCGCGCGTCGCTCCGGGGCGGCCGCTTGCGGAAGACCTGCGTGTCGGGGAGGAGCGCCAGGCCGAGCTCGCGTGAGACGAAGCCGCGCCGAGCCGGCACGACCGCGAAGCGGAGCCCGGGCTCGCCCGGCAGAGCCTCGCCGGGCTCGAGCAGCGGCGCCTCGACCTTCCGCAGGAGTGCGGCCTGGCGCTGGGCCTCACCGCGATGCGCGAACGTGACCACGACGCGGTTCCCCGCCCGGACGAAACCGGCGAGCTCGTTCTCGGCCTCGCTGAGACCGCGTGCGGCGATCGCGGGACGCTGGGCCTCGAACGTATGGGGTTGCGACCGGGGGAACGGGTCGAGCTGCGTGACGCCTTCCGGGTCGGTGGGCGCGAGCCCGTCCTCCTCCTGGGCGCGTCGCACGTCGTCCGGGCTCCAGACGAGGTCGGGTGGCCGATCGATCGGCGCCACGAGGTCGGACGGCACGACGACGGCGCCCTCGTCGTCGTCGTCCGGCCCCGGCTCGAGGGCGTCGAGGTCCCGGCGCCGCTCGCCGGCGGGGTACACGACGGCGGAGTCCTCGGCGTGCAGTGCGCGCTGGGTGAACGGAGAGAACGCGCGCACCTGCTCGATCTCGTCTCCGAAGAGCTCGACCCGCAGCGGCTCGCGGCCGGTCGACGGGAAGACGTCCACGAGCCCGCCGCGCACCGCGAACTGGCCACGCTCGTCGACCCGGTCGACCCGTTCGTAGCCGGCGAGCGCCAGATGCTCGGCGAGCCCGTCGATCCCCGGCTCGTCGCCGACGCGGATCGTCAGCGGCTCCGGACGGGCCGCACGGGGCGGCAGCCCTTCCGCGAGCGCCCGAGCGGAGGCGCAGACGAGACCCCCGGCCGCGAGGATGTCGAGAGCGCGATAGCGCTCCCCGACGAGGTGCGGGGGCGGCGTGAGCCCCGACTCCCACCCGACCCCACGGCTCGGGAGCAGCGCCACGGACGCGTCCCCCGCGAACCACGAGGCGGCCTCGGCCGCGTCGCGGGCGTCCGCGTCGTCGGGCAGTAGGACGAGGAGGGGGCGCGCGAGCTCCGCGTGCAGGGAGGCGAGGAGCAGCGGCAGGACCGGCTCGGAGACGCGCGCACGGGCCGGCAGCGCCCGGACGAAGTCCTGGAACCGCTCCCTGCGGCGGAGCTCCTCGACGAGCGCGGCGAGGGGGGTGGTCGATGCGATGGCCTGGTCCATGCGGACGGCGGGGAAGGTCGTCCCCGCCCGGGCATCGTAATCGCGGGCGACCCTCGCGAACCGCCGGCTCCCGACTGCGATCCCCGGCCTGGATGGCACGCTCCGTCGCCGTCGCTCCCGGTTCACCGCCGCCGCGTTGCTGCTCTGCGCCGGGAGCGTGGTCTGCGGCCCCACATGCCCCCAGGGGCACCCCGGGTGCCCTGTTGTCACGTTAGCAACCATCCCGTGCCGAATGTGGGGCGCCTCTGTGCCGAGATACGATGAGGTCGCGGCGAGCCGGACCGAGCCGGACATCGTTCAGCGGTCGGGCGTCGCCGGTCGGCGCCGAAGGCTTCCCGTACTCTCGTGGCGTGCGCCGCACGACGGTCATCGGGCTCACCGGTGTCGCGCTGCTCGCGTTGGGCGCGCAGAGTGCGTCCGCAGCCCGGGGACCATCGGAGCGGCGATGTCTCCTCGCCTGGAACGCGCGAGACAACGCGGCGAACCGGCAGCGGATCGACGCGGCGGGCCCCTGGCCGAGGGCGTCGCTGTTCCCGGGCGTCTCGGGCACGCTCACGTGGCGTCGCGGGTCGCAGCCGGTCAGCACGAGCGGACCGGCGTGCCTGCTGACCCTCGTGCGACACACCCGAGTTCAACCCGTGACCGGGCTCTGGCGCCACGGGCGAGTCAGTCGGTGGTCGTTCGGCGGCCGGCTCACGACGAGCCGTGCTCCGGGTCGCACGAACGTGAGGGTGCTCCCGGACGGCCGTGTGACGAAGGTCTACCTGCGCTGAGCCGGCACGGCCGTGGCCGGCGGAAGAGGTTCAGTTGAAGCGGCGCTGGGTCTCCTCGACGCCCTCGGCGATGAGGCACTCGACCGCATCGGCCGCGCGTCCGACGATCGCGGCCACGTCGTCCTCGGGCGCGAACGGCGAGAGCACGTAGTCGGCAACGGGACGCGGGTCGCCCCGCTGCGGACGCCCGACGCCGATGCGGAGGCGGAGGAACTCCTGCGAGCCGAGTCGTTGCGCGATCGAGCGCAGCCCGTTGTGTCCCGCGAGGCCGCCGCCGAGTCGAGCCTGGAGGCGTCCGGTCTCGAGGTCGACGTCGTCGTGCACGACGAGCACCTGGCCGGGCGGAAGCGTGTAGAACGCCGAGGCGGCCTGGATCGATGTGCCCGACTCGTTCATGTATGTCTCGGGCTTCAACAGGGCGAGCCGTGCGCCGCCGACCCTCACGTCTGCGAGCCGACCGCGGAACTTCTGCCTGAACGAGCCCTCGTGCCGGCGGGCGAACTCGTCGACGACCAGCCAGCCGACGTTGTGCCGGTCGCGGGCGTGCTCCGGCCCCGGGTTCCCGAGCCCCGCGACGAGCAGTGCCATCGAGGGACCGGCCTCTTCCCTGCGGAAGAGGCGCACTGCCTACTCTGCGCCGGTCTCCGAGGCGTCGGAGGGCCCGCCAGGCTGCTCGCCCTCTGCAGCCTCGGCCCCCTCGCCTTCGGCGCCCTCCTCGCCTTCCTCGCCCTCCGCGGCCTCGGCTTCCTCGAGCTCCGTGAGACCGCGCGGCATCGAGCAGTTCGCCAGGACCGTCTCGGGATCGTCGAGGAACGCGAGGCCCTCGATCGCATCGAGATCGGCGATCCGCAACGTCGCCCCGACCTCGAGCGACGACATGTCGGCCTCGATGTGCTCGGGGATCGCGGTCGGCAGCGCCTCGACCCGGATCTCGCGGGTCACCTGCTGGACGACGCCGCCCTGCTTCGCCCCGGGCGACTCGCCGATCAGGTGGATGCTGACGGACGCCTGGATGGCCTGGTCGAGGCGAACCTCGTGGAAGTCGACATGCGTCAGCGTGCCGCGGATCGGATGCCGCTGGTACTCCTTCAACACTGCGTGGTGCGGCGTCGTCTGCCCCGCGATCACGACGTCGAGGATCGCGTGGAGGCCCGACGGACCCGTCAGCGCAGACCGCAGCTCACGCTCGCCGACGACGATCGCCCGCGCGTGCCCCTTGCCGTACAGGACGCCCGGAACGAGGCCCTCCCGGCGGAGGCGCCGGACGCGCCGCGAGCCGACCTGGCCGGCACCGCGCTCGACAACCTCAAGCGTGACTCGATCGCTCGACATCGGCGCACCATGGTAGCGGAGGCCACCGGTCGAGTAGGCTCGCCCCGTGGCCGACGGTGCCTTCTCGGTCGCGCGCCCCGACGGGCGACGCCTCGAGTGCTGGGCGGAGGGCGACTCGACGACCGCCGTGCTGCTCCACACCGGCACTCCCTCCGCGGGCAGACCGTACCGTCCGCTGGTCACCGAGGCCACGGCACGTGGCTGCCGGTTCGTGACGTACTCCAGGCCCGGATACGCGGGCTCGACACGGTCGCCGGGCCGCTCCGTGGCCGACTGCGCCGAGGACGTGGTCGCAATCGCCGCTGCGCTCTCGCTCACGCGGATCCACGTCGTCGGCTGGTCGGGCGGCGGCCCCCACGCGCTCGCCTGCGCCGCCCTGCTGCCCGGGCGCGTCGCATCGGCGGCGACGCTCGCCGGAGTCGCCCCGTGGCCCGCGGACGGACTCGACTGGCTCGCGGGCATGGCGGAGGAGAACCTCGAGGAATTCGAGGCCGCGCGCGAAGGCTCCGAGCCCTTGCAGCGCTTCCTCGAGCCGCTCGTGCAGAGTCAGATCGACGTCACCGCGGCCGGTGTGGCGGAGAGCCTCGGCGGGCTGCTGACCGACATCGACCGGGCGGCACTCATCGGCCCGTTCGCCGAGTACCTGGCGGCGAGCGGCCGGGCCGCCGTCTCGAGCGGGCCCTGGGGCTGGCACGACGACGACCTCGCGTTCACAAAGGACTGGGGGTTCTCGCTCGCCGAGATCGACGTTCCCGTCGGCATCTGGCACGGGCGGCACGACGCGATGGTGCCGCCGGCGCACGGAGAGTGGCTCGCCGAGCACATCCCGAGCGCGCACCACAGGTACGTGGAGGACGCGGGCCACCTCTCGCTCCTCGGCCGCTTCGCCGACGTCCTCGACGTGCTCCTCTCCGCCGGCGACTAGCGCGGCACCCATCGAGTCTGCTGCGCGAGTGACGTCGAGGCGGAGCGATGCGCCCTCGCATCGTCTGGGGCCAGTGCCGCGCGGGTCAGGGATTTCCCGCAGCCCGATCAGCATCGTTGCGGATGATACGAGCGCGAACGCGGTCGAGAATGGGCTGTCGAGCCAGGAGGTCAGTGATGCTTGCCGCGGAAGTGAGCGCAGTTCTCGGGATCGTCGCGTCGTTCGCGTTCGTTCTCTCCGTCCTCGGCGTCGTGGTGTACGCACTCGTGCGGCCGTTCACGCACTTCGATCACAAGCATGAGGACAACCTGTGGGTGCACCTGGATTGACGCGTGGCGAGGCGGCGGCCGGTGCCGACCGTCAGCTGATCCTGTGACGTGACGGGTAGAAGGCCAGGCGAGAAACCCGCTCGAAGCGAGCGGTGGAGCGCGTCCCCTTAGAAGAGCTGGTTCTCGCCGCCGAAGATCGCGGACACCGAGTCGTCGGAGAACACGTTGATGATCGTCTCCGCGAGGAGCGGCGCAACCGTCAGCACCGTCAGGTTCTCGGGGCGCTCGCGCGGGTCGATCGGGACGGTGTCGGTGACGACGATCCCGCTGACGTCCTCCGCGCCGGCGAGACGCTCGAGCCCGTCCTTGCTCAGAAGCGCGTGCGTGACGCAGAGCCAGACCTCGCGCGCGCCGTGCTCGCGCAGCGCGCGCGCCCCTGCGATGAGCGTGGCGCCCGTGGTCGTCACGTCGTCGCCGACGATGCAGATCTTGTCGCGCACGCGACCGGTCACCTCGGTCATCGAGACCTGCTCGGCCCCGAGCCGGGTCTTGTGCATGACCGCGAAACCGGCGTCGAGCATCTCGGCGAAGCGCACCGCGACCTTCGCGCGACCCGCGTCCGGCGCGACCGAGACGACGCCCTCGCCGTGGAAGCCGAGGTCGCGGAAATGCCGCGCGAAGAGCTGCTGCGCGGTCATGTGGTCGACGGGGATCGTGAAGAAGCCCTGGATCTGGCCGGCGTGCAGATCCATCGTGAGCAGCCGGTCGACCCCGGCCAGCTGGAGCATGTCCGCGACGAGCCTTCCGGAGATCGGCTCGCGCGGCTTCGCCTTGCGATCCTGACGGGAGTACGCAAACCACGGGATCACGGCCGTGATGCGCTTCGCGGACGCGAGCCTCGCCGCCTGGATCATGAGCAGGAGCTCCATGAGGTGCTCGTCGACCGGCGGGCTGCCGGTCTGGACGAGGAACACGTCCGCGCCCCGGATCGACTCGCAGTAGCGGACATAGGTCTCGTCGTTGGGGAAGGTCTTCAGCTCGATCTCGCCGAGGTCGACGCCGAGACGCTCGGCGATACGCTCGGCGAGCACCGGGTGCGACCGCCCCGAGAAGACCATTAGCCGCTTCTGCGGCGTGAGCGGGATCGCGTGACCGGGCTTCAACGCCGGCTCCGACGACGCGTGCTCGAAGCCGGGCAGCGCCTGCTCAATCGTCCCTGCGTCCACCACGGCCCTCCTTGATCACCTGCCTGGGCGGGAAGCCCACGAGTGCGTCGTCGGGGACGTCGTCCGTTACCACCGTGCCTGCTGCAGTCCACGCATCGTCTCCCAGGGTGACCGGAGCTACGAACACAGTGTCCACGGCGACCCTGACGTCACGGCCGATCTCCGTCCGCTGCTTCGGGCCGCCCGCGTGCGGCAGGTTCGCCGTGATCGCGCCGGCCCCGATGTTGGTCCGGTCGCCGATCTCCGCGTCGCCCATGTACGAGAGGTGCGGCACCTTCGTGCCCTCGCCGAGCCGTGTGTTCTTCAACTCGACGAACGTGCCCGCCTTGGAGGATGCCCCGAGCACTGATCCGGGGCGAAGGTAACAGAACGGCCCCACGTGCGCGCCCGGTCCCACGATCGCGTCGACCGCGACTACCTGCGGGCCGAGTTCCGCCCCCGCGGCGATCGCCGTCCCGCCGCGCAGGACCGTGAACGGGTGGACGACGACGTCGGGCTCGATGGTGACGGTCGGGTCGATCCAGGTGGACGCGGGATCGACGATCGTCACCCCTGCGAGCATGTGGTCGGTGTTGATCCGGTCGCGCAGGGCCGCGGCCGCCGCGGCCAGCTCGGCTCTCGTGTTGACCCCCTCCGCCTCGCGCGGATCGTCTGCGACGTGCACGGCGACCCGGGCGCCGCCCGCGGCGATCGCGCGCACGGCATCCGTCAGGTACAGCTCGCCCTGCGCGTTGTGGGCGTCGAGGCGGCCGAGCGCCGGCCACAACGCCTCGCCGCGAAAGACGTAGATCGACGAGTTCAGCTCGCGGATCTCGAGCTGTTCAGGGGTCGCGTCCGTCGCCTCCACGATCGCGACGAGAGCGCCGTCGCCGTCTCGCAGGATCCGGCCGTAGCTCCGTGCGTCGTCGGGGACGAGCGAGAGCACGGTCGCGGCGGCGTCCGCCGCACGGTGCGTGGCGAGGAGCTCCGTCAGGAGCCGGGTCGTGAGGACCGGGGTGTCGCCCGAGAGCACGAGCACGTCGTCCGCCTCCCCGAGCGCCTTCCGCGCTGCGCGCACCGCGTCGCCGGTGCCGAGCGGACGCTCCTGAATCGCGACCTCGACGGCGGTGAACGCGTCCGCCGTCTCGGGCGAGGCGACGACGACGAGCGGCTCGGGATCGAGCGGTGCGGCCGCGGCGACGACCCAGTCGACCATGCGCCGCCCGAGCAAGGGGTGCAGGTGCTTGGCGAGCGAGGAACGCATGCGCGTCCCGAGCCCTCCGGCCATCACGACTGCGGCGAGTCTCGTCGGCATCACGGGATAACGATGGCTGGGGCGCCAGGATTCGAACCTGGGATCACGGGACCAAAACCCGTTGCCTTACCGCTTGGCCACGCCCCATCAAGGGACCGGGAGTCTATCCGCGCGCGGGTCGCTACCGACGGTCGAGCAGAATCGCCCCGAGCGCGACCGCGGCGAGCACGACGACCGCGACCGCGGCGAGCACGACGACAGCCCCTGCGAGCACCGGCACGAGCACCACGAGGAGCTGCGAGACGGCCGCCGTCCACGTGAGCACCCGCACGTCGGGGCTCTCGTGCTCCCTCCCCCACGCGGCATAGGCGGCGACCGAGCCGAGCGCGAGCAGCACGACGACCCACCAGGGGATCGCTCCCGCGAGCACGAGGATGCCCTCGGCGGCGGCGAGCGCGAGCGCGATGCGGACGCGGTTGTGCCGCACGCGACGCGTGAGTCGCCGCTCCCGGTGCTCGATCAGGAACTGGCTGCCCACGCCGCTGACGGTATCAGCCGGGTGTCGTGATCCAGGCCCCCGCGCACCGTCCCTCGAGCGCCGCTCTCGCATGCTCCGCGCCGTCACGGTCGGCGAACAAGCCGTAGACGGTCGGCCCGGCTCCGGTCACGTCGGCCCGGAACGCCCCCAGCGCGCGGAGGTCCTCGACGAGCGGCGACGACGCGAGGTCGTTCGGCGGCAGCGACGCCAGGTCGGCCGCCGCGGCGACACGGCCGAGCTGGCGCCGGAGGTGGTCACGTCGCTCGGCGAACCCGAGCTCGCCGCCCCGCGCGTCGAACAGCCCGTACACGTCGGCGGTCGACGTCTTGGCGACGCCTGCGGGCGAGAGGAGCAGCACGATGTAGTCGCGCGGCAGCGCGAGAGGCGCGAGGGTCGTGCCGTCGTCCGTCCCCAGTTGCGGGCCGTCGCACAGGAAGAACGGGACGTCGGATCCGAGCGAGCCTGCCAGTGACCTGAGCGCCTCGGGTGCGAGCGGCGGCTCGAGGAGGCTGTTCGCGAGGAGCAGCGCGGCCGCGGCGTCGCTCGACCCGCCTCCCAGTCCTCCGGCCACGGGGATCCGCTTCGTGATGCGCGCCTGGAAGCGGACGGTGCCGTCCGCCTGCCGCGCCACCCCGTCCAGAGCGTCCCGGACGAGCGAGTCGTCGGCGAAGCCGTCGACCCGCATCTCCTCGGCGCGCCTCACCGCCACCGTGTCGGCCAGCGCAAGCCGCTCGAGCACGGTGACGACCTCGTGCTTGCCGTCGTCCCGTCGCGGTCCCACGAGCAGGGCGAGGTTCAGCTTTGCGGGAGCCCGACGCTCCACCCAGTCGGTCATGCTCCGAGCCTCCCCGCCAGCTCGACGAACTCGTGGGGCTCCAGCGCCTCGGCGCGGACCGCAGGACCGTGACCGAGCTGGGCCAGCACGGCGACGGTGCTCTCGCGGCTGGCGAGGCCCGCGAGGGAGAGCGAGTTCGCCAGAGTCTTCCGCCGGTGCGCGAACGCACCCGCAACGACGCGCCGGACCGCCTCTGGACGGTCGGGGCCGGGGATCCTCGAGAACGCGACCAGCGCGGAGTCGATGTTCGGTGGGGGCCGGAACACCGTGCGCGAGACGGGATGGAGCCCGGTGCGGCGCGCGTGCAGCCGCACCAGCACCGACACGGCGCCGTACGCCTTCGTCCGGGGCTCCGCGAAGAACCGGTCGGCAACCTCGCGCTGGACCATGACGCACCAGCTCGCGACCGTGCGAAGTGTGATGAGGCTCTCCATGACGAGCGGGGTCGCGACGTTGTACGGGAGATTCGAGACGAGCTTGGTGGGCGCCGGCTCGAGGTCGCGCAGATCCACGACGAGTGCGTCGCCGAACACCACCCCGACGTTCGCCCGCTCCCCGATCGCCGCGCTCAAGGGAGCCTCGAGGCTTCGATCGAGCTCGATCGCGTGGACGTACGCGACGCGATCCGCGAGGTAGGTGGTCAGCACGCCGAGGCCGGGGCCGATCTCGAGCACGACGTCCTCGGCACGGAGGTCGGCGAGACGGCCGACCACGCCGAGGATGTTCCGGTCGACGAGGAAGTGCTGGCCCAGCCTCTTCTTCGGGGCGACCGGGCTCACGCGTGCGAGAGACCGAACGCGGCAAAGGCGTTCGCGTCGATCCGTGCTTCGAGCTCGTCGTACGGCTCCCGGCGGGCCTCTGCCAGCGCCGAGAGCGTGTGACGGAGGTTGCGCGGCTCGTTCGGCCGACCGCGGACGGGTTGCGGCGCGAGGTAGGGGCTGTCGGTCTCGACGAGGAGCCTGTCGGCCGGCACGCGGGCCGCGACCTGGCGGAGCGCGTCCGCCTTCGGGTAGGTGATGTTGCCGGCGAACGAGACGTAATAGCGCCGGGACAGCGCCGGCTCGAGGAGGCCCGGCTCGGAGAAGCAGTGGAGGACGACCGTGCCGCGAAAGGGCTCGAGCGCCGCCGCGGTCTCGGCGCTCGCTGCGCGGCTGTGGATCACGACGGGCAGCCCGAGCGACTCTGCAAGCTCGAGGTGCCGCTCGAGCAACGTGTGCTGCTCGCGCAGCGTCTCCGAGCCGTGATGCCCGTCGAGGCCGGTCTCCCCGACGGCGACGGCGTTCGGGTCTCCGAGCAGCGAGCGAAGCTCGTCGATCCGGTCCGCATCGGGAGTGGCAGCCCGGTGAGGATCGATTCCGAGCGCGGCCACCACCACCGGCTGGGTGCCGGCGATCTCGAGCGCCCGGCGGCACGAGTCGATCCCGGTGCCGATCGTGACGATCCGCGAGATGCCTGCCCCGAGCGCCCGAGCGACGACCGCGTCCGGCTCCGCGCACGCGTCGAGGTGGGCGTGGGTGTCGATCACGCCGCGGTCGCAGGCTCGTCCACGCGCGGGAAGAGCGGCTGGGCGGGCTCGAGCCCCTCGACGGCACGCGTGCGGCCGTAGGCGACCTCGTCCCAGGCGACGTCCGACGGCTGACCCAGCGCCTCGAGGATCCGCCGCGAGGTGCCCGGGAGGTACGCCGCGAGCGCGACCGCGACCGCCCGGAGCCCATCCAGGAGGTCGTAGAGCACCTGGTCGAGCTCGCCCGCCCGTGCGTCGTCCTTCGCCAGCTGCCACGGAGCCGTCGCCTCGACGTGCCGATTGAGGGCGCGCACCACCTCCCAGATCCGCTCGAGCGAGCCGGTCAGGTCGAACTGATCGAGACCCGCCGCGACGTCGGGGCCGAGCGTCGCCAGGATCGCCGCCACCGGCGAGTCGTCCGACGGCCCCGCAGCGAGCGTCCCGCCGCGGTAGCGGGCGATCATCGCGGTCACACGCGAGAGCAGGTTGCCGAGATCGTTCGCCAGCTCGCGCTCGTAGCGCTCGCGAAGGCCGTCGACCGACGCGGTGCCGTCCTGCCCGAACGAGACGGAGCGCGCGCACCAGAAGCGCACCGCGTCGGCGCCGTACACGTCGACCAGGTCGAGCGGGTCGACGACGTTCCCCAGCGACTTCGAGATCTTGCGGTCGTCGAGCAGCAGGTAGCCGTGGACGAACAGCTGGCGCGGCACCTCGTAGCCGGCGGCGAGCAGCAGCGCCGGCCAGTAGACGCAGTGGAACCGGAGGATGTCCTTCGCGAGAAGGTGACGCACGTGTGGCCAGAACCTCGGGATCAAGTCCTCGCCCGGCCGCGCGTACGTGAGCGCGCTCAGGTAGTTGACGAGCGCGTCGGCCCAGACGTACGCCACCTGGCCGGGGTCCCATGGGATCGGGATGCCCCACGGCTGACCGGCCCGGCTGATCGAGAAGTCCTGGAGGCCCCCCGCGATGAAGCCTTTCGCCTCGTTCGCGCGGAACCCGGGCAGCACGAAGTCCGGGCGCTCCTCGTACAGCGCGAGGAGCTGCTCCTGGTAGGCCGAGAGCCGGAAGAACCAGTTCCGTTCCTCGATCCACTCGGGCTCGATGTCGTGCTCGGGGCACTTGCCGTCGACGAGCTCGTCCGCGTTCTTGAACGCCTCGCAGCCGACGCAGTAGAGCCCGGCGTAGACGTCCTGGTAGATGTCGTCACGGCCGTTGTCCCGAATCCGCTGCAGGAAGTCCTGCACGAAGCGCTTGTGGCCCTCGTCGCTCGTCCGGATGAAGAAGTCGTTGGCGACGTCGAGGCGGGCGGGGAGCGCCCGCCACGCGTCGACGATGCCGTCGACGTACTCCTGCGGGGCGAGGCCCTGCTCGGCGGCGACCCGGGCGACCTTCGACGCATGCTCGTCGACACCAGTGAGCAGAAACGTCTCACGTCCGCGCTGCCGCTGATGGCGAGCGAAGACGTCCGCGGCGACGGTCGTGTACGCGTGCCCGATGTGCGGGGTCGAGTTGACGTAGTAGATCGGCGTGGTGACGTAGTACGGCTCCATCGCCGACGATTCTACGGGCGGCCCGTCGAGCGACCCCCGCGGCGAGCAGCGCGACGAGCGCAAGCGCGGCCGCGATCCGAACCGCACGGCCCACACGCAATCCGGAGCCGGCCGGCTCCGGCTCCCGGGCGGGGCCGAGGGCCGGCGCGGGGCGACGCGTGCTCGCAGCCCGCCCGGTTGTGACGGCGTCCCCCGCCCCGCCGCGTGCGCGGGACGGCGGGGCGTCGCCGTACCTCTCGGTGACGACCCACTGCACGCGAACGGGCGACGGCGCGCGCGCCAGCGACGCGCTCGGTCTGGCCCCGTCACCCGCGCGGCCGGCGGATCGAGCGGAGCCGTCGCCGGCGGACGGCTTCCTCTGCCCCGGATCGACCCGGGTCGCGGGCCTCCCTGCAGGGATCACCGGTGGCCCGGGTCGGGTCGTGACGCGGGTCGAGCCAGGCGCCGCGCCGCCGGCCGACGACGCGGACTTCGGTGCCGGAGTCGCACCCGGGCCTGATCTCCGTGCCGTCTCCGACGCCCCGGCCAGCGCTGTGGACGCCTTCTGCATGACCTCGGGCCTGCGCGGGAGCGGGGTCGGTGTCCGCGTGGGCGGTGTCACGACGAGGCCCGCCGCCCGCGCGGCCGAGCCCGGCGACGCCGGGGAGCCGGTCGGCGGCGCCGCGACCTTCGAGACCACTTCCGCGCCCGTCGGCGCGCCCGGCGGATTCACCGCGACGGCTGCGGTCGCGCCGGCCGGTGCCTGGATCGGGGGCGTCGCCGCGGCGTCAGGAGACGCGCCTGGAAGGGGCGGCCGTGACGAGACCGGTGCGGCGGACGTCGCCGGGCTCGGGGCGGGGGACTCGGTCACAGTGCCCTGGGGTGCCGAGACCGGAACCGGAGACGCCACCGTCCGGGCGGGCGGCGGAGGCTCGGCGGGGGACGGCGGCTGAACCGGAGCGGCCGGCTGCACGGGCTCGGGCGACGGCGCCGGGTCGTCGCGCGGGGCCGAGGGCGCCGCGCGCGGCGGCAGCAGCCCGAGCGGGTCGACGTATCCCTGGTCGTCCGCTGCCCGCCGGATCCCGAGGTGAACGCTGGGGACGGCGTTCTCGGGCGTTCCGCTCGAGCCCATGGCTCCGACCGGCGCGCCCTCCGCGACGGTCTCGCCCTTCGAGACGCCGACGGCGCCGAGATGGACGAGCGTCACCGAGTACCCGTCGCCGGTGAGAATCGTCACGCCGCGGCCGTAGGTCGGGAGCGACCCCGCGAACGTGACGAGCCCCGCCGCCGGCGCGCGGATCTGGGATCCGTCCGCGCCCGCAACGTCGATGCCACGATGCTGGCCGCCCGCGTACGTGTCGGCGCCGAGCGCGAACGGCCGGAGCACCGCGCCGTCCGCCGGCCACGACCACGCAGCCGCGCGACCGCAGACGGTCAGGGCAAGGGCCGCCGCGACGCCTGTCACGAGAAATCGGTGCACTGAGCACCTCCTTCGTTCTCTGCGACGGCAACGCGGGAGGACGAAGGCTAGCGGTGCCGTCGGACGGCGTCAATCGGGTGGGTCGAGAGAGGCGCGGTAGAGCTCGTTGCGGGAGGCTCCCGCGAGAGCCGAGACCACGTCCGCCGCGGCCCGGCGGGCCGCGCCTGCGGCCACGAGCGTGCGAACGGCGGCAACCGCCGCGTCGGGGTCGTCGTCCGGCTTCCCCGGTGCCAGGACGACCGTCACCTCCCCTTTCGTCGGCTCGGCGAAGCGTTCGGCGAGCTCCGCCGCGGAGCCGCGCACGACCTCCTCGAAGCGCTTCGTCAACTCGCGGCAGACCGCCACGCGGCGCTCCGGGTCGACCTGCGCGAGCGCGCCGAGCGAGCGGGGCAGCCGTCTCGGCGACTCGAACGCGACAGCCGCGTACCGCCAGGCTCGTGCCTCGGCCCAGAGGGAGAGGAGCTCCGCCTCGCGACGCGGCAGGTATCCGAGGAAGCGGTATTCGCCTGCTCCGAGGCCGCTCGCGACGAGCGCTGTCTCGACGGCACTCGGCCCCGGGAGCACCGTCACCTCGACACCCGCCTCGAGTGCCGCGCCGACCAGCCGCCCGCCTGGGTCGTTGACGCCGGGGAGGCCGGCGTCCGAGACGAGCGCGTGGCGCTCGCCCGCAAGCAGGAGCGGTACGAGCTCCCGGGCTCTGCGGGCCTCGTTGTGCCGGTGGAGGCTGACGAGCCGCCGCGCGCGAATCCCGTGCCGGTCGAGCAGCACCTGCGTGTGTCGCGTGTCCTCGCAGAGCACGGCGTCCGCGTCGCGGAGCTCGTCGAGCACGCGCAGGGTGACGTCGGCGAGGTTCCCGATCGGCGTCGCGCAGACCGCGAGGGGCATCAGCGCTGCCCGTCGAGCGCCTCGTAGCCGACGAGGCCTGCTCCGACGAGCCCGGCGTCGTCGCCGAGCTCGGCCCGGACGACGTCGATCCGCTCGTCCGCCGGGCGGAGCGCCTCACGCCTCGCGGCGTCGCACGTCGACCGCCGTATCAGCGGCCACGCGGCCGCCCCGAAACCGCCGCCGACCACCACGACGTCCGGGCTGAACATGTTCCAGAGCGAGCCGATCGCGAGCCCCAGCAGGTGCCCGATGCGCTCGAGGGCCGCGATCGCCCGCGCATCACCGGCCTCCGCCTCGTGCACGAGGCGGTGCGCATCCGCCTCGTCGCCCCAGATCCCGCGCGCGGCGCGGCAGGCCGCCTCGCCGGAGACGAGCGCCTCGAGATGGCCGTGCCCATGGCAGTTGCCCTGGCACGGCGGGCCGTCTGCCTCCACGACGATGTGGCCCAGCTCCGCCCAGCCGCGGAAGAGGCGTCCGTCGAGCACGATGCCGCCGCCGACGCCCGTGCCGAGCGCGAGGGCGACCACGTCCGTCGCCCCACGCGCCGCGCCGCAGCGCCATTCCGCGAGCGCGGTCGCGTTGCCGTCGTTCTCGAGGCCGACCGGGAGGTCGAACCGCGCCCGCAGGCGTCCGTGCACGTCGAGCGACGCCAGCGGGAGATTCGCCGCCGCGAGTGCCAGGCCCGTCCGGCGATCGAGGTTCATCGGCACCCCGACACCGAGGGCCGCGACGGTGTCCGAGAGGAGCTCGACGATCACCGAGTCGACCGCGGCGAAGAACGGCTCGGCGCCGTCCGTCGGCGTCTCGATCTCGATCGAGCGGCCGACGGAGCCGTCCCGCGCGATCACACCGGCGCGGATCTTCGTCCCGCCGACGTCCACGCCGATGACCGAGTCCGGCGGCAATGCGCGGCTACCATACCCGGCCGGATGCCCGCTCAGGACAAGCCGTATCGCGTCTATCGCGGCGGCCGGGTCAAGGGGCGGGTCCCACTCGCCCGGGAGTCCGCACGGGGCTCCGGGGCATCGAAGGGGACGGCGCCGGCAGGGCCGCAGACGCCGCGTCCACGTCGCTGGGGTCGCTGGGTCGTGCTCGGGCTCCTGGTGCTGCTGGTGCTGTTCGTGGCGTGGAGCGTCGCGAGCTACCTGGCAGTAGCGAGCGGTGTGTCCAAGGCGAACGACCGCGTGCCTGCGGGGGTCAGGCGGCAGCTGGCGAAGAAGGACGGCCTCCTGGTCTCGACCCCCACGACGATCCTGGTGCTCGGTACCGACGGCGGCACCCAGAAGGGGCGCGCCGGTGCGAACCGATCCGACTCGATCATGCTGATCCGCACCGATCCCGGGAAGAAGCGGCTCGCCTTTCTCTCGATCCCGCGCGACCTGCAGGTCGAGATCCCGGAGGTCGGCCTGGCGAAGATCAACGCGGCGAACCAGATCGGTGGGCCGGCGCTCGCGCTGCGAACCGTGAAGGACCTCACGGGGCTCGACGTGAACCACGTCATGTTCGTCGACTTCGACCGCTTCCGCGAGCTGATCGACGCGGTCGGCGGAATCGACATCGACGTTCCGCGGCCGATCCGCTCGGACAGGTTCGACTGCCCGTACAAGACGGCGAAGCGGTGCGCGTCATGGCAGGGCTGGCGCTTCGCGCGCGGGCCGCAGCACATGGACGGCCGCCGCGCGCTCGTCTACTCGCGGGTCCGGCACAACCTCCTCGATCCGAGCGAGACGGACTTCAGCCGCTCGCGGCGCCAGCAGGAGGTGGTCGAGGCCACGCTCGACAAGGTGACGGGTCTCGGCACCGCGTTGAAGCTGCCGTTCGTGGGGGACAGCCTGACCGCGCCGCTGGCGACCGACCTCGGTGCCTGGCAGCTGATGCAGCTCGGCTGGGTCTACTTCCGGGGCGACAAGGGACGCGCCCTCCACTGCCGACTCGGCGGCGACCCCGCGACGGTCGGCGGCGAGTCGGTGATCCTCGGCAGCGAGGACAACGTCTCCACCGTGGCGATGTTCACGGGCCGCTCGGCGCCCCTCGCCCCTGCGCGCGGGCTTCCCTATGCCCCCGGCTGCTTCGTGGGCGGCAGGGGCCAGTGAGCTACGAGTCGGACGCCTTCGTGCCCGACGCCCCCGCGTCGGACTTCGTGTCGGGCTTCGCGCCCGGAGACTCGGGCTTCGGCGCCCCGTCCGGCGAGCCGCCGGCGCCGTCCGCGTCCTTCCCCGCCCCCTTGCGCGAGCCGCGCCCGTAGTCGGTCGAGTAGAAGCCCGATCCCTTGAAGTGCACGGCGACCGGGAAGAGAAGCTTCTCGACCGGCCCGGCCCCGCATGTCTCGCACACGCTGACGGGCGGATCCGCCATCCGCTGAAACACCTCGAACGTGTGGCCGTTCGGGCAGCGGTACTCGTAGATCGGCATGGCCGGCCAATCTACCAGCGAAGATGTCGGAAACCACGATGACGCAAGGGATCGAGGCACAGAGCGAGAGCGCGCCGCCCGCGGTCGCACGCGCGTCCGCACGGAACTGGGTCGAGGCGCACTGGCTTGCGCTCGGGGTAGCGGGGGTGGTCGTCGCCGCGAGCGGCTTCCTGCTCCACCAGCTGATGGCCTGGCCGCCGCACGAGGACGAGACGCTCGCGCTCTTCATCGGACGGGACTCACTGCCGGGGGTCGTCGAGCACGTCACCCGCGATCGCGGCGGAGCGCCGCTGCATTTCCTGCTCGCGTGGTCGGTGGCGCACCTCGGCTTCGGGCTCGGCGGCCTCAGGCTCCTGTCCGCCGCGTTCGCGGTCGCAAGCCTGCCGTTGGTCGCCGCGCTCGGCCGGAGGCTCGCGGGGCCGCGCGTCGCGCTCGTGGCGACGGTGATCGTGGCGCCGAGCTGGCTGTTCCTGTTCCACGGCGTCTACGGGCGCATGTACAGCCTGTTCCTCTTCCTCTCGCTCGCGTGCACGCTCTCGCTCCTGCGGGCGCTCGAGCGCGGCGGCCGCGCGCGCTGGGCCGTGTGGGTCGCCACCGCCCTGCTCACCGTCGCCGCGCACCCGTACGGCGTCCTGCTGTTGGGAGGGCAGGCGGCGTACGTGCTCGTCGCCGGACGCGAGCGGCTCCGGGAGGCGGTCATCGCCGGGTGTGCGGTGCTCGTGCTCGGGATCCCGTTCTGGCTCACCGATCTCGTCCTCGCCGGCCGCTTCGACGTCGGCGTCGGCGGCGGCGGCGCGAAGCTCGGCGGCCCGGTCGACCTCGCGCACTACTTCTGGCGCTCCGCCGGAGACGCGAGCGCGGGCTGGTGGCCGGTCACGCTCGCCGCTGTCTCGGCGGCCGCGGCCGGCGTCGTGCTCCTCGGGCGCGACGCCCGGGCCCTCGTCCTGTGCTTCCTGGGGGCGACCACCGTCGCGTTCCTGGCTGCTCGCCTCGGAAGCTCCGCCGCTCCCGAGTCGCGGCACCTGATCTTCCTCCTGCCGCTGTTCGCGATCGCGGTCGCGACGACGATCACGCGGATGGCGCGGCGATTGCCGGCTCTGGCCGTCGTCGCCACGGCGGCGCTGGTCGCCACCCAGGTCGCGTGGGCGTGGCACCGCTCGGCGCCACTCTTCGAATGGGAGCCCGACGCGCGGCAGGCTGCACGCGCCGACGCCGAGACATGGCTGGCGCGGACGAGCAGGCCCGACGACGTCCTCTTCGGCTACGACCCGCTGTACCTCGGGGCCTGGGAACGGAAGGGCTCGTCCTTCCCGACGACGGTCGTGCCTCGGGCCGATCCCTCGCTTGCGCTGCGGACGCTCCGGCGCAACGTGCCGCTGGGACGCGGGGTATGGGTGCTCGACGCGAGCGAGCGGAACAACCTCCATCCACGGCTCGAGATCGAGCGACGGCTGCCCGAGCCCTCGCGACCCTACGTCGTCCGCGTCTTCGGGCCGTTTCTCGTCATTCGCACGGTCCGCCCGGTGGCCACCCCGAGGGCGTTCCTCTACGACTCCGCGCGTGCGCTGCTGGTCGGTCAGCAGCTCGGCATCGGCGACGCCGGCGTCAACCTGCACACGGTCGTGCTCGCCGCCCGCGTGGAGCGGGGCTACGGCCCCTCTCTCCGCTCGCGCTCGAGCAACTCCCGGTAGCACGGGGCGCCCTCGAACGCTGCCAGCCCCGTCTGCACGGGGCGCTTCCTGCTCCGCCGGGCACGCCTGAGCGCGGCCGCCACCGCCGATGCGCCGACGATGCCCCCGACGACGAAGGACCGCGCCCTGCGACGGCGCCTCGCGTCCTGGTCGCCCCCCTCGTCGCGTGCCATGCGACGATCGTAGGCCATGCGCGTCGTATCGCTCGGGGATCTCGCGCTCGACGTCGTCGTGCGGACCGCCGGCCCGGTCGCGCGCGGCGCCGACACGCCCGCCGCCGTCTCGCTCTCCGCAGGCGGGCAGGGCGCCAACGTCGCCGCGTGGGTCGCGGCGCTCGGCGGCGAGTCGGCCTGGCTCGGGAAGCGCGCCTCCGACGACGCGGGCACGCTCGCGGCGGGAGAGCTGCGGCGCCGCGGCGTGCGGCTCCTCGGGCCGGTCGAGGAGACCGGCAACGGCGTTGTCGTCTCGCTCGTGGACGAGGCCGGCGAGCGCTCGATGTTCCCCGACCGGGGCGTGGCGACGCTCCTCCGACCGGACGAGCTCTCGCCCGAATGGCTCGACTGCGACCACCTGCACGTCTCCGGCTACGCGTTGACCGGGGAGCTGCAAGCGGCGGCGGAGCGCGCCGTCGAGCTCGCACGCGGGCAGGGCGCCCGGGTCAGCGTCGACCTCGCCTCGTGGAGCGTGATCCGCGACGCGGGTCCCGCCCGCTTCCGGTCGAGCGTCGAGTCGCTCCGTCCCGACATCGTGTTCGCCAACGAGGAAGAGGACAGGATCCTCGGCGGGAGGATCGGAGACGCGGAGTGGGTCCTGAAGCGCGGCGCGCAGGGCTGTCGCTTCGACGGCGAGGAGCGCGCAGCCATCCCCGTGGCGCGCGTGCTCGACACGACCGGCGCAGGCGACGCGCTCGCGGCGGGGCTGATCGTCGGTGGCCCCGACCTCGCGCTCGAGGCGGCCGCACGGTGCGTGCAGCAGGTCGGCCCGATGCCCTGAGAGCTCCTTGCAGACGGTGCTCGTCGACAGGGCGTGCGCGCGTGCGCAGCAAGAAGCATGGAGGGAAGCCCGATCTGCAGGCACGTCGGGGCGCCCGAGGACGCAGAAGCGCGGGTCGCGCAGCGCGTTCCGGCCGGCCCCCGGGCTTCGTTCTGCAACGAGCGCCAAGCCGAGACCGCGACCGACGGCTCACGAGGCTCCGGCGGACTGGGCGTGCTCCGGCGGACTGGGCGTGCTCCGGCGGACTGGGCGTGCTCCGGCGGACTGGGCGTGCTCCGGCGGACTGGGCGTGCTCCGGCGGACTGGGCGTGCTCCGGCGGACTGGGCGTGCTCCGGCGGACT